>Ga0007792_10000227_pt1 | contig 20581 bp, 39 predicted proteins | sample CryBogmetaGMA6M_FD_60371 | JGI IMG/M metagenome (GOLD analysis project Ga0007792, IMG submission 60371) | Freshwater microbial communities from Crystal Bog, Wisconsin, USA - MA6M | ecosystem: Environmental > Aquatic > Freshwater > Lake | place: Crystal Bog, Wisconsin, USA | collected 2009-07-06
CCCGCCGCCCCGCCTCCGGCGGCCCATAAGCGATACGCCGCTCCCCCGCAGCAACAGCCTACAACCGGCGCTGCGCAAGCCCCTGGTGGGTTTTCAAAACCCCCGGAAACTTTTTCGAACGGCTGGTGGAGGGATGTGGGCAAGTCAGCCGCCGCCCAAGGTGTTTTGGGCGTAGGGGACATCGCCACCCTCCCCGGCACCTTGGTCAAGGCGGGCAAGGATGTGGGCTCTTGGGCTGGTGATAAATTTACCAAGGCTGAGGGAGTTTTAGGGCTCGGCGGCCTAAATCCGGCAACCGCGCAAGCTCTTGTCGATCAGAAACAAAAAGAAAAACTCCAAAAAATGAGCGCCGTTGAGCGTTCCGGCATGCGGACCTCATTGGGGCCGGTAGACTTGCCCACTTCGCAAGAGGGTGAGGCTTGGCTGCGTCAGCACGTACCGTCACTCGGGTACGTCCCGCAGACGAAAACGGGAAAGATTGTAAGCGCCGGAGCCAGGGCGGTCCCTGCGGCTGGCTTGACAGCCTTGGGCTCTGTTGTGGCGGCTCCATTTACCGGCGGCACTTCCCTGACTGGCCTCCTTGCCATTCCGGGGGAAATGGCAGGCCTGTTCGCCGCAGGTGCGGGGTCGGAAATGGCGGGGGAAGCGGCAGAAAAATACGCCCCCAACCATCCCAGTCTTCAGACTGCGGCCAGGGTGGGGGCGTCTTTCTCCACACCGGCGCTCGCAGCGAAGACGCTCAGTAGTGTTGCAGGCACTGCCGGGAAGGCGGCAGAGGCTGTTGGCTTGGCTAAGAGCATACCAAAGCCCCTGTCGTCAGCTTTGGCCTCTGACGCTATGCTCAAGGGGAAACAGTCCTCCCTGCAAAAACTGCAAACTGCTCAAATGAGTGGAGCGGAGCCCAGCCTAGCAAACTTAGGCGGCCCTTCAACCAGGGCGCTTGTCGGGCGCATGCCTGCCACGCCAAGAGTGATGGGCGCTATAGACGAGGTCAACGAACGCTTGGCCGCTCAAAAAGCCAACTCAGGCCCCGCGCTTGCAAGGCATATCGACGACACTCCCGGCATGCGTAGCGATGCCTTTACCAGCGACGACCCTTACGCCATGCAGCGCGAAATAGCCTCGGCTGATCAGCCTGAAATTACGTCTCTTTATGATGCCCTGCACCGCGATCCCGCAGCCGCTCAGGTCGCGTCACCGACCTTAAATGCTTTATCGCAAACTAAACTTGTCCGAGACGCGGGAAGAAGAGCGGCGGAGGAGGCCAAAACTCCAGGGTCAAGAATTGTTCCCCCAACCGCTGGGCAGCCTGGGAATATATTTTATTGGGACAGCATCAAGCGCGATTTGCAGTCTCAAGTTAATGTCGCTCAAAAAGCAGGTAACTCCGCCGATGCCGGGCGTCTGAACAACATTCTCCGGGGCATCCCCGGCGCGGCACCGGGGTCTCTGGAGAGTGGCCTGATTTCGGCCCTAGATGATCAGGTGCCGAGTTACGCGATGGCGCGTAACACTGCCGCCGATTCAATCGGAGGAAGAAACGCACTGGAAAAAGGCTATAATGCCTTCAAAACCTCGCCAAACTCTTTTTCCGCCGGGAAAGCCGGGCAGGCATTCGACAAGTACAATAGCGAACAGCAAGCCTTGTTCCGGCAGGGTGTGGGCGCTCACTTAAAGGAAATATCACTGCGCTCAGGCCCGGAGGCGGTGATCAAAACGATGACCGACCCCATTCATGGGCCCGCCGTCCGTAAAATCCTGGGCACTGAAGCCGCCGACTCCATTTTAGGTCGGGCGCAGTCCGAGTCCCTACTTTCTGCGGCGAAAGCATACATGCCGCACGGTGAGGGCCAAGGCCTACAAGCCCAAGCCTTTAGGGCTATAGCCCTTCAAAATCTCCCAAAAGCTGCCGGTGCGCTGTTAAAAGCAAATCCACTACCCCTGACCGAGTTGGGACTGTCCTTTGTCCTCAACCACCTTACCAACGGCATGCTGTCGAAAATAGAAGAGGCAAAATCCTTGAAGATTTTGACCGCTCTTCAATCCACCGACCCCAAGATGCTGGCGCAGGCTGCCAAAGCACTCAGGTCCGCCCCCCGCATACAGGGGGCGTTCAGTTCCACCATTAGCGCCCTGAAAGACAACGCCGTGAAAATGGCGATAGCTTCGCCGACCACACAAGACCTTGCAGGGGGGCAATCTTACAGCCCCCAAGCCGACACTGGGCAGGCTGGGGACAGCCAGGGTGATGGAAAAGCTGCGGCGTCTGTTAAATTGCCGCCAGAAGCGGAGCCAGTGTTCACCCGCATGATCAACCAAGAAAGTCGCGGGCGTCAGATGGATAAAAATGGCCTGCCCATTACCTCCAAAAAAGGAGCAATCGGCATCGCCCAAGTCATGCCGGATACCGCGCCAGAGGCCGCTGCTTTAGCGGGCATGCCATTTGATGAAGATAGGTATCACTATGACGCTGATTACAACATGGCCCTTGGCAGAGCGTACTACAAAAAACAACTTGAGGACTTTGGCGACCCCTTAAAGGCGGCTGCCGCGTACAACGCGGGCCCCACGGCAGTTCACGAGGCCATGCAAAAATACGGGGAAGACTGGCTTCACCATATGCGGGAAGAGACGCAGAACTATTACGAAATTGCTCGGGGCCACGCAGCCACCGGCGGCAGGATCGAACGCGCTTCTGGCGGTAAGGTTGGCAGCATCGAGCCGCTCGTGGCTAGGTTGATGGCGTCGGCAAAATCGGCGAAAAGGATGACGGACAAGACCACGGAACCGCTTCTCAACATGCCGGATGAGCACATCGTTAAGGCGCTCGACGTGGCTCAACAGGCAATTTAGGGGACGACATGACCGCGAACAAAGACCTAGCCATACCGGCCAGTGGAAGTTCTTTCTGGAACGTTCCCACCGACAGCAACTGGGGCATTGTCGATACCGCCTTCGGCGGCGTCATTACGGTCAACGTGGTTGGAAAGTCCGGCACCTACACCCTGATCCCGGCGGAGTACACGCCGGTCAACGTCATCTTCAGCGGCCTCCTGACCGCCAATGTCAACTTCCAGCTTCCCTCAGGCGTGGGCGGCATGTGGACGGTCTCCAACGCCACCACGGGCGCGTTCTCTGTCACCATCTCCTCGGCTGGCGGCGGCACAAGCCTCGCCCTCGTGCAGGGCTTCCGGCAGATGGTCGTGTCGGACGGCACAAACGTCTCCCTGGCCTTCAATGCCCCCGTCAATCCGGGCGGCGCTTCTGGCCAGATGCAGTTCAACTACCTCGGCTCTTTCCTGGCTGGCTCTTCGACGTTCACCTTCGACCTGACCAACTACCTGTTCAGCAGCACCAAGGTCGGCATCGGCACCGCCTCCCCCGGCACCGAGCTTGATGTTAAGGGCACCCTGCGCCTGAGCGGCTCCTCAAGCGGCTACGTTGGCTTCTCACCGGCCTCGGCGGCTGGGACGACCACCTACACCCTTCCGGCTGGGGACGGCACAGCAGGCCAGTTCCTGACGACCAACGGCAGCGGCCTTCTGTCCTGGGGCGGCACCTCTGCGGGCGTCACGACCTTCAGCGCGGGGACCACCGGCCTCACGCCAAACACCAACACCGGCGGTGCCGTGATCCTGGCTGGTACGCTGGCCACTGCCAACGGCGGCACCGGCCTCACGGCCTTTACGAGCGGCGGCGCGTTCTACGCCACCTCGACCTCAGCCATCGCCACCGGCACCCTCCCCGTGGCGTCGGGCGGTACGGGAGCGACTACTGCAGCAGCAGTCTACACAGGCCTCGGCAGCGGTGGCTCCCTCGTCCGCACGGCATCTGGCACGGCGACGAACTCCGGCCTTATCAGTTGGGGCACGTCGGCCCCATCCACGCTGGCTGAAGGCCAAATCTATCTGAGGTACACATAATGACCCAGTCCCTCACCATTGGCACCTCCGGCGGCAATAAGGACGCCAGCGAAATCTGGGTGGGCACCTCCGGCGGCAATAAGCAGGTCACCGAGGGATGGGTGGGTACGGCCAGTGGGAATAAGCAATTCTACTCTTATACGTCGGCGCAGTTGTTTACCGGCACGAGCTATATCAGTGACCCTGGTAATTCCATAGTCATCAACCTTACCAGCGCGGGCGACTTCACCCAGGATGGTTACGGCACTTGGTATAGCTGGCTCTTGTCTGGTCTGGCGTCCAACTGCGAACTTAAGGTCGAATTGGTTTCTGGCACTTCACCGGCAGGGTCTGCGCTTAGTACGTGGCTCCCCCTGTCTGGTACGCGGTCTTATGTCCTGTTTGTTGCGGGACAAACCTGCACCCTCTCTATGCAAATCAGAAACGCTTCCACGCTTGCAATTCTAGCTTCTGCCGCCTCCATCACTCTCACGGCGATATAAATCATGCTTGATTTGAACCAAATCCTTCAGGCGGGCCTGATGACCGCGATGGCAGTCGCTGGCTGGTTTTTAAGGGTACTCTGGATGGCCTTGCAATCGCTCAAAGACGACATATCCTCGCTTCGCAGCGAGTTACCCAAGGACTACGTTCGCAAGGAAGATTACCGCGAGGACATTGGCCGCATCCACGAGTTGCTGGAAAAGATTTACGACAAAATCGACAAAAAGGTAGATCGATGACCTACAGCTTCGGCGTTAAGTCCCAGTCCAAGTTGGCGGGCGTCCACCCCGACCTCTTGAAGGTCATGACGCGGGCTATGGAGACGACGGACCTAGACTTTGCCGTCATCGAGGGCCTGAGGACGCTAGAGCGGCAAAAGGCCCTGGTGGCGTCCGGTGCGTCCACGACCATGAAATCCCGTCACCTAGACGGCCACGCAGTCGATATTGCGCCATTCGTCGATGGTCAAATCCGGTGGGATTGGCCCCTGTACTACCGGCTTGAGAAGATCGTGAAGGCGGCAGCCGCAGACGTCGGCGTCTCAATCGAATGGGGCGGGGACTGGAAAACTTTTAAAGACGGGCCGCATTGGCAACTACCGTGGGCACAATATCCATAAAGGAGAACTACTATGGGCTTCCTCAAGGGCAGAAAAACGTACATTACCGCCGCCCTGGCGGTTATCGGCGCAGCCGCCGCCTACGCGACGGGGGACGCCTCTGCGGCCCAGGCTGGCCAAATGATCGTCACGGCGATCCTGGCCGCGTGCCTGCGGCACGGCGTAAGCTAACACCAACCACAGAGGGGAACCACCATGTCCAAACTTACCGCGATCTACCACAGCCTGACCGGCGCGGCTGACCCGCTTCCCGATCCCCACGCCGCCATTGCTCACGCTATCGCGGTGCAGCAAGGCCAAATTGGCGGTGACCTCGCCAACGCCGCTGCCGACGCTGTGGGCGGCATGGAGGGCGCTATTCAAGCCGCCGTCCATGCCTACATCACCGCGCACCTGGGGCCGCTTGCTGCGCCCCTGGCGGACGGTCTGGCCCGCTCCGGCACCCACGCCATCCTGACCGGCGTGGAGAGCTACCTGCACGGTCTGGCCGCTAAATGATCGGCATCCTGTTTGCGGCTGCCGTGGCCTATCAGGCGACCGTCATCAGCGTTGTGGACGGCGACACGATCAAGGTGCAGATCGCGGGCTGGCCTGAATACGTCAATCCGATTGATGTGCGCGTCCAGGGCATCGACACGCCTGAGCATATGATGCCGCCAGCCAAGAAGGTGTGCGAGGTCAAGAAAGGCCTCGCCGCCATCGTGGTGGCCAAGCAGAAGATCACGCCCGGCCAGAGCGTCGTGGTGACCTGGGACGGAAAGCATCACGACAAGTACCTCCGGCTTCTGGGAACCATCACCCTGCCAGACGGAACCGACTACGGCACCGCCATGATCAAGTCTGGATCAGCGCGGGCATACGACGGCAAGACCAAAGGGGCTTGGTGCTAGGCAGCCCCTTTAGCTAGGGCGGCGGTTGTTTCATCGGGGGTCATTGGGGCGCTCCTCAACATCGTGTATAGGACAGGCCCCGCTGTGCCAGAACACGCGGTGGCCGCGCAGCATGACCCCATCCCCGTGGCAGTTATCTAAAATAGGGCAGGTGCAGCCAAGCGCGACAGCGGCCTTCGATCCGGGTGTTGGCGTGTCGGTCATGTATCTTCTCCTTTAGCTAGGGCGGCGCGGGCGACAAGCGCCGCCTCGTGGCATATCTCGCAACACGTATTGTCGGCTATGGAGCGCAAAGCCTCCCTCAACCTCTCCACCTCCCCCAACAGCGCCGCGTTGTAGGTTTGGCCTGCTAGGTGGGCATCGACGCGAGCTTCCACATGATGTGAAAAGGGCAATGCATACTCATACGCCGCGTCAACGCTCGGCTTGACGGAGGGGGCGTCGCTCATTGGTCACCTCGGGCTAAAGCTAGGGCGGCACGGGCATCTTCAACTGCAATGTCCGCGTATTCGGGGTCTGTTCCGGTGCGGATCAGGGCGCGGTAAAATTTATCAGTCATCCTGGCCAGGGCCTCATACAGCGCGGGGGCGGCGGCTATCAGGCGGGCTTGGGTTAGGTCTTCGGGGGTCACTTCGCCTCCTCCCCATAGAACCTATCGTTCCACCGCTCGATGATGGCGAAAGTGCTGGGCTGCATCAGCTTGGGGTTCGCCTTCAGGGGCCGCAGCCCCATCACCCTCCGCCTGGAGATGGCGATGGAGCGGTCAAGGTAGGCCTTGTCGGTGAAGCCGTAGCCAGCCGCCAGTACCGCCCCATTTTCGACCAGCTTGAAGGAGGTCTCGATCCGACCGCCCATGACCGGCGTGTGTTCAATTTTAAGGTCCATTGTTTTATTCCCTGTGGGTTCTGAAATTGTCCTGAGTTCTAAACTGCGTCCTCGGCCCGCTAGAGCAAGGACGAGACGCCACCGGACCTCACCCTTGATCTGGCAGCGTTGGCGGCCTCGGCCATGCTGATTTCCGACAAGTCAGGCAGGTCCGTATAAAGGGCAGGGTTAAAGCCTTTGATGTCCATATTGGACCGGCGGAAAGTTTCGGGCACTCGAATCATCAACAGGGTTTTACCCTCGACCCACGCGTTCCACGCCCGGATCGTGGCGGCGTGGACCATTTGTGCCCGGACCCTGACACCTTTCACGTTGGACCTACTGAAGAACCATTCACGCAGAGTGTGCCGGGGGTCGCCCTTGGCAAGATTTTCGCCGTGAACAACGCCGTCGATAAACGCGGCAAGTTCAAAATCGTACTTGCGGTCTTCATTCCCAAGAAGCGCCACGAGGCCGAGCGACGACTTGGGGAACCGCCTTGAACACGTCACCATGTAAGCGGCATTCGTGATGTAGGGATGCTTTATGACCAAGTTGAGAATCTCAGCGCCTGTTGCCCTATTATCCAACTGGGCCCCAGAAGCATAAAAGTGAGCAAACGCGGCAATGGCGGAGACGGTCTTGGTGTTCACATATCCTGCGATACCCAGCATGTCTGTTGTTGTCCGCGACTTACCACAGCCCAGCGTCTTGAACGCTTCATCGGGAGCGCCGCGAACAACAAACACGGGGATGGTAACGCCAGATTTAAGCACCGCTCTGCACCGATGTTGCCCGTCAAGTAAATTCCCGCTTTCTGAAATAACAACGGTTTCTCCGTTATTCTGCCAGCGGTCCGCCTTCATGTCTGAGGCATATTTAGTTACAAGTTTGGGTTGGATTACCCGGTTGATCGGGTTTTGCTCCAGCAGTTGCCGGGCCAGGGTGGGGGTCAGAAATTCAAGTTCGGCTTTCATTGGTCCATTCCTTTGGATTGAATTGAGTACAGGTGGTTGGTTTTTCTTGAAGTCAGGCAAAAGCCCTGCGGGGTAGGCGGTGGCCTATTCCCGGTCTGAGAACTGGCCCGCAAAGGCCAGATAATTGATACCGTCGATGTAGTGGTCCAGATTGTCGCGTGACGTCATGGTCCGGCACAGCTTGGCGCAGTGAAAGATCATGGCGATGTCGTAGGGCTTCAAGTTCTTGTTCAGAATGATCGAGGCCACGAGGCTGATATTGTCAAACATGTCCTCGGGGTCACCGTATTGCTTTCCCCTGTCGCTGAACGTGGCAACTGCCTTGGCCAGAAGTTCTTCGCTGGTCACCGCATCACCTTCACTTTGCCGATAAAGAGGGGGTTGAGGGCGAGCGCGCCCTGGTTCGAATAATAGCCAGGAGCGTCACGGCCCAGCTTGTCGTCCTTGTAGACCTCATCCACGATAATGAAGTCAGCATGAGACAGCGCGTCTACAAAATCCGCCAGCGATGTAGCTGGATGCTCGGCAATAATCTGGTGTACGGAATTGCCGCTGCGGGCAGGCATATTCATCGTGATTTGAAAGCGCATACTCATCTCCAAAAAGTGGGCGGACAGACAGATCGCCTGCCCGCCCGATAGTATTACCCGAAGTCGTCGGAAGACGCAGACGGGGCAGATACGCGCGTAGAGCCGGTAGCCGGGGGCGCTGACGGCGCTGCGCCCTGGGCGGCACCATCACCCGCCTTAGCGCGGGGGATGTAGGTCAGGTCGGCGGGACGGTCAGCCCAGCCAACAACATTGAACACCGGGGAGTAGTTGGTGCTCTTGCGGGCCCCCTCGCCGGTCGTGATCGGCAGGCAGGACGTAAGGGAGACAATCGGCAGCTTGCCGTGGTTTGCCTTCACGCCGTCCAAATAGGCGTTGTGCAGGTTGTCGATGCCGGTCAGGAACACCCTGGCGGTCGATGCCAGTTCCCGCACGTCACCGCCGCTGTCCTTGCCCAGTTTCACTAGCAGGCGGACGCCCGGCTTGTGGTCGTCCGAAGGCTTCGGCGGAATGCGGTCCCCGTAACGGGCCACCGCAAAGTCAGGCGCGGAGCCGGTGTTGAAGTTGATCGTGCCCGTCTCGACGTTTTCAAAGTCAAAGATGGCTTTGAAGTCTTGAGTGATGTCGATCTGCTCGTTCTCACCGTTGATACGGTCTCGGCGGAACATGCGGCCAGCGCGGGCATCAAACTTGATGATCGGGATGATGTCGCCGCCGTCGCCGCCGGTAGGAAATCCAAGTGCCATGGTCAGTTCTCCAGTGTGCGGTGATTTGGCTCACCGCTTGCCTTACCGCTTGTGCGGAAACTTATATGCCCCAGATTTCGAACGCGGATTGGCGTGAAACTGGGTCGGAAAAATAAAACGTGCTGGTGTCCGGCACGACCAAGGAGGCAAGCTCCATGGGGTCGCTGCTGATGGCCAGGAACTTCTGGATCGTCATGGCGATCCGGCTCAAGGCCGCAACGTGGTCGGCGACGTTCTCCAGTTGATACGTGGCGCACTTCTTGCCGGTGACGTAGGTGATGCGGGGGGAGATGTTGTTCCCCCTTGCGGCGGCGTACAGAGCGACCTGACGGGCATGCTGCTGGCTGATCTGGCTGGGCAGGGCGTGCGTCGTCTTTAGGTCGATCAGGACGCCTGACTGCTCCCACTCGAAATCGTAAAATCCCATCAGCGGCACATCCAGGCCCTCGACCTGAAGCTCGATCCGCCCCTGGGTGGAGGAGGGGATGCCGTAGGGTCTCAGTTCGGCCAAGCCGATCCTGACCATGTCCGGCAGGGCGTTGATCTCTTTATCAACGCGCGGGTCGCCAGACATCGACGTCAGGGTGCGGAACTGATCCAGGGCCTTGTCGGCGCACTCGCTCTGGCTGGCTGAGGGGTTCATGAGGCCGTGGACGATGCCGGTCTCCACGGACGTCCCACGGTGGGCCGCAGGGCCTACAGACGACGACTTCTTTAGGCACTTCTGCATGACGAACATGGCGGGTGCCGCCGTGAACAAATTACACGACGACGGCGACAAGTGCTCAATGCCGTGGGCTTCAAAAGGGTTCACGCTGTTTCGCTCCGAGTTAGCTTCTGACGGCACCACATGGCCACCGTGTCTTCCCAGGTGTTCCGCTGGCCTTCCGGCGGCAGGCGGCTCTCGACCTCCAGGGCGATCTCCTTGGTGGCGTCCCAGCTTGTCCCAGTCTTGAGATTGATGCCGATGATCCGCCAGACATCGTCGTAGTGGCCATCTCTGACGTACCCGATGACTACGTCCCGCGTCATGCTGACCAGGGACGTCTCCTGCACCCAGGACGACAGGTCATTGGCCCCGTATGGGCCCGCTATCACCGTGATGAACATGGGCTCTGCTGTAAGGACGTCGCGCACTACGCCACCTCGATGGTGACACGGTAATTGATACCATTGCGGTCAATCAAGTGGACCGTGGCGGTCTCAGCGCAGACGTCAATTTCGGTCTCGGCGACCGCGACGATCAGGGTGTCAGGTTCGGATTTAAACATCCTCCCAATGCGGAAGGCGATGTAGTCGGGCAGCTTCGATGACATAGGTAACTCCGTATGGTCGGTATGGGCTTATTATTGGCGCGCTGCAGGTGGGTGTCAATCAGCCTGGGTGGGGCGTTCGCTAGGCAACTGTCAGGTCTCCTGTGGGTGTTGAAAAATGTACGGGGTAGTCATTCCGCGCGCCAGTATGACCAATGGATTTGGAATTGTGACCCTGTAGGGGAAAGGGGGAGAGAACGAGTGCTCCCTCCCCGGTGCGGTCCTACTTGCGGGATATAGTCCGCTTTCAGACTACCTCAGAAGTATGAGGGCTCTTTTGAAATAGTCAAGCCATCGCCTAATCGTGTTTGCAAAGTATATATACGCCTCATTGGTCACCTCGGGCTAGAGCTAGGGCGGCACGAGCGGCATCAAGCGCGATACACAGGTTTTCTGGCATCGGCTTGCGGTCGGTAAACGACGGCTCCAGAACCCTCGCGATCCAGCCCTCAAGCTGTGCCGTTGCCTCATACAGCGCGGGGGCGGCGGCTATCAGGCGGGCTTGGGTTGGGTCGGTCATTTAATATCCTCCGGTGTGGCGAACCCAAATATGGGCAGAAAGAAGAGCGGCTGACCGCGTTCGCGCATCAGGGCCGCGCCTTGGATTTCGTTCGCGGCGCTTGCGGCAGCCCATGCGGCATCCCTTGCGGCAGCCCCTGCGGCATCCCCTGCGCCAACCCTTGCGGCAGCCCATGCGGCACCCCCTGCGGCATCCCACGCGGCGGCCCATGCGGTAGCCGCTGCGGCATCCCTTGCGCCAACCCTTGCGGCAGCCCATGCGGCGGCCCATGCGGCAGCCCATTGATCCGGCGTCATGGATTTTAGGTGCTGGATAAATGCCTCGACGGTCTTGGTCTCAGGGCCGTATTTGGTGTGGGGGTCGCTCATCCCTCAACCCTCCCCATACTTGGCGAGAGCGACGGTGTGGGTTTCATCTGTCCAGCCCTCAAAGCGCCCCTTCGATCCGCGCTCCGCGATCTGAGTTTGCCAGATGGCCTTGCATGACTTGGAGCAAAAGCGTCCCCACCCACGATTGCAGTCAGCGACACGAGTCATGAACGCAAATTGGCACTGTGCGCATTTCACTTCGACCTTTTTGCCATACGACCTCACTCTCCTCCCTCCCCATGCTTGGCGTATGTCGGTCATTACTCTCCCCCTTCTAAGAACACACTAACGTAAAACACGGGCCAGCAAAGGCTGCTCATAATGAGCATGACAATGTACGACTTGGGGTCTCGTCCGACCACTTTCACAACATGCAGGATGTGCAGCGCAGTGGCCCCGGCGTCCATTTGTTCTCGCTCATTGGTCGGTCTCCAAAAGTGTTGCAGCGGCGGCCTCAGCCACCTCCCGGTCGAGGGTCCACCCCTCAATGTCGTTAGCCCGCCAGTCGCCGGGCTCCCCGTCCTGACGCGCCCAGTGGTCCTGCTTCAGCCACAGGCTGGCGTCGTGGTAGTATCCGACATGCACCGCCTCCCCCTCGCTGGTGACGATCCAGCAGGGGACGCTTTTGGGTGGGTTGGACATGTTCAGGCCGGGCAGGGTGTCCGGGTGCATGTTCGCAGCGTCGGAGGGGGATGACGGGTCGAAGCTCACTGGGCCTCCTCCTTCTCAAATTCGGGCACGATGTCCTCCAGAAAATAGCAAATGTTCCACGCGCTGTGGATGCCGCTAGCGGCGTTGGGATAGTAGTGGTCATAGGCGGCGCGGGGCGTGGGGAAAGTGTGACGACCGTTGACCGTAGTCAGGCCGTCCTCCCCCACCTCGACGGAGAACGCGCCCTGGCCGGTCTTGCTGATGGTGTAGATCATTGGGCCACCGCCGCAGCGACCTGGGCCTTCAAGAGGCGTTCGGCGGGGTCGGTCATGGTGTCCCACAGGAGCGCCTCGACAATCGCGTAGGCGTCCATGTTGGCGGCCCTGAACTTAGCACCGGCCAGGGCGGGTGTGTCGAGGTCGGCCACAAGGGCCTCAACCTTGCGGGCCATCTCGGCGACGGCCAGGGCGATCTTCTGCAGGGTCTCGATGTCGGCCTGGACAAAACGCTCCGCCACTTGGAAACGCTCGTGGGCGTCATCCCGGTAGGCATCTTCCAGAGCCGCGACCTTCACGGCCTTGGGCACGGTGGTGGGGATAGCGTACCGGCTCCCGGCGGCGTCAAAGATTTTGACGATGGAAGTGAGTGCGTCGGTGGTCATCTGTATCTCCAGTAGGTAAGCCGGGGTGTCCGGTCGATGAGCAACACTACGCCCCGGACGTAAAACGTGTCAAGCACAATATCGCACTGTTGACCGAATGATAATTCCGTGGTTGATGGTGGCATGACCAAACCAGCACAGCACTTGGGGGTTCGCATCCCCGCAGAGTTGAAAGACCGCCTCTCGGCGGCCACCAATAGGGGCGCGGACCCATACGCCCCCACCATCACCCAGATCGTGGCCAGGGGCATCGAGTTGGCCCTGGCTGAACTCCAAGCACCGCCCGTGAGGCATATGTGAGCAAGTCCCCCGCCGCCCAGAACCCGTGCCCCTACTGCCGGGAGCGCAACGCCTACATCCGGGAATTGGAACGGGCCCTGGCTGGCGCGATCTGGCCCAAGAACAGCGTCACCACGGCCATACGCATGGACCTGTGCCTCTCGCCGCAGCAAGCCAATTTGGTGTCCGCCCTGTACGACTCCAGGGCTGACTATGTGTCGTCAGGCGACCTGCAGATGATCATGCCTGCCATGTATGGGAAGCAGGAGGACCGCACCGCGAAATACCCCAACGTCGTGGTCTGCAACGTCCGCAAACAACTTGGCAAGGGCTTCATCGAGACCCACGCCATGGGTCCAGCCGGGCTTGGATTTAGGCTGTCCAAAGATGCCCGCATAGTTATCGACCGCATCATTAAAGAGAGGGAGGCAGTATGATTATCCTAGGCATAGACCCCGGACTGTCAGGGGCGCTTGCGTTTTACGACACCGTCGATCATTCCCTGATCCTGCACGACATGCCGGTGGTGGAGATGGTCCGCAATGGCAAGGTTAAGCGGGAGGTGTCGCCGCACCTGATCGCCGAGATCGTCACCGGCAACCCCAGGCAGATCGCCAGGGCATATGTGGAGCGGGTCTCTGCGATGCCGGGGCAGGGCGTCACAAGCGTGTTCAGCTTCGGCAGAAGCGCGGGCATCATTGAGGGCGCACTTGCCGCCATTGGCATCCCCTACACCCTGGTGACCCCGCAGGCCTGGATGAAGGCCACCGGCATCCGCGCCGGTAAGGATGGCTCCCGGCAGCGGGCCATGGAACTGTTCCCCATGCACGCCGACCTATTCGCCCGCAAGAAGGACGACGGTCGGTCTGACGCCTCCCTGATCGCCAACTACGGAGCGCAGCAATGAACCTGACAATCGCCGTGGCTGCCTACTTCGGGGTCGCCTTCATCGCCTGCGCGCATTTAATGGCCGTCTACACAAAGATGGAGCCCGACAGTGAGGAAATTCTGTTTCCGTCTATCCTGGGCGGGCTGATCTGGCCGGTGATGTACCTAGCGATCATTTTTCTGACGATCATGGAGTGGAAGGAAGGCAATGACTGAGACCCTAAGCGTATGGGCCCAGGCCACCGCATTGAAAAAGGAGAACGCCGCTCTGCAAGAAGAGAACGCGCACCTGCGGGCGGAGATTGTGATCATCCATGAAAAGTTTGCCGTCCTGCGGCAGCAGGCCGAGACAATCTTGCTGGACGTCGAGGAGCAATCCCTGGCCCAGCAGGCCGTCGCCGAAGACCTCGCAGCCGTCATGCAGGACGCCACGATGACCCCGGAAGCCCAGGACCGAGCCATCGCCACCATCCTGGGCGAGGCGGAACGGTGCGGCATGATCAGCGTCGTACTGCACTCTCAGGAGCCAATCGGATGATGGCCGCCACCGTTATCGTCCTGATCCTGGGCGGCGTGGGCGTCTGCCTGATCGGCGTCATCGGCATCGCGTTCGTTGTGGGGGTGGCGGTCGCCTCGGCTTTCGACAAAATCCTGTCGTGGGTGACGTCACCCCACTTGAACGACTGACAACGGGGTGACACCATACATAGAACGGGGCTGGGTAGTCGCCAAACCACCCAGCCCCAAGACGATTTCAACAGGTCTATGCAGAGAAAAAAGTAGCATCTCCAGTGCTACGGCGCAACAAGCGCCGCGCTGCCGGGCCGCCATTAAAGACCGGATACATGACCGATTTTGACCCTGATTTCGCAACACCCTCAGACTGGGCGAGGATGTATCGCGCCCTGAGGATACAGGCGGTACCGGCCAAGCACTTCACTTCCGGCGACAACTGGAAGCGCCCGGCGCTCCCCACTTGGCGGGAACACACCGAGCAGTTTGTGTCCAACGACCTGTTCGAAAAGTGGTACGGGTCCCACGGCGAGTACGCCAATTTTCCGAACGTCGGCATGATCACCGGCATGGGCGTGGACAGGTACTGGGTGCTCGACCTCGACCTGCAGAAGCACAACGGCGCGCAGGAGTGGATCAACGCCCTGCTGGTCACCCACAACAATGGCATGGACCTCGACACCCCCACCCAAAGAACAGGCGGCGGCGGCCTGCAGATCATCTTCCGGGCTCCCCCAGGCTGGACCCCGCCGACCTGCAAGACGCCCATAGGCGTGGACATCCGGGGCGTGGGCGGCTTCGCCATGCTGCCGCCATCCATGCACTCCAGCGGCGTCCCCTACGCATTCCTCGAGGGCTACGAGCCTTGGAACATGCCGGTCATGACAGCGCCTGCGTGGCTCTGCGATGCCATCGACAGGCTGGTTAAGGAGCACGGTGGTGGAAGCGGCACCGGCGCGTCCACAGGCCCCAGGGAGGTCGTCCCGGCGACCCACACCCTGAACGCCTTCGGCATGATTATCGATGGCCGCGAGGAGCTGATGACCAAAATGGTCTGGGCCAAGGTCGTGGCAATGGCTAGGAGCGCGCCATTCCACAACATCGGCGAGACTTTGAAAACCGACATTCAGGAGGGCTACCGGGAATACGAAAGCAAGGTCTCGAGCCGCATCAGGGAGCCCGGCACACCCAAGCACCTCCTGCTGGAGCGGGAGGGCCGGGGGTGGGTGCTGTACCAAGAGAAATTCCAGTATGCCCTGTCGCAGTGGGAGACCAAGGTCCGAGAGGCGGCGGCGGTCAAACTGCCCCAGGACGAACCGGGGCGCTCCCCCAGCCTGCCGGGAGGGCAGGACGTCCCTTTTGACCCGGCCACCGGCGAGATACTCGACGCGCTCGACGGTGACGCCTATGAGGTGCTGTTTATCCCGGACATCAACGCCATGCCCGATCCTGTCTGGCTTATCGAGGGGGCCATAATCGAGAAATCCCTGGGGTTCATTTACGGGCCCCCAGGCTGCGGCAAGTCGTTCATCACCCTGGGCCTGTCGCGGGCGCTCGCCGCCGGTCAGGCAGACTGGTGGGGCCGCGCGATCCACAAGACGGGGCCGGTGGTCTACATCTCGTCTGAAGGCATCGGCGACATGAAGCACAGGCTGGCGGCTTGGCACCAGGGGTCTGGCGCGGGCTGCGACCAAGACCCTTTCGCCCTGATCCATCAGTCCATCAACTTCATGGATGAGGGCGACGTTGACCGCCTGCTGCGAACTGTCCACCGCGTGGCGTCCCAGGTCGGCGACCCGGTGCTGGTCGTGGTTGACACCGTCAGCCGGGTGCTGCCGGGCGCGGAGGAGAACCTGCAAAAGGACATGACGATTTTCGTCAAAGCCTGCGACCGGGTGCGGGAGGCGTTCGGCACCACAGTCCTGGGCGTCCACCACACTGCTCGCGCGGGTAACATGCGGGGTTCGACCGTCCTCGAGGGCGCGGGCGACTTTATTTTCGGCATCGAGCGGGAGGAGGGTCACGAGGTCGGCGTCATGACGGCCAGGAAGATCAAGGCCGCCGAGGACGGGTGGAAGCAGAACTTCCGCCTCAAGAAGTTGCTAACCGGCGACCTTAAGGGAACCGAGAGCCTGTACGCCGAACCCACGACAGCCGAGGAGGCGGAGCCTGAGAGCCTGTGGCCTGACCGGCAGACGTGTAAGGACATCCTGCAGGCCATCGCTGCCGCCTGGGCCGAGGGTAAGCCCTGGTCGCCAAACCATCAGGCGCGCGCCACTGGCCGTTACGCTGTCGAGAATATCACCCGCATGTGGGGCCTTAAGAAGGACCGGGTGGAGACCATGCTATCAACGTGGCAGGCCAATAACGTCCTGTCCTACGAGCAGGCCGACAGCCACACAAAGGCGTTCGGTCTGAGGGTGCTGCAATTTATTTAATTAAGGCCGTTGACACCCGTCAAAGCGACCTATACGTACAAGTCATCGACCCCGGCCCCAGAGGCCTTACCTACAGGAGACTACCGATATGACTAAGCCCATCTTCGAACTGTCCATCGGCTACACCAACTTCCTCGTCTCTGCCACTGACGCGGCCAAGGTGATGGAAATCCTCGCGGATGCCCGCACCTTCACCCGCTCGTGGTTCGTGGACGGCGCCATGCTCATCGACGCCGAAAAGCCCGAGGTCACCCTCAAGCTCTTCTCTGGCACCATCGCCTCGGACGCCGAGTACCGGGTCGCCCGCGACGCCGCCTCCGCTGAATACGAAGCCCGCGTCGCCGCCAAGGCGCTGGAGGACGCCCAGGCGGCGTAAGCCACGCCCCATAGCGGACAACCCGCCGCCCTGGCCCGCGCCGCGTAAACGGTGGCGGGCCTAAGGCGTCAGGGGAGGGAAAATAATTTCACATCCCCACTAGACACAGGTCATTACGACCTATACATACAAGTCATCGACCCCGGCCCCAGAGGCCTTACCTACAGGAGATACCGATATGACCCTCTCGAACCTCGCCCCGATTGCCAACGAGTACGCGGCCCTTAAGGCCCAGATCGACGCCCTGACCGCCCGCCTCGACGAGATCAAGGAACTGGTCAAGGCGACCGGCCTGGAACTGATCGAAGGCGACCACGTCGCCCTCAAGATCAGCCTCGCCGAGCGGGTCTCGGTGTCCACCGCCGCCGTCCGCAAGTTGCTGACCGCCGAGCAGTTCGCCGACTGCTCTAAGGCCTCGGTCTATTCCGTCATCCGCGTGGCCGCCAAGGCCGCCTAGCCCTCACCCCAGCCCCCGGTTCGCCGGGGGCATTACCTACTGGAGACCCAAGCCATGTATCCCCAATTCCTCACCCAGATCACCGACCCGGACGTCCGGGCCCGCATCCGCATCGAGCGCAAGATCGTCCTGCGCCTGATCGACACTGCCCTTGCGGCAGGCTGCGAACTCTGCGTCTACGACGGCCAGGACTACCACCCCTGGACCACCAACAAGGCTGCCGTCCTGCGGGACATCATGAACACGGACGAGGACGTCCTGCACATCCGCAAGCCGGGTGAGGCGCGGTCGGCGTTCGTGCTGCTGGTTTACGGCAACGACGGCTGGGACGTCATCTGCGACTACCAGACGAGCCTGGAGGACATCCTGGCCCCCGTGAACGCCTACGCCGCCACGTTCGAAGGGGGGCTGTGATGGGCGACTATTACAGCCTCTCGGACCTCCTGGCCTCGGGCTGGGAGGATGGTGTCGAGGTCCGCGCCTTCCAGGCATTCATGAAAAAGGTCAATCGCATGGTGACGAACCTGACCGGCATGGACGTCCGGGACTTTGCGGACGCCAACTGGGCCGACCTGTTCGACGATGTTGGCCCAGACGTCACCCAGGCGGATGTCGTGGAGACCCTCAGCGAGGCGGACGACCTGTTCGCCGCCATGGTGGCGGAGGTGGGCCTGTGACCCTGTATTAGGGACCTATATACGTGAGTGACCCAGCCTTTAGTTTGGTGCACCCCGGTGCACACGCCCGTTCCCACTCGAACGATAGAGTGCTAATCGCGTAGCCCACGGGCCTTGTCTTTAAAGTCTACGCGTACTCGCGCGGCTTCGAGGCCCTCGCCAGCGGAATTTAATTGAAACTAAAGTTCCTACGTTCTATTTAGTAGGTACGAGAATGGCAGCTTTTGAGGTGAGAACGCCCTCCTCACGCACCAAGCCCGGCTAGCCGGGTAGGGTAAAGTAGACGCAAGTCCAAGAGATGCAGGAGTTCAGTTCGCGTTTTGCGCGGCTGGCTGAAAAATGGGGACCCTGCCAACCGCTGCCACAACTAAGGGAAGGCCTCGGCTATAGCTGGGGCCTTCTTTTATTTCCACTTCGTGATTGTCAGGTGTCCGGTTTGGCGGCGGTTCTCAATTTTTGCGCCACTGATCGGATAGAATGAGCAAACATTATAACGGCCTTGGCCGTCAGGCTCGATGGTGAGTGCAACCAATAGGCCTCCTCCCAGCGCCGGAACCCGGGCGACTAATTCAATGTTGCCGGGATTCTTGAAATCATCGCCCAGAAAGCCCGGATTCGTAACTGATGCAGCGACATGAGGCATGCACTTTGGGTATTCCTCAGGATGTCGTCGCCGCGCGTGGGCCTGTGCCGCCACCGACAGTATGACGTCCCCTGGCTCCAAGTCGTGGCCCAGGGTTCGGTTGATCGCGTCAACCGGTAGTGGACCTAAAATCAAATCTACGAGAGCGGGCCCCTTCGCCACTACTGGCTGTCACCTTCGTCATCGTCCGGCGCCATCAGCGCCTTAAGTCCGGCAATCCGCTTTTCCAGAAGGCGCAGGCCCCGGAGGTCGAATACGCCGCTAATTGTGACCTGATCGCCCCGAATGTTCATCACCGGCTTGTTTAGGTCGGCGTCGCCCATCTGCATTTGAACCAGGGGAGCTGGGTTAAACCTAGGTTGGGTGGTCAAGGCGGCTTCCATCACGTTGTCCTCTTTGGGTGGCTGTGATGGTGATTCTTCCAGGTCGGGGCGCGATCTGCAACTGTGCAAGGTCAGAATCGCACACCCCGGCCCACCTGTCCACTCGGCTAGGGAGAAACCCATGCTGCCGAGCAACTTGATACCGGTGCGGCGTAAGGCGCGCCGAGGCTGCCTACAGTAAGGCCGAGGAGCGGGTGACTCGGCAAGTTAAGCGCAAGCTGCTGGCTGATTTCGTTAGGCGCCACAAAGACCGCAAGTAGTCGCTTGACAACCGTCGTAACGACCTGTAGGGAAAGGTGACCAACTCGTACCTACAGGAGCTACTGACATGACCCGCACTGCCAACCCGCACTCCGACCACGCCGCCCGCGCCACCACCGACATCGACAACCGCTCGGCCTACAATGACGCGGTCAAGGGCCGCATCATGGCCTCCGCCACCAACAAGAAGCGGGCCGCGTGGCTGGCGGCGGTCGAGGGCCGCGAGGCGCTCATGGAAGTTGTCCAGCAGCGCGCCTTCGACAAGGGCGGCTTCTGGGCTTCCATCGCGGAGGCCTACGAGCAGTGGGGCAGCCTCACCGCCGGTCAAGAGGCCGCCGTGGCCCGCATCCTGGCCCAGGACGCTTCCCGCAAGGCCGAACGCCTCGCCGCCGACTCTGGCAGCACCCACGTCGGCACGGTCGGCGTTCGCCAGGACTGGACCCTGACCCTCCAGGGCCGGTTCGAATACGACACCGACTTCGGCACCACCTACGGCCATGTCTTCAAGGATGCGGATGGCAACGTGGTGATCTACAAGGGCTCCACCCGCCTCCCCGGCGAGCGGGGCGACACCCTCGCCCTCAAAGCCACCGTCAAGGCCCACGACGCCCGCGACGGCATCGCCCAGACCCTGATCAGCCGCCCCAAGATGGGCGGTTGACACCAGTCGTAACGACGCCTACAGATAACCACCAACCCCCGGCCCCAGAGGCCTTATCTACAGGAGCTACCGATATGACCGCCTGCTGTTCCAAGTGCCACCGACCGAAGTCCCAGATGACTTGCATTCTGGACGTCTACAACGACGAGGGCGACGAGCCCGGAATCCTGGTCTGCGACGATTGCATCGATGCCGAGGACGCCATCGACTGGCAGGCCGACCGTTACGCGCGGGGGGCCTGAGCCATGATCGCCCCATTTAACCCCACCCCGTGGCTGTCGCCCTACGAGCAGGGCGCGGAGGCCTTCCACGCCGGTCTGGCAAAATCGGCCTGCCCGTATAACCCCGAGCGCCTCGACGGGCACCTCAAGGCTCTCTCCTGGCATAACGGCTGGCGCAGGGCCGAATACGAGGACGCCAGCCCGCCCAACACCTAGAACGC
>Ga0007792_10000228_pt1 | contig 20476 bp, 26 predicted proteins | sample CryBogmetaGMA6M_FD_60371 | JGI IMG/M metagenome (GOLD analysis project Ga0007792, IMG submission 60371) | Freshwater microbial communities from Crystal Bog, Wisconsin, USA - MA6M | ecosystem: Environmental > Aquatic > Freshwater > Lake | place: Crystal Bog, Wisconsin, USA | collected 2009-07-06
CAATTCTTCCATTGGTAATAACTGGATTAAATTCTGATTTAATAGTAAAACCAGCTTCCCAATATGACGGATAACCAACAAGACCATTTTCAGGACTAATATCAACAACAACATTATCTCTTGTTCCATTGTTAGGAAATATTGTTACTGAGTTATTTTCAATGACTAATGGAAAAGATGCAGCACGAGCTACTGCTTGCATTTGGTCAATGATAGAACCTGACAAATATTGATTTTGTAAAACAGCGTGTGCGTTATTAATATTATTAAACGTCCAATTGCTTCCTAATTGTTTAGTTAGCGAAGCTAGTATATCTTCAGCGTTTTGTGCGCCAGGATAAGTATTTGCAGCAGCAGGGGCTGCTTTATTGTAATAGCCAGCTACCGCAGCACAAGTAAAAGAAACATCAGGCAATGAGTTTAAATCAATAAAGCTCGAAATAATTGTTCCTGAAAATATTTGTCTTAAAATACTATTTTGATTGCCAGCAGAAACAGTAATTGATTGATTTTGAACTGCGACCATATTCGAGCCTGTGCTTGAATATTGATTCATTTGGTCAAGCGTCATGCCATATACTTTTAATTGCAATTGACCAAACGCACTTTGACCACCAGGATTAATAATCGTAGCAGAACATCTTAATCCTTCAAGATTAAGCGTTTCGCCATTTGCGCTAGTGAATTGTAAATTAATCTGACGAAACTGAAATGTCATGCTGTTTGAGTCCAATAAGTAAGAAGATACCTTGAACCAAGATTTGTGTAATACGGGTTATCATCACCTTGAATATCTATAAAAACTAATTGCCCTACAAAACCAAGATAAGATTCTCTAATTAAACCAACATTGTTTAAACAAAGCATTGACTCAACAATTGTATTTCCTTCAATAGCCAAATCAAAATATAAACCATTATTTTTTTGATATAAGTTTATTGAACAATTTTGACTGCTTAATTGAACATTAAATGTTTGTGCAGCTACTGCATTAAGAGGAATTATTTGCATATTAGTCCCATGAACCATTTCCAGTAGTCTTGCCTATTGTACCAAAATCAATATAATTTTTTTTAGCAGTTATTTGAGATTTTTGTTTTTTGGTAGGAGGAACTGGCGATACTTGACCGTTATTCTGAGCAGGTGTTCCGCTAGGTTGAGAAGTAACTGGAATTGCTGCTTGAACAACTCTAACTTCTTGAAACCATAGTTGAGCAATAATTAAAGATACGCCTTGCTTTGATTCTCTACGATAATCAAAATGAACTAAATTACAATTCTCATAAGTGTAATTTGGAGTAATAACATTAATCAATGTCAAAGAACTAATTAAAAGTTCAATCGTTGACAAGAAATTTTCTTTTGTCATTGCTCCATTACCATTACATGAAATGGTAACTCTTACATCAAAAGGCAATGCAACTTTGTTATAACTTTGAAACGCACCACCTTCAATCGGATAGGTTGGAATCTTGCGTTCTTCACGATATTCAAAATCAATAAATGAATCAGGCGTAATTACACTTTCACCATTAAGACCAATAAATCCCCATTGCGTACCAAAAGAATTAACTGGTACTGGAGGAGTAGTGCTTAATACTGGTGCAGGTGTTGGAACTTTAGGTGAGCGTGGAATTGCTGGAACACCAGGAAGTTTAGGAATATCAGGATATGGAATTAAAGGCATTATCTATTTCCCACTACACCAGCATTGATTAATGAATTGTTTTGAATTGCTTTGTTAATTCCAAGAGCAATACCATTTGCATCAGTAGCATTAGTTTGAACATTAATGGTGTTGATGCTTGTTTGTACGTTGTTATTTGTCACGCCTGAATTCATAGGCGCATTTGCTTTTGCACCTGTCATGCCACTTTCAAAACCAGGGATTTCTTGTCCGACTCTATGCAGTTGAGCCAAGTCTAATTCTTGATTAGGATTGACTCCTAATTTTTTAGATAAATAATCAATATAAGATGCTTGGTCTGTAGTTGAATAAGCGTGTTTACCATTTATTCCGCCAATAATTGACGCAATAGACTTTTGACCTTTGTTGTAATATTGATTTTCTAATAAATCATCAAGCGCAGCTTGACCTGTTTCATTGTCAGGAAATATTGCAAATCCACCTGAATCTTGACCAGTGGCACCATGATTTTTAGCCCACTCGCCATATTTGATATTACCAGGATTTTTATTTCTTTGGCTTCTAGCACTACCAGTAGCAGCAGTTCCAGTTGTCGCTGGATTTACAGGTTCTTTATATCCAGTTAATTTGTCATAAACGCCTAAAGCTGCACCAAGAATAGGACTTACCCTTGATAAAGATTTAGCTCTATCCGACATACCAATTTTTGATTCAAATTTATCAATTGCATTTGATAACTTTGCATACATACTAACAACATACTCAATACCATGAGCCAATGTAATTAAAGTAGGATACAAGCCGTCCATGACGCTATTTTTAGCACCACCAAACGCATTTGATAAATTACCAAGTTCAGCTTGGAATTTTTTAGCTGATTCTGTATTTTTATCATTAACACCTGAAAGTTTATAACTTTCGTTAAATAGTTTACGAACAGAGTCAGAACCCTGTTCCATAATCATAAAGGTATTTTTATCAATGCCTAGCTGTTGAGCTAACGTATAAGTAAGCTGTTCGCCATTAACTTTTCTGAACTCATTAAGAGCATCAGATAGTTTATAAATATCAACGGTACCTTTGTTAATATCTACCGAGCCTAAAGCACCTAAACGTGCCAAAGGTGTAAGCATTGCAGCATTGCCTAGCTTGATACCAGCAACACCTGATTGTAAGTTTTGTAACGTGGCTTGAAATTCATCCGCATTGCCACCGACAGATTTTAATACACCGCCCCAAGCATCAAGCTCTTTAGCAGACAAACTAAAAAGATTTGCATTTCTGCTTAATGCTGCATTTCCAGCAGTCATTGTATTAACAAAACTAACAAATCCGCCAACACTAAAGGCAGCAGTACCAAAAGATATTAAAGCATCACGGGCTTTTTCAAATCCTTCAGCAGATTTTTTTGCGTTTTGTTGTAAGTTTTTTTGTGACTTTTGATTAGCTTCATCAAATTTGCGTAGTTCTTCTACGGATTTTTTTTGTGCTTTATCAAATTTTGAGGAGTCTAAGCCAAGCTCGATTAATAGACTGTCGATGACTGTAGCCAAGATTTACTCCTTATGATTTATTTTTGATTCATTATATAAGCGTTATGCCTATCAACGGCATTAATTTCTAATAATATCCACATATCCTCAACACTGTAAACAGTGTCGAGTTCGTGGAGTGTAGCTAACCTAGATGATATTACTGCTGCTATCGCTTGCGTTGTGGCTTGATACTCAATGAGTCGCTTGGAGTTTGTTCCTGAGGACTTGATTCCGAAGTCGATTTGCTTCCGTCTAAAAAAAAATCCATGTGTAAGCTCCACACAGCCTTTCTTAACTGCAAGCGAGTTACAACTTCTTCAATATCTTCTTCAATTAAAGCTCGTCTAATACTTGAAGAAGGAACAATTTGAACGCATCCCATCATGTCATCCAAAAGAGGCTTTGCAGCATCAAATGGAATCTTTAATAAATTCATGTAACCAATAGCCATAAGACCAGCCATGCCTTGAGAGGCTAGACCATCGGGTATCTCGATGCCAGCATTGCCGACAGCGAGAATAACCCGAAAAGCCCAGTTCTCGGCTTGAGAAGCCGACATTTCAGTGATGATAAATTGTTTACCAGTATCTCTACCAGTATCCGCTATAAATGTCGTTTCTTTTCTAGCCATAAGTTATTAGAACCCTGATTGTGAACCTACAATTGTTTGCCAAGTGATTTCGTATACAACTGGTTGTAATGTTTTCTTAACAGCAGGAAATGGAGTCGCAAGAGTTAAGTAACCATTCACTAGATTATACACCATACCAGTAGAAGGTAAAATAATTGTACCATTTGCAGTAAATACATCTGAAACTGAATCTTGAGCAGCTCTCCAGCCATCAAAAATTGATACGCTTGGACTATCTGCTTGAAGATGCACTGTCATTTTGTATGGAACCCATACTTTACCACCTGAAAGAACACCGTCAACACCCATTAATGTTTCTGATTGTTGAACTGCTTCACTTTCAAAACCATCATCTACAGCATACCCTTGAATTAGAACTGGACTACCAAAGATACCGCCTACTGATAATGTTAAGATTGAATTTGCTGAGGTTATTGTTGCCATGATTTATTAATCCTTATTGAATAGCGATAGAAGCAAGAGTAATTTGTTGTACGCTTTCACCATCTTGGTAGTATAAAGTGATTGGAGGTGATTGACGAGCTGCACGAGTTTGAGCCGTTGCAGGTGAGATTTGCAATACATAACCTTGTGAAGCAATAACTGGAGAAGCGTCATAACCTAAAGCATATTGAACTTCAGCAGCTTGAGCAGCAGAAAGTTGGATACCTTTACGAATCGCACCAAAATTAATTGCAGCATTGATTGGGTCTAAACAAGCAGCATTAATCAATGAGTAACCTTGAGTGTTGTAAGGAATAGAGCCAACTGATTGAAGCAATGTTACCAAAGCCAATTGCAATTGAGCGTTAAGCCAAATTTGATTCAAATATGTATCAGCCCATAACCATTTGCCTGAAACAGAGCCTGGAGTAAACCAAGCAGCGTTATTAGCTGGATTGTTAGAACCGTAAGCACCGTAAGCATTGTAACCATTAGCAACAACAGCAGCATAGTTAGAAGCAGTTGATACTGAAGGAACCAAGCCTGATTGTTCTTTAAAGTCTAATGTTGCACGACCATTTAAACGAGTGAAATCTAAAGATGCAGCGAAACTTGAAGCAAAAGCAGCGTGTGTATTGTTGCCGTAAATAGGCAATGTACCAACGATTTGATTTGTTTGTAACCAATCACCAAATGTATTTGTAGCTGCTGCGTTAAGAATATTAACATCAGAATCTTGACAGATAAATAGGTAACGTGGAGCAACTGAGTTAGACCAAGTAGCAAATGCCTCTTTTTCTGCAATAGTTGCAAGTTCCCAAGTTGTAAAGAATGTAGCCCAGTTTTGGTTTTGATTAATAATGCTTGTCATGTATGTTGCTGGAACAGCAGCAGCTTGACCTTGTGAAAGAACAGCACCAGTAGCTTGAGTTAATGCCAATCCAGTTGCCAAAGCACCAGTTGTAGCATAAGTAATAGTTTGAGTAGCACCAGTTGTATTTGTAGTAAATATAAATGCGCTATGTTGAGAATCAAAAGTTACTGTAAAGTTAGGTGAAGTAAATGCACCTTGAATAATTGTAGCTGCATTGCTAAAACTTGTAGCACTTGCAAGATTGATAGTGCCTGAAGTTTCAGTAACGCCAGCTACAGTCAATGATAATGTGCCTGTACCTAATGCTTGCAATTGACCTAAAGTTAAAGAAGCCAATGAACCACCACGCAACCAACCAGCAGTTGCCACTTCAGGATAATTAGCAATTAATAGTGAGCCTGGTAATTTTGTACCAATGCTATAACCATTAAAATAAATGCTTGCCAATGTTGCTTCTATTGAATTAGCACCGAAATATGTTTGAACATCAGCAGCACTTGCAAAATTTAAAATAGTTCCAGCAGGAGCGTAAGCATTTTGTGTGAGCATCAAACCGTTTAAATCAACAGCGATACCACCAGCAGATAGCACGGATGGGACTACATTTACTACTTGTGAAAAAGGAATGGTACTCATTAAATTACTCCTATGGTTTAAAAGTTTGGTCAATCGGAGCCAAATCGACAATAGCTTCTAACATTGACTGCTGTGAAGTAGTCAATATTGGATTGTATTGTAAACTAGCTGTAATTTTCCAGCGTTGTTCGTATTGTTCCTCGCCATCAATCAGAGGAATTTGAACAGGGTTATCTGCATACAAAGGCTGAATATTCGCAGGAAATAACTCCGTTGCATATTCGTCACGAAACAAAGATTGAGTTTCAAAAGCCCAAACTTGTGAGTCAGGACCATAAAAATCAAGCTGCATTGCGTAATTTGTAGGCGTTAGAATGAATTTTTGTTGTAAGGTTGAACTGTATGTATCAACGTTGAAAGATAATCTATCCATGCCAACGTTATTCATTGCAATAAAACCGCCTTTTGGCATTGCTACCAAATTCTCTTGTGCTTGTATGATTTCCACTCCAGCAGGAATGAAAGTCTTAAAAAATGTCACCAAAGCCGTAAATACATCTTGGTCAATGATGTCAATCGTTACACTCATTCTTCAGTCCATTCTATTGAAATATAAATATTAGTTCCACTAGGAACTGTATCGCCATTTAAACTAAAGCAAAATGATTGATTAACGCCACGCAAAATGATGGGTTGTGTATTTCTAATTCCGAAATCTTCAATCCACGGAAATACAGGAATACCAGTATTAGTAGCATTAGCCAAAGCGTAATGGTCACCAAACATAAAAGTTCCAGTTCCTAATGTGGCAGGATTAGCTGAATAAGCCCTAACAACTGCCGTTGGTGCTGGATTGGTTGTGTCATAAGGAACACCCGTTAATACTGTAGAAGTGCCACCTGTATTAGCTGTAGTCCTAAAAAAACAATAAAAGTCAATTACGCCAGCAGAACTAGAATTATCCGCAGTTACTTGTAATCTTGTAATTTTGATTGTTTTAGTTGCTGAACCTGTAATAGTAAATACATCAGTTGCAGGTGAAGCTGGTGTAATATCATAAACACCTGCTCGGTATGTTGGAATATTGACTAAAGGATTACCAAACTGGTCAATTGATACTGCTGCATCGGCAGCTAATCCAGGTGTTCCATTGTTTACATTAATTTGCATAATTTATTCCTGTTGTAAAGTTACGATGACATGGCACCAGTCTGACCACGTTTCTACTACTTTTGTAATCAGCCAGTTTCTATTACATCCGCCAGGGATTTCAGGAAATACCAAAATATCACCGCCAATGTTATCGGCACGAACCACGCCAGCAGCATTTCCAAACATATAGACAGAACGCATCACTCCTGTGATATTTAATCCGTCTGTGTGTTGTAAATTAGTTGTATCTAAGGCTTGAACTTGTGCTTTAACGGTAAGCGTTAAACTCGTAGGAGTTCTTTTACCTGCTGCATTAGTTGTATATCCAGTAGACTGAATCCAATTGATTTGAATATTTGGATTGGTAATTTGAGTATATTTATTAACAAGACCACGCAAATTCATTTTTAGCCCTTATTGAAGTCTGAACCAGCTTTGTTGACTGCATTTGAAACAGAGGCAAGCATCAGTCCCGTTTCAATCAATGGTTTAGATGAACCTTTACGCTTAATAGTGATAGGCGATAAAGGAGGGCTGTAAATACTTGAGATTTTTGTTTGAATGTCGGCAGCAGCTACTCTACCAACCAAGTCTAGTACGTCAAAAGCCGTCATTTTGTTTTCTACGACCTTTGGTATTGATTTAGCAATTATTTTAGTCCACTGCTCTTTTTGTTCGGCTACAGTTGGTCTAATAAATGGTCTTGGAGGAATTTTCTTTGCTGGTGCGCCAAATTCCTGAATTGCAGCTACTTGAGCTACTGGAGTTCCATCTTCATAATTAATGCCTGAAGGAAGTCCTACTTGTGCGACTAGACCATTAAATTCTTCAGGAACTCTGTCTAGTGTTGCCTTAATCTTATCAAGATTAAGCGCAGCCATTATCCGAAATATCCGCCAGCTCTACGGAAACCTAGATTTTCGTTACTACCACCTACGAACAATCCTACATTGGCAACTACTCTCAACAATGCTCGCAATTGATTTCCATAAGGCGTAGTAGCTAACCACCAGCCAAAAGCTGTTTTAACAGGAGGAGGCACCATAGATACATTAACTGTACCTTCACTGGTTCCTTGAACTACTACTGTTGGAATACCAGCATTAATCATTGTGAATGATTGCGCTAAGTGAGCGCACATCAAATCTAAAGCAAGTTGCAATTGCTTGGTGTTGAAGTCCCAAGCTGTATTGTTATTTAAGTTAATATAAGCTGTTCCCATAGTCCACCAGCTACTTAATTGAGCTTCAGGAAAGTCAGTTGTATTTTCAAACGCAGGAAATTCAAGCCTGAAGTTTGTATCGTTATAGCTAGGGACTAGAGAGGTCATCTTAGTTTACTTTCGGTTCATCTTCTTCTTTGAAATCTGAAGCAGTCAATGGTGCAGACTTGTCTTTCAGATTCATGTCAGGAACGACTTTTTCTACAACTGTTGGCTTCTTGCTTACGCTTAAAAAACCATCTTTTTCATGTTGTAAAAATACTGGATTCTTTTTCAAAGCCTCATATTCAGCTTCGTCAATTTCTGTAGCTACACCAATTGGTGTAATCAAACGGTCATTAGCAACGCCTGTACCGCCTTTAATCATTACGCCTTTATCTTTAATAGGCATATCGTTACCGCCCTGCAACCAGTTTTGGTACAGTTGGTCATTTGCCAACGTAGAAAATACTTGGACTTTCGCCATTTGGAACTCCTTGTAATATATTGTGTAATGCGTTAGTATAATCTCTCAAAAGGAGAAATTATTATGCAATTTAGAACTTGCACAAAATGCAGGGCGCAAAAGCCCCTCGAGCAATTTAGCCTAAATTCAAGAAATAAGCAAGATGGTAGGCAACCAAAATGCAAAGATTGTGTAAAACAATATCGAATTGATAATGCAACACAGATTAAAAACAAAAGTAAAGAATATTGCAAAAATAATTCGGATAAAGCCATTTTAAGAGCTTCTGAATGGGCTAAAAATAATCGTAAACGCTCCAATGCAATTAAAGCTAAATGGCGTTTAAATAATTCCGAAAAAATGGAGGCTATCCGCAAAGAATGGGATAAAAATAATCCCGATTATAGAGCTTCTCAATGCAGAAAATATCAAGCATCAAAATTAAATTCTGTGCCTCTATGGGCTAATAATAAAAAAATGCGTGAAATATATAAAGAATCTCGCAGACTTACATTAGAAACTGGTACTCAATATCACGTTGACCATATTGTGCCTTTAATCTCTAACTTAGTCTGCGGACTCCATTGTGAAGCAAATTTACAAATATTACGTTTTGATGAGAATGTAAAAAAGGGCAATCGCCTTTGGGTTGATATGCCCTAATTTACTTAACTCATTAATTGTTAAAGATTAAATCCCACTATATCGAACAACGGCATAAGGTCGTTTTAACATGACCCCTGCTGTGGCATTGGAGTAGTCTTCTACATACGCTTTAGCTTGTTTTTCAACGCCAAGTGCTTGGAACTTAGCTGGAACAACTTGTACCCAAGTACGGCTGTCATCAGAAGCACCATCTTCAACGTGTTCTGCGTAGAGGTAGAACACGTTAGCACCACCGTTAGCATAGTTCAATTGAGGAGCTGAGATAACACGCAATTTAGCGTAAGTCTTGTTCAACCAGTCACGAACTGAAATACCAAAGTCAGATGTAACTGACAAGTATTGATAAGCATCAGTAGGTAAAGCCAATGTCAATTCTGCATCTTCAGGATTGATAGTATCTTGTGATTGAGTTTGCAATTGAGCAGCAGCAACACGAATGTCAGCTACGATTTGCAAGAAAGACTTGTTAGCCCACAATGTTGAAGAACCTGTGCCAGTTGCAGCTACAGTAACGTAAGCTGGCAATGCAGGGTCATTCAAGAAACCGTAAGTTAAGTTGTTACCACCGTTGTAACCATTGAAACCAACTAAGTTACGTTGAATTTCCAATGATAGAGCAGCAGAAGCACGTTTTTCAGCAGAAGTGCTTACACGAATACGAGCAGCACGAGCTTCTTCTAAAGAACCTACTTTGATACCTTTTTCAAAACGGATAACAGTTCTACGAACAAAGTTAGTGTTCCATGAAGCTAGTGGAACGTTTGTGTAGTCACCGTATGGTAAAGCGTTACCGATTGGTTCCAAGATACCTTGAACGATTTCTTCATCTTCCCATGAACCAGTTGTAGTAATACCAACCAAATCGTCAATTTTACGAGCAGCAGTAATTACTTTAACAAAACCAGGCAACCAGTTTTGCAAGAATTGAACTGGAGTGGTCATAGATGGTGAAGTAACATCAGCTTGATTGCCACTATCCATCGCCCAGTTAGCCATTGTCTTAACTTGCTTGTCGGTAAAGTTAATACCAATATCGCTCAAGTCAGCAAAGTTAGCTACGTCTTTTTCATCCATTGCCAACGCACGAACTTGGCGTGGTGCAATGTAACTACGTTCTTGTGATTTCATAATTATTTATTCCTTAGTCTGTGATACGGATAGCAGCTAAACCAGTTGCAGATTGTGGATAGTTCCACACTACGCAATTAGGGATAAGAGCATTACCTGTTGTTGCAGAAGAACCTGGAGCTACTGCTGACAATACACCAGTTGTAGTGTTGTATTGAACAATATCGCCAATGTTAGCAGCACCAACAAGAGTAACAACGATTGTACCCATTGTTAAGAACTCAGCCTGTGTGTAACCTGATAGGTACAATGTTGGGTCAAGTGGGTCACCAACTACAGGACCATAAGATGCGTAAACTTTTGGGTTTACCAAGATACCAGCAAATACTGAAGTACCTGAAACAACTGTACCGCCTTGAGTAGCTACGTTAGTAGTATTTGATTTAGTAAATGCTAAACCGATAGTACCACCGTTAGAGTCAAGTGCTAATGTATCCACACGTTGAGGACCGTCAACAATTAATTCGCCTGGAATACCAAAGCCGAGATTAACATTGACTGTAGATTGAAATGTTGCAGCAGCCATGATTATTTACCTTCCAAAAAACGTTTTACAAAATTGTTCTTGCGAGTAGCTGTTGAATCCATAGCTACAGCACTTGAAACACCTTTACCTTGCAAGAAAGCATTTAAGAAGGTAATACGATTTTCCTTCGGAGCTTCCACACCAAGTTTTTTCAAGCCATATTTAGCCATTTTGTCCAAATCCATTTCTGAATGGTCAAACGCACCGATATGTTTTGAAAGTTTGTCATAGAGTTTAGATTTTTCAGCAATCTTACGCTCTACTTGAGCAGCGATAGCAGCAGCATCCATACCTGCACCACGTTCGCCTTCTTTTTCTTCTTCCTTCTGACCGCCTACGCCATATTCTGCGCCTTCTTCATCTTCGGCTTCGCCATCAGGTTTTTCTGTGTCGCCATCAGGTTTGGTTTCATCTTCATCAGCTACAGCTTCTTCACCTGCTGAACCGAAAGATTGACCCGTTAATTCTTGAATTTTTGCCAATTTTGGCATGACTTCTTCAAGGAATTTGTGAACTTCCTCTAGGGTCATAGTAGGCTTCTCGCTACCTACTTCTTTGTTTTCTTCAGCCATGTTAAAAAGCTCCTTATTATCTACTGTAAAAGTGAAATGGTCTAATACTGCTACATCAGAACCCATGCGTCCTTGTTCGACTAGGGCTAGATGATTGCCTCTGATTTCTCGTTGCACATAGTCATAAGCTACACCGTCATAAGTACCAGGTGCGTATTCGTATCTGCAACGATAACCGCAGGACAATTCTTTTTTACCGTTAGCGATAAGATTACTCATCGCTTCGGAAAATACTTTGATGTTACCTTTAAGATATTCACCGTCAAAGTAAACATCCTCACCAATAACACCTTGAATACCTTTTGCTTCAGCAGGAGTTAAACCTTCATCTTCGCTGCCAAGCATAACGTGATTATCAATCCAGGGGAGCAACTTGAATGAGTTAATACACTCCTCAGTTGATAGTTCTTCTGCTGGACGATATACGTTATAAATTTTATCTTTTTCACATTCAGGTGAAATTGAACCGCCTGAATATTGGAAAATACCCATTTTGGATAATGGATTGTCTTTTACTTCAAACCAACCGTTTGTATCGTATTCACGTTTATCCATTGCTGAAGCGTTCGCCTCAGCTTTTTCGGCAATTTCTTCTTCTTCCCCGTCAATTTTGTGAAACAGGGGATAGGGTGCATCTTCAATCGTTGCCCAAACAAATTCGCTGTGTTCGTCATTTAATTCAGGTTTAAATTCACCATCGTTACATCCAAACAAACGAACCTTGCCTTCTTCATAAATTAATTGCAGTCCAGTTTCAGGAACGTGCATTGTTTCTTCACGAGATTCACGAATAGCACCTTCAATAGCTGATTCGCCTTCTTCAACGTGACCGCCAGGAAAGCCCCAAGAATCATCTTTGGTACGTTTTAACCAAAGGATTTTGTCATTATCTGTATAAACAATAAACGCAACAATTTTAGAATCAGGTTCTTCTTTTAAATCACGCTTATGTGACTCATGTTCTGTTTCGGTTTCTTCTTCATCAACCGCAGCGCATTTTCGAGCATTTTGATAAGAAGCTGCGATAGATTGATTAAGCGGATGACCAGCTTTAATCATCTCACGGATATTCTCTTGAATAACTTCTTTTGAACAACCTGATTTGAGTGGCATTAGATTACCCTACCTGTTTGAAACGGAATATTAGTAACGTTTAGAATTACTGTTGCTTCTCTAGTATTGCCTTCATTAGTAATAAATAAAGGACGAATTGTGTAAAATTGATTAGTAGCACCTGAAGGAACTGTACCGCCTGAAATTTGAACTGAAATTACTTTACCTGTTGCTGCTACTACTCCATCAGGAAAGGTTACTGGCGCACCATTGATTGCTTGACCTGCAAAAGTTAGACCTGTTTGGTCTGAAGTAATAGAAGTAATGGACGTAATAATTTCATTTGTGTCTAAGATATGGGTACAGTCAATATCGTACCAAATAACTTCTGTCGTTCTTTTTTCTAAAATGTAATTATTCATTTACAGTCCAATAATCCTGTCTAGGTGATACAATCCAATAATTATTTCTTTGTTCTACATTCCAATTTGTTGCTCTTGGATTTAATTCCCAATAATCTAAACGTTTTTCTACTTCCCAATAATCTGTTCTTGGAGAAACGTGCCAAACTTTATCCGACAAATTAAAAATAGGAGCGCAAGTATAAATATCTACTGCGTTACTTTGCTCTACGACTGTAACTATGACATAAGTAGTTTCATTAGTAAAATCTTGAGCAACAGCTTTTTCCGTAACAGAAACGGCTGCTAAAATTAATGCCGATTGTAAATCTTGTGCATTTGCAATTTCAGCAACAAATACTGGTGCAATAATACCGCTATTTGTAACATCTTGAGCATTAGCAGATTCAGCCACTGCAACATAAGCAGACATTTGCTCAGAAACTGCATCTGAAGCTAATCCTGATTCAACAATAGAAACAAATGCAGATGCTAATGCCGATTGTGTGCTTTGAGCATTTCCAGTTTCGTTAATAACTAAATAAGCAGTTATAAATTGAGATACTGTATCTTGTGCGTTTGCAGCTTCTGTTATAGAAGCCTGTGCAATCATATTTTCAGATTGTGTAGATTGTGCGTTACCAGCTTCACTAATAGTCACGCCAGCAGACATAGTTTCTGATTGTTTATCAGTTGCATTTCCAGCTTCTGATATTGTTACTGCGTCTACCGCATTTTCTGACTGTGTTGCAACTGCATTTCCTGCTTCTGTCACATTAACAGGAGCAGACATTGCTTCTGAATTTGTATCTAGCGCATTTCCTGTTTCATTAACAGTTGCGCTTGCTCTCATATTTTCTGATTGAGAATCTTGAGCATTACCAGCTTCATTTACAGTTATTGGAGCAGACATGACTTCTGAGTTCACATCTGCTGCATTTCCTGTTTCAGATACTGTTACAGGTGCAGCCAAACTTTCGGATTGCGTGTCACTTGCGTTTCCTGCTTCAGTTATTGTTACTGAAGCAGACATATTTTCGGAAGTAGTATCGGTTGCATTACCACTTTCGGAAATTGTCACTCCAGCCGTCATATTTTCAGACTGTGCATCTTGAGCATTAGCAGTTTCAGAAACAGCAGGATTTGCAGCCATCGTTTCTGATTGTGTTGCTTGAGCATTACCAGCTTCTGTGACAGTTACTGGAGCAGCCATAGATTCGGATTGAGAATCGACTGCATTACCTGATTCAGAAATAATTACAGGAGCGTTCATTGCTTCAGATTGATTATCTAAAGCATTGCCTGTTTCTGTTACGGCTACGCCAGCAGACATAGACTCAGACTGAGTATCTGTTGCACTAACAGTTTCATTAACTGTTGCTGAAGCAGACATAACTTCGGATTGTATATCTACAGCATTACCCGATTCAGAGATAACTGTAGGAACTCTAACAGATTCTGATTGTGCATCAATTGCGCTACCAGCTTCTGTGATAGAAACTGGAGCTGACATTGATTCTGATTGTGTATCGACTGCGCTTCCTGTTTCCGAAACAGTTACACTAGCAGACATTGTTTCTGATTGGCTATCTTGAGCATTGCCAGCTTCTGTGATTGAAACAGCGTCAACAGAATTTTCGCTAATAGTATCTTGTGCGTTCCCGCTTTCAGATATAGCAACTGAAGCCTTCATTGATTCAGATTGACTATCAACTGCATTTCCTGTTTCCGTTATGGTTACAGGCGCAGTCATCAATTCTGATTGTGTATCTACTGCATTTCCAACTTCACTTATATTAACTGCATCTACTGCATTTTCTGATACAGAATCTACAGCATTACCCGCTTCAGTTATTGCATTTGCATAAACTAATATTAAGTTTCCTGCAATTGCATTGCTTGAAAACGGGTAATTTCCAAACATTATTTACTCATTAAGCAGCAGGTGTGCTTGTATCTTCAACAGTTGTTTCGGCAGGAGCTTCAGTTGGATTAAGAGCATTATAAGCAGCTTCAACTGCTTGCAATTGAGCAACAGAAGATTGTTGTAATGCAATTAATAAATTAGCTGTTTCACCTGAAGGCTTGCTACTTACATATTGTAATAGTGCATAAACTAAACCAGCAGGAAGTGAAACTGGCTGGTCTGTAAAAATTTCATTTGGATTCATTTAAAACTCCTTAATTTATAAAGTTAATAACCTAAATAGATTACAAGTCCGATTATACCACCTAAAGATGTAGCTACCCAATCCCATACGTCAGGTGTGTGCTTATCTTGATGGAAGTAGTCATAAACTTCTTTTAAAAAGCCTACAACAACAGCTAATAAAAGACCGTAGCCAAACAATTGACCTATAGCGAATAGGATAACACCACCTAGACAGTGAGCTATCTTATCCGCAGGGATTGCGTTTAGAAACGCTAGTATCTTTTCAATCATTTAGCTGCGTCTTGTAACGGAGTTAAATCTTCTGTAGTCCAAAAGTCTTTAGCAAGCATGATGTTTAAATGCTCTTTATTGCGAGCTACAGTATCAGCCCATTCTTCATCTGATACGGCTTCTGGCTTGTCACCATTGATTAAATTTACAGAGTCAAGTGCTGCGCTGTAGTGACGAGCGATTTCTTCTGCGGTTGGTTGTTCAATAAGTTCTGACATTATTTAGCTCCTTTAAGTAAATCAATTTCTGCTTTAAGTTCTTGGATAGACGCAATAAGCAATGGGATAAGCTCTGTGTATTTTACAGACAAATAATCTGTTTCATCTTCCTTATCTACACGAACTATATCAATCGCTTCTGGTACTACTTCTTGCACTGATTGAGCAATTACACCTACGCATGGCTTTTTATCAACATCTGCTTTCCATGTAAATTTAACTGCTTCAATTTTAGCAATATCTTCAAGCGCATGAGTATATGTACCTGTTACATCTTTAAGTCTTGCATCAGAAGCAGAAGTCCATGCAGTAGCACCATTTGTAAGGTTTACACCGCCAGTAGTTCCACCTACACAAGTAAGAGTATTGTACGTTGTACCACCTTTAATATTTGAATTAGAACCAATAGCCCATACAGAAGTAGTTGAGCCTAATGCGCCTGTATATCCTGCGATAACTGGCCCCCATCCTGATGCAGCATAACCTAATATTAGGACATTTCCTGAACCATTTTGATTGCCTTGACCCATATAAAAGCTATCTGTATTGGTTCTAATAAATGCAGGATTACCATCACCATCTGATAGGACAATGTAGTTAGAAGCTGTACGGATGTCTAGACCGCCTTGATTGCCATTGTAGTTACCTAGGACAGTATTTTTTGCGCCAGTTGTAACGTAATATCCTGATGGGTAAACAGACCCAGATATTCCAGTTCCAATAAATGTATTTCCTGTACCAGTAGTACTATATCCAGCTCCAGCTCCAATGAAAGTATTACTTCCCGTAGTGTTAGAATATCCTGCTTGTTGCCCAATAATAATACTTGATGTTCCAGTAGTATTGGAATATGCTGCTTGTTGCCCAATAAATACATTTGCAGCACCAGTAGTATTTAAGTACCCAGCTTGATACCCTACAGCGGTATTGTTAGATGCTGTAGTATTAGACCCTAAAGCACCCACTCCAAATGCAGAATTATAATTACCAGTTGTATTTTTTTCTAAAGGACCAAATGAAACCCCAGAATAATCTGCACCCATTGCAGTATTGGCAGTACCTGTGGTGTTTAAATTAAGTGCTAAATATCCAACAGCAGTTAAAGCTGTGCCAGTGGTATTGCTATACCCTGCTTGATAACCAACGGCAGTGTTGTTAGATGCTGTGGTGTTTGAATAAAGAGATTGTATACCTACGGCTGTGTTGAAATTGCCTGAACTAATAGAATATAAAGAACTACCACCAATAGCAGTATTGTAATATCCTACTGCTCCACTAGCTCCGTACATAGCCTGATAGCCTAAAGCAGTATTTTGTGGAGTTCCTGTATTAGCAATATTATATGCAGCTTGATAGCCCACTGCCGTATTATAAGAACCTGTGGTGTTTGAAGAAAGTGCATTATCCCCTACTGCAGTATTATAATTACCTGTAGTGTTGTTATATAAAGAAGCATTTCCAACACTAGTGTTACTTGCTCCTGTAGTATTAGCATATACGGCTCTATAACCTATTGCAGTATTGTTAGATGCAGTAGTATTGGCTTGAAGTGCGCTTGAACCAATAGCAGTGTTATATGAGCCAGTTGTAGTATAATAAAGCGCATTAGAACCACACATCGTGTTACTAGAACCACTGGTGATTGAATATCCTGAATATCTACCAAAAGCGGCATTATAATTTCCTGATGGACCTGTGCCTAAAGCATATTGACCAAAAGCATCTAGAGCTTGACCGCCATTTGCTGAAGCTAAAGCATTATTACCAACTGCAGTATTATTTGAAACAGCACCAGCACCCTTGCCTACAGTTAGACCATTAATAGATGCGTCAGCTATTGTGCTTAATTTACCTGCATTTGAAAGCGTCATTAAACTCGTAGAACCTACACCACCATTGTACCAAGTAAATCCGTCAGCAGTGCCTACAGAAAAGCGACCATTGCCAGTGACATAATCCATGACAATTCCGTCTGTAAATGTGCCTTGAAACGAACTTGGCGCATAGATTAAATCTTGTGTGACTACTTTTGTAGCAGGATAATCTACCCAAACGTTTTGAGTACCGCTTGTAAATGCAACTAAGGAACCGCCATTTGATGAAGCTAATACAGTAGTACGAGCAAGCGTAATACCGCCTGAACCGATTGTACCAATACCTACTTCCCAATTAGTGCCATATTGGTCAGCAATAACGTAGTAACAAGTATTATTTGCACCAATAGATGATGAGAAAGATTTATAGCCTGTAACAGCACCTAAAAGATTAACCGTACCCGTTCCTGGTGAAACGCAGGTTTCCTGAACTCTATCAGCGACAACAAATGACATGATGTATTCCTAAATAATTAAGCTAATTGTGATTGTGCGAAATAACGAGATTGTTCGTTACCATCAGCATCAGTAAAATTAACTAGAACTAAAACTTCGCCTGTTTCTTGGTCTAATGAAAAACCACCAACTGTACCCTCAATTGGAGCTGGCAAAACTTGCGTAACTGTTTGACCTTTAGTAAACATATTGATTCCTTATAGTGATAGGCTGTAAGTAACTTGAACAACGTTACCTGAATTGACAGGTTGGTCACCGCCAGTAAATAAACCAGCAGAAAGCAATGTGCCTGAAGTATTTAAAATAGTTGTCACTGCGCCAGTACCGTAAACAATAAATGCGCCTTTTAATGTACCTGCGCCAGTCATTGTAAATGAAACAGCAGCACTTGTAGAAATAGCACCAGCAGAAGCAGTGCCAAAGCTAGGAGCAATACGAGCAGCAAATGTAGGAGCGTTAGTAGTACCAGCTTCAGTCCAACCACTATGAGAAGCCATTGTATCGCCAGCAGCAGGACCAGTAGTATAAGATATAGATGAAATCATACCCATGTATGGACCAACTACAGTGTAGCCTGAGCCAGTTAATGCTGTTTGAAGCATTAAGTTTTTACCTACAGTTGCTACTACGTTATGAACTGTATCTTCCCAAAGCAATGGACCACCTTCGTATTCAAAGCACTTGAAAGTGTAAACACCTTCGGCTTGGCAAGATTCACCCATACCAGCTAAAGAGCTGATAGAAGCATTTGCTGATTCAACAGCTTTTAATTTATCTTTCATGTTTAATCCTCTAAATCAAAGTTAAGAACGGGCTTACAAATACAACGACAATTGGGTAAGTCACCAGGAAGCCCATGAACATCACTTCCGTACATCACTCCAATGAATGGCGGGTCATCGAAAGAATATTCGTTCCCACTCATTTTTATATGCAATTCACGAGGCTCTTTTCCACCACCTGAATGAATCCAAATGAACTTTTTTACACCCAAAGTCTTTAGTCTAGTTGTATTAATAGACTGATAAGCCTTACGAGTTTGGTCTAAAGCAACAAGCCTTGCGTGTCTTACGTTGCCTTTATATTTCTTCGTTAGGAAAGGAACTAAATCTTCCATCCCTTTGCCTGTTGTAATGGAGCGCATTACCTGACCTTGCACTTCATTCAAGAACTTATAAGGTATAATTTTAATCAAGTTTGCAGCCTCTAATGTGCTTGCCTTGATGACCTCTTGTAATTGTTCATTTGAAAATGAAGTATCTATGCTTAAATCAGGTAATGCTTCTTTTAACGAATTACGCAAAGTAATCGTTGAGTTCTTTATGGTGCGCTGAATCATACGCTCAGTAGCACTCTTGGCAATCTCATCAAAGCGAGGCTGCCACTTTCTTAATAACCAATTAAGCAACATACGGGATTGACTTGCCAATGAAGCATCCATTGCTTGACCGTAATGGTTCTCACTGAAAGTCTTTTTCAACTCTCTTTGAACGTCACGAAACATTAACCCTAGTTCATTGACAATAGGCTTTGCATAATCGGTTGAGATACCAGCGTTAGGACGCAGCGCACCAGCAACGATACTATTCTTTTTCGGTTTCATCGTCATCTTCAGGCTCATCATCCCATGCGCCAGTAGCTAACAACGTTTCATCTTCCTCTTTTTCTTTAGGATTGAAAAACTCTTTATCAGATTTAGTAGGAACTTTAAAATCAACATCTTTAGGTATGATTAACATTATTTAGCCTTTCTAAATAACTCATCAACATGGTTTTCTAATTCAATAGGTAAAGTTCCACGTTTATAGTTAGGAGCTGTAACCATTGCTGCCAATTCAGCATCGGCTTCTTTAATATTTGAAGCAGCATATTCACTAATATTGTGTTTAACCCAATCATAAACTGAGCTAGACTCACCCATTTTACCACCAGTTTGCAAGTCTTTTAATAATTTAGCTAATTTAGCTGGTGAATTTATATGTTTTTGCATACCTAAAGCATGAGCCATTTCGTGAACAATGGTTGCTCTCATTGGATTTTCTTCTTCTGAGCTAATAGACCATCTTGGTTTACCGTCTGTTTTACGTTTTTCAGCACGAGCTTTTTGCTCTTTTAATTCAGCTTCATCACGCAATTTGATTGAGAATATTCCTTTATCGCCATGTTGCCAAGCTGTGCCATTAGTTCCACGTTTTGCAGGAGAAGCTCCAATACTTACTTTCGCATTGCTTAATGCAGATTTAATATCAAATCCAGCATTAGTCAAATCTGAAAGAGCATTATCAACTTCTACTAAAACTTTTTTAAACTTTTTAGCAGTAGGAGTATTTGAATTAACATTAAATTGCTGATTGAATAAAGAGCTATTTGAGCTATCTCTTAACTGCCAATATTCTTTTTTTGCAATTTCAGCTTTTTCTGTATTGCCTTCAGCTTGATATTTTTGAATTTCGTGTAATTTTTCTATAGCTTCTGCTTGGTTTTTCTTTTTATCTACGCCATTTTCAAAGCCAAGACCAAATTTTTCAGTAAAATGTTTAGTTATTTCGTCAGAATTTGCAAAATTAGATTCTGATTTAGATTTTTCTTTAGATTTTTCTGATTTAGATGTG
>Ga0007792_10000230_pt1 | contig 20418 bp, 17 predicted proteins | sample CryBogmetaGMA6M_FD_60371 | JGI IMG/M metagenome (GOLD analysis project Ga0007792, IMG submission 60371) | Freshwater microbial communities from Crystal Bog, Wisconsin, USA - MA6M | ecosystem: Environmental > Aquatic > Freshwater > Lake | place: Crystal Bog, Wisconsin, USA | collected 2009-07-06
ATTTTCAAGGCGCGCACGGCACGCCCTACAGAAAATAATATCGCTTAATCAACGAAGGTCTCTATACTCGCAAAAATTCACTTTGACTTCATCAAGGTGTTGCTCAGCAAACACACAAGTAACAAAAGGTTATTCAAACTGATGCTTAACAAGCAGCCGACCAATGGACGTTCGTTGAAAATAACCTGACTTTTAAGTTGCAAGCCATCCAAAGAATATCATACCGATAATAAATTTAATTTAATTACAACAGGTTATCGGCACTTAAAAACTATTTTTCTCGTTCTTAATAAATCTCTACAAATATGGCATGGTAGCTGCTTACTCTATAATCAGTACCAACTAAAGCCGACCGCTTCGGGGTTATCCCCATCGATTCATACTTGAATGGATAGGGTTCGGTTACTTTTTAAGAAACGGGAGATCTCTCATGAATAGTCCTTTAAAAGCTTTTAAAAACAGTGAACCGGCAACGCACGCGCCGGACAGGAAAAAGGCTAATGTCATTTCCATTAAGTCGGGTACCAATCGCCTGATAAAAGGCTTTTCCGGCTCATCGGTTGCCGTGGCATTGGGGGATTTTAGACACGGCACTGAGTATCGCGATACCAAAGCCATGGACTATCTGCTTATCGGCATCTTGTCGATACTGGTACATAGCGTGGTGGTCGATCACTTTAAGCAGTTGCCCGATGAACAAGCATTGGTGGAGCCGGTTAAGCCGCCCTCCAAGGTGCAGATTTCGTTTGTTCGGCCGCAACCGCCCAAGCCGGTTATTCAGCCGCCGCCACCGCCTCCACCCAAAGTGGTTGCGCTTAAAAAGCCGCCCAAGCCCAAGATACTACCCAAGCCTGCGCCTCCGGTTATCCAGCCGCCACCTGCACCATCAACCAGTACAGTAGTTGATGCTGCGGCCCCCGTGATTCCGGCGCCACCAGCACCACCCGTTGAAAAAGTAACACAGCCGCGAGCGGGTGCCGGTTATTTGAATAATCCACCGCCGGTTTATCCTGAAATAGCCATGGATCGTGGTTGGGAAGGCAAAGTACTGATGAAAGTTCATGTGCTTGCCAATGGCAAGCCTGATACTGTTGCCGTACTTAAATCAAGCGGACAAGCTGTATTGGACGATGAAGCGGTTAGAACCGTTAAAAAATGGACATTTGTTCCGGCGATGCGCGGAACAACACCAATTGATGGTTCGGTAACCGTTCCTATTTCTTTTAATTTACAAAGTTGAGATTTTATTTATGACAGAAACTACATCTACTGCAACGGGAATTTCCCAGGCAGCGACCCAAACACCCCTGACAGGCGTGCCCGTTTCAGATATTGCTCCCGCAGCTACAAAACTGGCTTCAGCGGCAACCGATATAGCACCGGTGGCTCCAGAAATTACCTCGGCTCTTATTGTAGATGCCACGTTATGGATTTTAATTGGTTTCTCGGCCGTAACCTGGGCTTTGATACTGATTAAAGGCATACAGCATCTGCGGATTTCGCATCACAACCGGATTTATGGCAAAAAATTCTGGGGGGCTTCGGATTTTCAGGCGGCATCAGCATTACAAGGTAATGACGGCCCTGCCGCCAGAGTCGCTGAAGCCGGCTTTGCTACTTTGCTGGAAGCTGACGGCGGCACCACCACTCACGATCTTGAACATACCGGTGATCGCCAAGAACTGCTGGATCGACGCCTGCGCCAACAAATGCAAAAAGAACGCAGTGCACTGGAAAGCGGTCTGGCCATATTGGCAACTGTCGGTAGTATCTCGCCATTTGTGGGTCTGTTCGGCACGGTCTGGGGAATTATGGGCGCACTAACCAGCATCAGTAAAAGTGGCTCAGCCAGTCTGGAAGTGGTTGCCGGCCCCATCGGTGAAGCGCTTGTTGCAACAGCCGTGGGTATTGCCGTCGCGGTACCGGCGGTTATCGGATACAACTTTTTTATTCGCAGAAACAAGGTAATTTGGGCATTTCTTGATGACTTTTCTATCGATTTTGTCCATCTTGCCTTAAAAACCGCGTTCTTAATCAAACGCCAAGATTTCAGCAAGGCTGCCTCGTCACGTTCTAACGAACAAGTAACAAGAAAGCCGGTTCTTAAAACGAATCATGATGAATTACAAGCGGAAGGAGCACAAATCTAATGGCTTTTAATACAAAAGATGACGGTGGTGATGATGTAATGAGTGAAATCAACGTCACGCCGTTGGTTGATGTGATGCTGGTACTGTTAGTCGTTTTTATCGTAACAGCCCCTTTATTGACCCAAGCCGTACACGTTAATTTACCAAAGACCGCCGAGACTGCGCCGCCCGAAGAAAAAGATGCGGTTTATATCAGCGTCGATGCAAAAGGTAAAGTTTTCTTGGACAAAATCGAGATTGCTATCGAAGCCTTTGAAAATGAGCTAATCACCCGTAAAGCCGCCGATCCTGAAATTGCTCTCAATCTTAACGCCGATGATGCCGTTCAATACGGCACCGTTGCCAAAGTGATGGCCTCAATAGAAAGATCAGGCATTACCAAGTTAGCGGTTCTTACGGCTCCCAAGAATTAGCGGCAGACTTCGTAGGAGCGACGCCACCATCGCGATTTGAAACGTTAGTCGCGACGTAGGCGTCGCTCCCACAATAGATCATCTATTTAAAGCGCGACGATTTTACTGAGACCAAAAGCCAATTGCCCTCCGCAGGGCTATTGTTTTAAAAACTATTTAACGTTACTCCAGAGGACAAGATGTTACCCATAATTTCACCTTCAAAATTATTTTCAGTGCTGGGCGCTTTGGCGTTGGCAACGGCTGTTCATGCTGAAGATCCTGTTACGCCGCCTATTCCCGGTGTGGCGGCAGGCGGTGTCGTCATTGAATTAATCAAAGATGGCTTTAAAGGCACCGAAGGCCCTATTGGCTACTCCGATGGCAGTTTGTTGTTTACAGAGACCCAAGCCAACAAGATTTTGCGTATTGCGCCTGACAATTCCGTTTCAACATTCCTGGAAAATTCCAATGGTGCCAACGGTCTTGCCGTCAATGCCAGCGGAGAGATTATCGCCGTGCAGACGCTTAAACCCCAAGTCGGGATTGTTTATCCCTTTGACAAACAAAAAACGTTTGTCGAAAACTTTGAAGGCACACCTTTTCAACGACCTAACGATGTAGTGTTGGATAAAAGCGGCGGTATTTTCTTTACTGACAGTGGCACCCGCCCGACTAAAGAAATCCCTAATCCGCCCGTCTCTCATCCAGGCGTGTTTTACATTACCCCGACGGGTCAACTAAAGCGACTGGCTAACGATATTGAGCGCCCTAACGGCATTCAGTTAAGTAAAGATGAAAAAGTATTGTATGTGGCCAACACCCTTGGCGAACATATTCTGGCTTATGACATTGGCGCTGATGGTTCACTCACAAACAAAAGAAACTTTGCCAAACTGGACGGCTGGAAAAATGAAGATAATGCCTGGTCCAGCGGTGCCGATGGTCTTGCGATAGATGATGCAGACCGACTTTATGTCGCATCAAATTCCGGAGTTGAAGTGTTTACTGACAAGGGCGAAGCACTGGGCGTTATTCCTCTACCCAAAAAACCACAAAACCTGGCTTTTGCCGGTGCAGACAAGAAAACGCTTTATGCCGTAGGACGCGGCGCAGCTTACAAGATTCCTCTGCTTGCACAAGGGTTTAAAGGTCGCGCGAAATAATAGTTCAGTAGGTCGGGTTAGGCGCTAGCCGTAACCCGACACAAATACGATGATGTGTAATATCCGTAAATAATCAATCTCCAAGGAAATCCTATGGCACGTAAAACAGCGAAAGACTTTGAACCGGAAGTGCTGAAACTATTTGATAGTTATGTCCACGGCCAATTATCACGCAGGGGGTTTTTGGCTTCAGCCGCAAAATTTACGGTGCTGGGTCTGACTGCCGAAGGATTACTTGAAGCATTAAGTCCAAACTTTGCTCAAGCGCAGCAAATAGGGCTTGATGATCCGCGTATTTCGGCAAAATATGTTGAATATCCCTCGCCTGTCGGTTACGGCAAGATTCGCGGGTATTTGGTTCAGCCTGCCAAATTCACCGGAAAATTGCCGACTGTGTTGGTCGTGCATGAAAACCGTGGGCTTAATCCGCATATCGAAGATATCGCAAGGCGTATTGCGCTTGATAATTTTATCGCTTTTGCACCAGACGCCCTGTTTCCGTTAGGCGGCTATCCAGGTAATGAAGACAAAGCGCGTGAACTCTTTAAAGGTCTGGATCAAACCAAAACGCACACTGATTTTATCACCGCTGTAGGCGTCTTGAAAAATCTGCCGGAAGGCAACGGTAAAGTCGGTGCGGTAGGTTTTTGTTACGGCGGCGGTATTGTTAATTTCCTGGCAACACAAATTCCTGGTCTGGCGGCTGGCGTGCCTTTTTATGGCAGTCAACCCAATGCAGCAGACACCGCAAAAATAAAAGCCCCTTTGTTGCTGCATTATGCGGGCGAAGATGAACGCATCAATGCCGGTTGGCCAGCTTACGAGGTCGCACTAAAAGCCAACAGCATTAACTACCAAGCTTACGTTTATCCGGGCGTACAACACGGCTTTAACAATGACACCACGCCACGTTTTGACGAGGCGGCTGCAAAATTGGCATGGCAACGTACGATTGATTTTTTTAACCAGCAATTGCGTAGCTAGATCAGCGTTTTTTCGTAGTAACGGGTTACGTTACACCAACGGCTTATTACTGATAATTTTAGGGGTTTTATGCTTGAATTTCGTCCACTGACTATTGCGTTTGTTTTGGTTGCACTGCTTTGCGGAAAAGCGCAGGCGACTTCGTTTGAAGCGGCAACCGACCAAGTCAAAGCACAGCTGATTGCGTCTGTCGATGCCGTGCATCCCGGTGACGAAATTCTGGTCGGTGTACATCAACGCATCATTCCTCATTGGCACACCTATTGGATAAACCCCGGTGACTCCGGTTTACCGACCACTATTGATTACGCACTTCCCGGTGGCTCAACCGTCGGCGACATTCAATGGCCGACGCCCATCCGGATTATTTTGGGGCCGGTAACCAATTACGGTTATGAAAATAAAGTCACCTTGATTTCAAGCATTAAAGTGCCGCTTGACAGTATTATCGGCGCTCAGTTTCCTGTTAATGCCAAAGTAAAATGGCTGGTCTGTGAAGAAATATGCATTCCCCAAAAAGTTGATCTAACACTGGTTTTGCCGATTGTTTCAAACGGCACCCCAACAGGGAACGGCAATCCACTAATCAAAACTGCGCTTGCCAGCTTGCCGGTTCCAAGCCCTTGGAAGGTTAGCTTAACGCACAGCGAAAAAGCCTTATCGTTACAAATAACTGACGCCAAATTTCAGTCTAACGCTATTAAAAATATTTGGTTTTATCCTGCCAAATGGGGCAATGTTGTACACAGCGCTGATCAGTCTTGGGAACTTGCTGGCGATACCATAGAGCTACAACTAAAACCGGGAGACGCACCGTTATCTCCGGACGAGAAACTGACGGGCGTTTTGACGGTTACCGAAGAGACTGGCAATGGCGAGGTTACGCGGGGCTATCATGTCAACGTTGCAGGAACGGCTGTTGCCAATATCGCCACGATTACTGCCAAAAAACCCGACTTGGTGCTGGCCTCCGCGTTACTGTTGGCCTTCTTGGGCGGCGTGATATTAAACCTGATGCCCTGTGTTTTTCCGGTACTGTCTATTAAGGCGCTGGCGTTAATAAAACATGCGCATCAAGCGCCCCGGCAAAACCGGCTGCATGGACTGGCCTACACACTGGGCATACTCGTAAGCTTTGCCTTGCTTGGCGGCGTACTGATTGCACTAAAAGCCGGGGGCGCAGAAATCGGCTGGGGCTTTCAATTTCAATCGCCGCTGTTTGTACTGGCGGTTGCCTATTTGATGTTTGCGGTCGGTCTTAGTTTGTCCGGTGTCTTTTCAATCGGTGGTTCGGTCATGGGAATCGGCTCCTCACTGGCTGAACGCACCGGTTACAGCGGCAGTTTCTTTACCGGTGTCTTGGCAACCATTGTTGCGACACCTTGCACCGCACCGTTTATGGGTGCCGCACTGGGCTTTGCTTTAACCCAACCGCCAGTCGCCCTGTTATCCGTATTTTTATCTTTGGGCTTGGGTCTGGCTTTGCCTTATTTACTGTTAAGCCATTGGCCCTCTTTACAGCGACGCCTACCCAAGCCAGGTGTGTGGATGGATCGGTTAAAACAGGGACTGGCTTTTCCCATGTACGCAGCGGCTGTTTGGCTGGTCTGGGTATTGGCTCAACAAGCTGGCGTCAATGCGGTCGCTGTCGCGCTGGGCGGGATGGTTATCATCGCATTTGCCGCCTGGCTCTACGAATCAACCAAAACTGCCGGAAGATCCACGCAACTAAGCGGTGCCGGCGTTGCCGGATTCTCGCTGTGGTTCGCGTTGGTCGGGAGTTATTTTGGCATAGAATCCGCACCGGCATCGCCCTCGGTAAACATTAAATCTTCAAGCAACTCGGAAGCTTACTCGGCAGAGCGTTTAAATGAATTACGCAGCGAAGGGAAACCGGTATTTCTTAACTTGACGGCCGCGTGGTGCATTAGTTGTTTGGTCAATGAAAAAGTGGCGTTGAGCCAAGACTCGGTTCTTGATGCCTTTAAACAAGGCGGCGTCACTTATCTAAAAGGCGACTGGACTAACCGTGATGCTGAAATAACCAAACTTCTAGCCGAATTCGGGCGTAGCGGCGTACCCCTTTACGTCTTTTATCCAGCAGGTGCCAGTCATTTAAAGAAGCCGATTGTGCTGCCCCAAATATTGACACCCGAAATGGTAACAAAAACCGTTGCTCCCTCGCTGCTGGTAGAAACAGCGCTTTAACAAAATGAGGCCTATTAAATTAAGCAACTAACCAGCCATAAAAAAATAGAACACGGATTTGACTGATTAACACAGGGTAAGAAACGTTTTTTCATATCAACAAAAATATTACCTATTTTTTTAACTAAAAAGAAAATCCGTTGAAATCCGTCCAATCAGTGTCATCCGTGTTCTATGATCGAAACCGGTATCTGCCGGGTAATTACAAAATTAAGAAGGTATCCATGGATTGGTTATCTCCTTATCAGGAAACGAATAAACTGACAAAGGCACGTCAACAGGTGAGTCGATGTGATCAAGTTCCTTTAGGAAATCGATAAAACCTGTAAGCGTTGCCCCGGTCAGTGACCTGTTCGCCAATGAGGGATCAGTTTTGGCAGAAATACGTTGGATTGGCTTTCTGCTTTTTTAATGTTTTTGGGGGTCTCGTTTTCAGTTTATAACGGGATCGTTGAATGTACGACAATTTATTAACGGTCGAATTTATGCTGCCTAGCCATCAAAAACGACTCATCACGGTTCTTGCCATCCCTTTTATAATTATTACGGAGTTTATATGTTCTTACATCGATTTTATCCAGTGGCCTTATTAAGCCTGGCGTTCGCTTTTACCTCCACAGCCGTCTTCGCCGAATCTGTAATAGACAAGCCGGCACCTTTATTTTCGGGTACCGCCGCTGACGGCAGTACCATTAAATTGGCCGATTTACACGGAAAAACCGTGGTCTTGGAATGGACTAACCATGAATGCCCGTTCGTCGTAAAACACTATGAAAGCGGCAACATTCCAGCCTTACAAAAAGACGCCGTCGCCAAAGGCATTGTCTGGCTGCAAGTGATTACCTCGGCACCCGGCAAAGAAGGCAATGTAACCGGCGAGATTGCCCAGAAACTAAATACGCATCGTGGTGCAACACCGACCAATACCGTTTTGGATAGTGATGGTTCAATCGGCAAGCTTTATGGCGCGACTAATACGCCCCAGTTTTTTATTATCGATCCGCAAGGCGTGTTGGTTTACAAAGGTGGTATAGACAGTATTCCTTCTGCTGATCAATCTGATATTGCCAAAGCCGAAAATTACATCAGTGCCGCCTTGGCCGATCTTGCCGCCGGCAAAAAAATAGCCAAAGCCAACACCAAACCGTACGGCTGTTCAGTTAAGTACGCCAGTTAAAAAGGATCATTAAAATGAAAGTTACTATTCATATTTGGGACTTGCCACACCGGCTGTTTCATTGGCTACTCGCCGTTTCTGTGGCAGCGTCTTATATCACTGCCACAATCGGCGGCGCTCTCATTGATTGGCATGGTCGACTAGGCATTTTTATTTTAGGTCTGCTGGTTTTTCGCATCTTATGGGGCTTCATGGGTTCGACACATTCCCGATTTTCGACCTTTTTCCCTACCTTTTCACGATTGACTGCCTATCTTAAAGGCAGTTGGCAAGGTATTGGCCATAATCCGTTAGGGGCGCTATCGGTGATAGCGCTGCTGGGAACCGTGGCAATACAGGTGGGTACCGGCTTGTTTGCCAACGACGACATCGCCTTTGAAGGCCCCTTCTTCGACTTTGTTGACAAGTCCTTCAGCAACAAGCTGACCAGCTGGCACAGTACCACTTTCTATGTGTTACTGGCGTTTGTTGTGCTGCATATAGTCGCCATCGTTTTTTACCGCTGGGTTAAAAAAACCAATCTGGTTACTCCCATGCTGACAGGAAAAAAAGAGATTCCCGTTGTCTTGGCGGAATCAATTGCACCGCTTCCCGACAAAGGCTTTAACGCACTCCGTTTTATTTTGTCGTTGATTATTTCCTGCACGGTGGTATGGGGCGTATCGGGAGGCCTATCGCAATTGTCTCCCGCTCAAGCCGCACAACAAACGGCACCGCCACCCTCAAGTTTTTAACGCATTAACATTTTTATAACACTCAATAAGGAACAAAACCATGAAGAAAAAATTAACCCTCGCCATTTTGCTTGCCGCAACAGGTACAGCGGCAATCGCCGGCCCCGTTGAAGAACAAATAAGATTCCGTCAGTCTGCCTATTCTTTTGCCGCCTGGAATGTTCAAAAAATTAAAAGCCAGGTCGTGGATCATCCCGAAACCTTTAACAAAGATTCCGTTGCAGCGGCGGCCAATGCCATTGCAGCAGTTGCCAACTCTGGATTGGGCGCACTCTATGGTGAAGGTACTGATCAAGGTATAGGCTGGAAACAAACCCGCCTGAAGCCCGAGTTTTTCCAGAAAAAAGCCGAAGTAACAGTCGCTGCCAATACCTTTAACGAAGCCGCAAATGAATTGGCAAAAGTAGCCGCAACCGGTGATGTCAACTTAATCAAAACCCAGTTTGGTAAAGTGGGCGAATCCTGCAAAGGTTGCCATGACCTGATTCGTATTAAAGAGTAAGAGATTGATACTGCGTAATAGGCTAAAACACTATTACGCCATTCAGATTTGGACTTACGAGCTTAAACCCTACACAAAACCACACTATCCGCAAGAAAGCTGATAGGCAGCGCCATGGATGGCAAGTTTAAATTCTTCGGCTACCCACTTTTGTCAGGACAAACATACAGACGTTAGACCTGACAGGTTTATAAAACCTGTCAGGTCTGTCCCATGTTAAATTGATAGCCCATTCTTCAATACAACCAAGCCAGAGTAAAGGCAAACGCAACCCCGACAATCGGGACACTTGCACCGGGGTTCGCTACCTGGCCGCCAGGCTCATTTCATACCTACCAACAAATCGAACACACCCATCAACAAGCCTGTTTTATTAAACTGTTATAGCGGAGAACACTGTATGCCCCCTTTCACTCGACGTAATTTTTTAGTTATACGAGTGTCCCGGAAACGCCACCACGCGCTACGCTTGGGTTGTCTTATTCCGGCCTAATGCCTGTTATCGCTGAATGCAGCCAAAAAAACTTGCCGGCTTATTTCCAACATGCTGATTAACAGACACGGCATCAACAGTGGATGTCTATCCATAAGCAGTTGAAATCAATTAAAAATAGTTAAACAGCCTATCAAAATAGTATTTTTGGAAAAAATTGAAGCCTGCATCTAATCAAAACAATACTTAAAAATCAATCAATTGGCTAATAACCTCTTAAATATTATAAATAAAAATTCAACTAAAAAAACTAGTGGCATAGCCCTTGCTTTAAACATAATAACCCTTCGTATTTCGAGGATGTTACTGGCTAAATTAATCATCAACACAAGATTGATAACTGTTGGCTAGCCAAAAACCTAATGTACCTTTCCTATCGTTGAAGCGGTTAGCGGGTTTGATTTTTTTAAATAAGGGAAATAAATAATGAAACAAAGTTTAGCAGGTGTTTTTTTAGATGGCACTAACCGACAACAACCTATCCCACTCAATGTAAGTCGCAAAAAGACACTTTCTGTGTGCGTGGCAGCTGCTTTTGTTGCCGGCGCCTCCCTGATGACTTTTGCGGACGTTGAGGCGGCAGACACCAAAAGAAAATACAAAAATAAAACCCATAAAGTTACCGCTGTGGATGAATTGCAAGCAGAAAATGCGCGTTTACGTGCACAAGTGGAACAATTGCAAGCGGCGCAAAGAGGAGGGGCCGCACCGGCTACCGGCGCAACATCGGCTATTGATTCTGGAGCGCCTGCAACAGCCGCAGCTACAGAGCCGACTGAAATAGTAGCAAAAGAAGAAGTCGAAGTAACCAAGGATTTGGGTGAGGTTGTGGTTAAGGGTCGTAGCCGACCCAAAATTGCACAGTTAAAAGAAGTAACCCGCTCCGCTTCAGTGGTCGGTGGTGATGAGCTAAAATCCACGCAAGCACTTGATATGGACTCAATCTTAAAGCGCGTTGGTAATGTCAAATTTAATTCTGGCAACTCACGCACGGCAGGCTTGACTTTGCGGGGTATCGGCATGGTGCCCTTAACGGATCAAATGGATAGCAGTGTTGGCTTTATCGTTGATGACGTTCCTTATTCTTACGGCCCCATGAACAGTTTTGATCAGTTTGATGTTGCACAGGTAGAAGTCGACCGCGGACCACAAGGCACGGCAGGTGGCAAAAACTATAACATGGGAACGGTGAAGGTCAATAACAAGCAAGCCTCGTTTACCAAAGAAGCGTCTGGCTCGTTAGGCTATGGAAGTTTTAACACAGTCATAGGTGATGGCGCTTTAGGCGGCAGTGTTGTTGATGGTCTGCTGGCCTTCCGCGCTGCAGTCCATGCCAACAAAGGCGATGGCAGCACACACAATATCTATAACTCCGGGCAAACTTGGTATAACAGGGATCGCGTAGCGGGTCGCTTGTCGTTTTTACTGACCCCGACTGAAAATTTTACCGCCAGACTCAATATGGATGCGCAACCCAGTTCCAGCGAATTCTTCAACGGCAACTTGTTTTATACACCGACACCAAAATTTTACGCCAACGGCGCGCCCAATCCTTTAACAACGGATGCCTCAACACGGCTAGCGAGACCTTGGTTTGTTAAGGGCTTGCCTGATTACTCCTACGCAAGCTCTTATCTAAATGGTGGCGGAGTGGGCTCCTTCAATATGAACAGCCAATTTCCTTTAGTTGCCAACAGTAGAGGAGTCTCATCAATACTGGACTGGCAGTTGGGCAATTATAAATTGACGTCAATCACCGCAGCCAGGGGCTATAATTTTCAAGCCTCCAACGACAGCGAAGGTACGCCCTTTAGTGTCAGTCAAAATGGCGGTGGCGCTATTCATGAATTTTCACAGTTAAGTCAAGAGCTAAAAGTAGCGTCAAGCATAGGCAGTCTCGTCGACTACCAAACCGGTGTTTATCTGTTACAGCGCAAGATGAACTTAGGCAATGCGGTTGGTTTTGGTTCGGATGCGGGTGCTTGGTTCGCTTCAACTGCTCAGTACAACATCCTTAGCCCGACCACCAGCAGTCCGACCGGCAACCCTCTGGTCGGCAGCGGTCAAAAATTAATGTCAGATTCGTTAAATGGCTTACAGACGTCTAACCCCAACCTTATCGATAACAAAACGGGGGCAGTCTTTGGAGAAGCTAAATGGCATATTACTGATCCGTTTACCTTGACTACCGGCGTGCGAGTTAGTGCTGAAAACCGGCAAAATGCCACCAGTAAATTTATCAACGTGCAAGGTGCTGGCAGCGCACTAAACCCAGGCCTAGTGAATGGCGTACAAACGGGGGGTTTTGATTCCTATAGTGCCGATGTAACTGTGGGTGGTGTAATAACACATCATGCTGGTGAACTAAAAACGGATAATACCGCCGCACAAATAGCCTTGGCAAACGCAGTATCGCAACAATATTTTGGCAACACAGCATATAACAATCTGAGTACTGCTCAGCAAAAACAGGTGGCTACTGCCAAAAACCTGCGCCAGACTAATATGGGCGTTCTGTGGAATCAGGTGCCGGGTGATACTTATTCAGCGGTTCAACCTACCTTTAACCTCAGTCCAAGTTACAAATTTAACGAACAGTGGACAGGCTATACCTCCTACCGGTTTGCACAAAAGGCTGGCTTTTCGCAAACTGTTAATGGCCTCTCATCACAAGTTGCGGCAGAACTTAATAACACCTTTGAACTGGGCTTCAAGTCTGCACTACTTAATAATGATCTCTATTTTAATGGCGATGTATTCTTAAGTGAAATTAAAGACTATCAACAAGGCGTTTCGGTTCTAGACTCTTATACCACCGATTTAGCCAGGCAATCCAACCCCGCCGCTCCGGCTACCTATATCGCCGCTTCCGGCAACGTACCCGGGGTTCGCGCATTTGGGGTGGAATTAGACGGTGCCTATCAAGGTTTACGCTATACCTCGATAAGGTTTGCCGGCTCTTATAACAATGCAACCTATACTAACTTCACAAACAGTGCGGTTCCTTTGGAAATGGGTAACCAAGGGGCTTACCGTGATGTCAGCGGCATGACCTTACCTGGTGCAGCGCTATTTACATTCAACGTAGGGCCGGAAGTCAGATTTCCGCTGCAATTACTCGGAACGGAAGCACTAGGTAACTCGGAATTCCACGCCAACTTTAATACCGCATTCACCAGCCGTTACAATTCGGATCCTTTACTGTCATCCTATGCCTGGATACATGCCAATGCAACAACCGATCTTGCCATCGGCGTTGGCAGGCGCGACAAAGGTTTCGATATCTCTTTTGTGGGAAGAAACGTGTTCAATAATCAAATTCCCGGTGCGATTCTCTGGAATTCTCACACACTGGGACAACCGCAATGGTTTGGTTTTACGGTTAGTGCCAAAATGTAACGGTTTATATTTAACGATGCCGGTCGGAGTTTGCACGCCCCGTCACGCTTTACATCAAGCATGAAACCGAAAAGAACTGCATAGAATTTCCGTTTGTAAATCTATCCCCATGACTCGGCTCGGGCTTATCCCGGGCCTTTTTTTGTTAGGCAACTCGCAACAAATAACACCCACCAAGTTTCGCAACACTATTGTTTAGATTGGTAGTGTGCGCATCGCGCACCACAACCATACCAGAGTAGAAACCCAATAAGCACGCGATAGAAAACAATAATAAATTTTGGTGCGAATAAAACCGTTTAGTGAATGCAATTTTAGGTGCGCGATGCGCACCCTACCTCTTGGCAAGATAAACCGTTGACTGAGCGGAGCCGAAGTCGGCAAAATCGCTTCGACTCCGCTCAGCGAACGGCTTAACTTAAAATGACATTAGGGACTATCTGTTTATTTAGAAACACTGCCTGATGCTGGGCTGCTGTTTTTTCAACAAAATAATTTTGCCTCAACACGATACATTAAACAAAGGGCTTTTAGACAACCCGAATAAACAAAACTTTATCATTAAAAATCATATTGTTAGGCCATCCACAACAACTCTTTCAACATTTTAAGCGCATTGGCACGATAGCTGCTTTACTACAAGGGAATGCATCGTAATTACGCACCCGCTGTGCGCTTTAATAATTAACCTAGAGAACAAACCATGAAAAAACCTTCTAAATTACTGCTGTTATTGTTGATATTTGCTGCACCTATCGCCTTTGGGGCAACTAAAAGCGCTAAAAAAGTAGAAACGCCAGCCGCTGCCGAAGCTTACAAACCCACCTCATTACAACTTCACCGTGCCGAACTGGATGCCCTGCTGGCAAAACCCGATCAACTGCTCATTATAGATTTACGTCGTCCCGATGAAGTCAGTTCAATTGGCGGCTTTCCTGTTTACCTGAGCATTCAGGCTGACCAACTGGAAAAAAGCCTGGATTTAATCCCTAAAGAAAGAACGATTGTCACTGTATCCAATCATTCCGGACGTTCCGGCAAGTCGGCTGATCTATTAACCGGCAAGGGCTACAAAGTAGCGGGTTATGTTGGCGCTCAATACTACGAAGCCGAGGGCGGTACATTGACTAAAGTAGCGATACCGGCACCCAAGGCTAAAGTGCCTGCCGAAAAACACAAACACTAATTTTAATACAGCGGCAATAACAAAGGTTTCGAACGCTTTAATTTTTGGAGTACGTCAATGAACAAAAAGAAATTATATCTCGCAATTTTGTGGGGACTTACCGGTGCAATAGCGGGGGAAACCTTGGCAGCAGCGGATTTATTTAATAACCCGGTTGGCGTCATCGGCACAAAACCACAGCCGGACTTATTTAACAGTCCCGTTGGTGTGATTGGTTCACCAGCAACACCCACCGCTGCGCCAGCACCAGCACCGACTGCAACGCCCGTCACTGAAAGCAAACCGGTAGCAGCAACGCCCACTGCTGAAAGCAAACCGGCAGCCGCAACAACTCCAGAAGTAATAGCGCCACCCGCTACGCAAGTACCTCAAACCGGCCAATCGGCCTCGATAGCGACAGACACTACACCCGTAGTGGCTGATGCTCAAACACCACAAGCCGGCAAATCAAAACTGTGGTCTTACCAACCGGTTAAGACACCCGACCAACCCGTCGTTAATAATAAAGGATGGGTGCGCACGCCCATTGATGCCTTTATCTTGGCACCTTTGGAAGCAAAAGGACTGGCACCTTCACCTGATGCAGATCGGGCGGCCTTTATACGCCGCGCCACTTTGGACGCTTGGGGAGTTATCCCCTCGCCGGAAGACGTTGCCGTTTTTGTCAACGACACCGGACCGGATGCTTATGAAAAACTCGCGGATCGCTTGTTGGCATCAACCAAATACGGAGAACGTCAAGCGCGTCGCTGGCTGGATCTGGCCAGGTATGCAGACAGCACCGGTTTTCAGAATGATGATACCCGACCCAACTTCTGGCGTTACCGTGAATATGTAATCAACGCGTTTAACCACGACAAACCTTATTCTCAATTCATTCAGGAACAAATTGCCGGTGACGAGATATTACCTGATAAACAGGAAGGCTTGGTAGCAACCGGTTTTCTGGCAGGCTTTCCGGACAACAGCAACTCACGCGACCTGGTGCAGCGTAAATATCAAATTACTACCGATATGACCGATACCGTGGGCAAGGTAATGTTAGGCCAAACCGTTGAGTGCGCACGGTGCCACAATCATAAATTTGACAAGATTAGCCAGAAAGATTATTTCTCGCTACAGTCATTTTTTGCCAATACCAGTGCCGTTGACAATATCCCTGCACAGAAAGGTGCTGTAGAAGTCAAATACGAAAAACAATTAGAAAAATGGGAAGCGGCGACCAAAGAGATTCATGATAAACAAAAAGCGATTATCGACCCTTATCGGGAAGCTGCGCTTAAATATCATAACGAACGTTATCTGACCGACAGCCGAGAATCCATTTTCAAACCCAAAGAACAATGGAATGCACTGGATCGTTGGGTTAATCATCGTCTGGCTAATATTACTAAAGAAGACGATTTGGTCGCTTACCTTCGTGATGCCAGCGTAAGTCCGGAAAGTAAAAATTACACGCCGGACATCGCGCTAAAGAGTCAGGAATATAAAGAACTGATCGAGCAACTGAAAAAACTGGATGATCTGAAGCCCGCTTCAGGCTCAACGACTATTTCTGGCGTCAGTGAATTAGGCCATCCCGATTCTCCTCCCAGCTATGTGTTTTTTGGTGGCGACCATGAGCGTAAGCTTGAAGAAGTTCAACCGGCATTTCCGGAAGCTATTACCGATGAAAAACCGGTCATTACACCCACTGCCTTTTCTTCAGGTCGCAGAACGGCGTTGGCAAAATGGATCGCCAGCGATACTAATCCGTTAACGGCAAGAGTCTACGTTAATCGTGTCTGGGAAGAATACTTTGGACACGGCATAGTGGAAACTGTCAGTGATTTTGGTAAAGCGGGTCAAAAACCCACCAATCCCGAGTTACTGGATTATCTGGCCTCCAAGTTTGTCAAGGAAGGCTGGAGCGTTAAAAAATTACATCGCGAGATTTTACTGTCCAGCGTCTATCGTCAATCTTCTGATTACCGTGAAGATGCGGTTCAGGCTGATTCTGAAAACAAACTGTTGGCGGTATTCCCACGCAAACGTTTGGAAGCTGAAGAAATTCGCGACTCGTTACTGGTAGCCTCAGGTAATTTGGAAGATAAAGTCGGCGGCCCCAGCGTGTTCCCGCCCATACCGGCAAACTTGGGAGCAGCCGCGACTCAATGGAAAGTTTCAAAGGATAAAAAAGATCAAAATCGTCGCAGTTTGTATATCTTTACCCGACGCAGCCTTCCTTATCCATTGCTGGATACCTTTGATATGGCCACCGCACAAGAAGCCCATAGCAAACGTGACGTAACCACGACACCGCTACAATCACTGGCACTGTTTAATAGTGACATTGTATTTGGCTGGTCACAAGCCTTGGCAGGACGGGTTATTAACGAGGCGGGTAATGATGAATCGGCGCAATTGGACAAGCTTTATGAAATATTGTTTGCACGTAAAGCATCTGCTACTGAAAAAGAAACATTGGGCAAGTTTTTGAACACCCATGAAAAAGTCGTCAGAGACAAGACTTCAGAAGGTAAATTTGAAGTCAGCATCCCTACCGGCTTGAAAGACAGTCCTAAATTGGACCCCATACGTGCGGCCGCTTTTGTTGATCTGGTGCACACGGTTGCAAACTCTAACGAGTTTATATACCGGTTTTAATAACATCTATCACTTTTTTATAGGAAACAGGCATCATGAACAATCAATCACGTAGAGACTTTTTACTTAAATCAGGATACGGCCTGGGCGGACTTACGCTGGGCGGCTTACTGCCTGGCGGCGGCTTTATGTCTGCAGCTTATGCTGCTGATTTAATAGATCCACTGGCGTCCAAAGCCCCCCATTTTCCGGCTAAAGTTAAATCCGTCATCTGGCTGCACATGGACGGCGCACCCAGTACCATCGACTTATATGATTACAAGCCCGATTTGATCAAACTGCAAGGACAAGAGGTGCCCTCCTCTTTTATGAAAGGTATCAAAACCAGTACCCAAGGCGGTGTCGGCAAGCTGTTTGCTTCCAACAGAACCTGGAAACAACATGGCGAAAGTGGCGCATGGTTCTCTGATTTGGTGCCAAATATAGCCAAGCATGCTGACAAAATCGCCTTTATCAAATCGAGTGTGACGGTGGGTGCGACTCACGATATTTCGATACTTAAATTAAATACCGGCGGTTTAAACCCGGGGCGCCCATCACTGGGAGCCTGGATACAATATGCACTAGGCACCGCCAACCCTGACTTACCTGCTTATGTGGTGCTTTACAATGGTAAAAGAGAACCTACCGGTGGCTCTATTAACTGGAGTTCCGGTTTTTTGCCGGCTGTTTATCAAGGCACGGCTTTCCGTCCGGGTGACTCCCCCATCCTTTACCTGGATCGGCCGGTAACTGAAGCAGCGGCTCAACAAACCGAGAACCTGAACCTTTTAAAATTTCTAAATGAGAAGAAAGACGCGGCATACCCCGGTGACACTGAGCTGCAAGCCCGTGTACGTGCTTACGAGCTGGCATCGCGCATGCAATCGACAGCACCCGAAGCTGTTGATCTAAGCAAAGAAAGCGACAGCACCAAAGAGCAATACGGCTTAAATGACGATGCCACCAAAGGCTACGGCACCAGCCTGTTACGTGCCCGACGTTTGGTTGAGCGCGGGGTACGCTTTATTCAAGTGGTGTCCGGCCCTACAGATGTGGGTGGCGACAGCAGAAACTGGGATGCCCATACCAACCTTGAAGAAAACCATGCACAACATGCCAAAGCCGTCGATAAACCGATCGCGGGACTGCTGGCTGATTTAAAAGAACGGGGGTTGCTGGATTCAACGCTGGTGGTGTGGACTTCGGAATTTGGTCGCACCTCTTATGGCCAAAGTGGCACCGGACGCGACCACAATGCTTGGGGCTACACGCAATGGCTTGCGGGCGGCGGCGTTAAAGCGGGAACAACCTATGGGGCAACGGATGAAATTGGTTTGCAGGTGGCGGATAAAAGCACAGCGGTTGATACTTATGATTTACACGCGACTGTTCTCAATCAAATGGGCTTGGATCATTTAAAATTAATTTATAAATATCAGGGCCGCTCAGAACGTCCTACGGTTGTTTATGGAAAAGTTATTAAAGAGCTGCTCGCTTAACATAAAAAATCGATCGTACTGACTGGATTCGACCCGTAACCCGGAAGGTTTGCTTTCCGGGTTATTTTTATTGCCCGAATCTCGGAACAGACGAATCACTGTGACAATCTGTTAAATAAATTGTCGACAAAAACAGGGTGGCATGGAAACCACCCTTTTAAGGATAAAAATAATATGCGTAAGATGATTAACCTTTACGGAATTATTTTCGTGCTGGCAAGCAGCATGGTCTATGCCGAAGCCGAATTTGATTTCGAAACGTTGATGGAGTCAATAGACACTAATGCTCATAACTTACAGGGCAATATTGCCAGTAAGGACTCCACTGCAACCATCGCACTGGCCAAAAAAATGCAGAGCGATTTCAAACTGGTCGAAGGTTTTTTTGAAAAAAGAGGCAATGCCGCTGATGCGGTAACCGATGCCAAAAGATACGAAGATATGGCCGCCGAAATTGTAAAATTTGTAGAAGCCAGCGATTTTGATTCTGCCTCAACCAAGGCGATTGAAATATCCAATTCTTGTGATGACGCTTGTCACGATACTTATAAACCCCTTTAACCCCAATGTCGTTAAGTTAAGCGCCTCTTGGCAAGATAAACCGTTGGCTGAGCGGAGCCGAAGCCGAAAAAATCGCTTCGACTCCGCTCAGCGAACGGCTTAACTGAATGACATTGCCTTTAACCCCTTTATTTTAAGAGTAAAACTATGAAACGTATTCTATTGGGCTGCCTCTTGTCGAGTGCCATCACCTTTCCTGCTATCGCTGCCCTGAAAGCAGGCGATGCTGCGCCGGATTTTCAAACGCAAGCGTCTCAGGCCGGTAAGGCCTTTAATTATTCGCTGAAAGAGGCGCTACAAAAAGGCCCTGTCGTGGTCTACTTTTACCCGTCTGCCTACACCGGCGGCTGTAATATTCAGGCGCATACCTTTGCCGTGAATGTTGATAAATTCGCTGCTGCCAACGCTTCGGTTATCGGCGTGTCTTTGGATTCTATCGACAGGCTTAACGATTTCTCTGCTGATCCGGCCTATTGTGCGGGAAAAGTGGCAGTTGCCTCCGATGTCGATGGTGCCATTTCAAAAGCCTACGATTTAGTCGTTAGAGAAGCCGCTGAAGGAAAGAAAGATTCACGCGGTGTCGACATAACCCACGGTTTTGCAGAGCGCACTACGTTTATTGTGACACCGGATGGCAAAATCTCGGCTACTTTATCGGGACTAAAACCTGCCGAGAATGTTGAAAAGGCGCTTGAAACTGTACAACAACTGGCGACAGACAAGCAGGCGGCAAAATAATTATGGGATTGTCGCGCCGGGTGTCGCAACAAGACATCATAGCGGTTTTATCGACACCCATGCGACATAAGCAACTGTCGCATAAACGCTGGAAGAGAAACGCCTTATTGGCTATCAGTACCTTTGCCCTGCTCGCCTCAGTCAAAAGTATGGCGGCTGAAGAGAGTAGGGAAATGTCTGCGCAACGCCTTGGCAGCGGCAACCCGCTTATCGGCAAAGAGAAATCGGATGCGGGACGTTGCCAAGAATGTCATGGTGAAGCGGGTATCAGTAGTGATGCCAAAATACCCAATCATGCCGGTCAGTATGCCGGTTACTTGGTCAAACAGCTCAACAATTTCCAGTCCGGCGCACGTAAGCACGAAGTCATGACTATTATGGCGGAGGACTTAAGTGCCGCTGACATGGCCGATATTGCGGCTTATTTTGCCAGCCAAAAGCCCATGCAAGGTGATGGAAGCGGCGCAAATCCGCTTGCCAAAAATTTGTTCGTCAACGGTGATCAGGCCAGGGCTATTCCTGCGTGTACCAGTTGTCACGGTGACGATGGCAAAGGCAGGATTGCCGATAATATAACCTACCCGGTCATTGGCGGTCAGCG
>Ga0007792_10000231_pt1 | contig 20391 bp, 28 predicted proteins | sample CryBogmetaGMA6M_FD_60371 | JGI IMG/M metagenome (GOLD analysis project Ga0007792, IMG submission 60371) | Freshwater microbial communities from Crystal Bog, Wisconsin, USA - MA6M | ecosystem: Environmental > Aquatic > Freshwater > Lake | place: Crystal Bog, Wisconsin, USA | collected 2009-07-06
CCCTGGCACTCTGCATCAACAGCGACCGGTTCGGCCAGTTGACCGATCATTTCGCCGGGCAGCAGGACATCCAGGAGCGGGTGGTCAGGGTGCTGCACAACCTGTCGTTCGTCGAAGACCCGACGCGGCTGTTCCGGGCGGTACGTTTCGAACAGCGCCTCGGCTTTCACATCGCTCCCCATACGGAAAACCTGATCCGCAGCGCAGTGCGGATGCAGCTCCTGGACACCCTCGGGGGGGAGCGTCTGCTGAACGAACTGGTGCAGATCATGCGGGAAAAAGAGCCGGTGGCGGCCATCGGGCGCATCTCCTCCCTGGGGCTTCTCCCGTTCATTCACTCATCGCTCAAACTCACACCGGCTACGGAGCGGGTACTGCAGGAAGCGGGGCAGGTGATGGCGTGGTTCCGGCTGCTGTATCTGGAGGATCGGTGCGAGCCGTGGCAGGTCTACCTCCTGGCTCTGTGTGATGGGCTGACGGCTGAAGAGTTCCACGCAGCCTGTCGCCGCCTGGCTGTCCCGGGACGCCTTGCCGCACGTCTGGGCGACCAGCGCCGCCGGGTGTTCTCGACGCTCACCGCCATCAAGCGGCAGATCAAACAGGGATCGGGGGTGCGCAACAGCCGACTGTTCGCCTGGTTCAGCCCCCTTGGCCCGGAAATGCTTCTCTACCTTGCCGCACGGGCCAGCAGCGAGCAGGTCAGACGCTTTGTCTCGCTCTATCTCACCCGGTTGCGGGGCGTTACCCCACTGCTGGATGGAGATGATCTGTGTCGCCTCGGCCTTGAGCCGGGCCCGCTGTTCGGGCGGATCAAGGAGCGATTGCTGCAGGCGCGTCTCGATGGTGAAGTGAACAACCGGGCGGAGGAGGAAGCGCTGGTGCTCTCCCTGCTCCGGTCAGGGGAAGTGGTAAAAGTGGCTTGACGGACGGCCCGGATGTGTGGTAAAAAAGCTGCACACTATATTTGAACTGTAATGGAGATACCGCTTTATGAAACAGATACGAAAAATAATCGCGCTACTGATGCTGGTTTCGCTTTTTGCCACCCCGACTGTTTCTTTTGCGGCAGATGACACCCTCCGGGAAGTATTTACCGACGCAGCCTACGGCGCCGCCATTGGCGCGCTTGTCGGCGGTGCCTTCATGATTTTCCAGAAAAAACCGTTGGACAACTTCAGCTTTATGGCCTACGGCGCCGGCGCCGGCATCATGGCCGGTACCGCCTACGGGATGGCCAAGTCAGCCCGTGCCTTTGCCCAGGTTGAAAACGGCAATTTCAGGGTTGCGTTCCCGACAATCATTCCCGATCTGGTTGTCTCCCCCTCAACCCGCCAGACGACCGTCGCCTGGAAAGCCGACCTTTTCCGGGGCACCTTCAACTGATTCCATACCAGTAAATTACCAGATTTATAAAACCCGCCGGAGCGATCCTGCGGGTTTTTCTTATGTTGCACATCACAACCACCCTGGGAGGAACCATGTCAGAATTGAACAACGTCACCGTCATCAAGAAGGCCAACATCTATTTCGGCGGCCAGGTCGTCAGCCACACCGTTCTGTGCCCCGACGGCAGCAAGAAAACCCTCGGAGTCATGCAGATCGGCGAGTATGAATTTTCCACCGGTGCTGCAGAGATTATGGAAATCCTGTCAGGAGAGCTGGAGTGGCAGCTTAAAGGGGAGTCCAACTGGAAGAAAATCAGCGGCGGACAGGCGTTCGACGTGCCGTCCAATTCAGTTTTTCTGATGAAAGTCCCGGTTGTCACCGATTACTGCTGCTGCTTCGCTGCCTGACGGCCCAGCTCCGTGGGCACTACTTCCAACCAACCGGTAGTCGGCCGCTTCGCTCCGTCACCCACCGGACCGCTCCATATCGGATCGCTGGTAACGGCGGTCGGAAGCTGGCTGATGGCGAAACAGGGAGGCGGCAGCTGGCTGCTGCGCCTTGATGATCTGGACAGCCGGCGCCAACAGCCCGGCATGGCGGACGATATCATGCGGACGCTGGAATCGTTTGGACTGCTGTGGGATGGCGCGGTGGCCCGGCAGAGTCAGCATCTGGAGGAGTATGAAGCGGCCTTCGCCGCGCTGCAGCGTGGGGGAGTCGTGTATCCCTGCAGCTGCTCCCGCAGGGAAATTGCCGGAAGCGCCTCGGCTCCACACCCGGGTGATGACGGTCCGCCGTATGCGGGAAGTTGTCGGGAGGGGATGAAAGCTCCTTCGCCGGTACGCTCCTGGCGGGTGCGTGTGCCGGAAGGGGAAATCTGCTTCATCGACCGCCGCAGGGGGGAGTACTGTCAACTACTCCCTACAGTCTGCGGCGATTTTGTCCTGAAACGGGGTGACGGGGAGTTTGCCTATCAACTGGCGGTGGTGGTGGATGATGTCCTGGCAGGCGTCAACCAGGTGGTGCGGGGTGATGATCTGCTCGCTTCAACGCCGCGCCAGATCTATCTGCAGCGCCTGCTCGGTTTTCCCCAACCGGAGTATTGCCACCTGCCGCTGGTAACCGGCGAGGCCGGTGTCAAGCTGAGCAAACGGGACAACCTCATTTCAAAGCAACTGGGGAGTGTGGCCGGGCGGGAAGGGGAACTGCTTGTTGCGGCGCTTCGTTTTCTCGGTCAGAATCCGCCACCGGAACTTGCCGGAGAACCATGTTCCCATATTCTTCGCTGGGGGACAGACCACTTTCAGTCAGACAGTTTTTTTGCCAGTGCCAGCGGTAAGCTTGGCGTATAGCTGATCGGGCGGATTTGAAACCCGCCCCTACAGGTTGCTCCCCCTCCTTCCTATTCAAGGAGGGGGTCGGGGGGTGGTTGCTTTTGAATCTCACACCACAAAAAAATACCCCTTTAAAAAAGGGGGATTCAGGGGGTTTTGTGCCGTTGATCGGGTGAATGCCATTCGCCCCTACGGATTTGCCCTGCAGGGGCGAATCTTGTATTTGCCCGGTTGTGGAATGTCCGGTTATTTTTTGTTTGCAGCAGATCTGCCGGTTTCGCCAGAACAGGGCGAATGCCATTCGTCCCTACATATTGGTGTTATCGTAAATGTACAGATGGAGCCAGAGGGTGTTCTCCTCCTGTTGCCGCTCCCACGAGGCAGGGGCCTTACAATCCAGTTTACACCTTGATTATGGTCTGTTTGCATGGTATTGATATGCATGATTAAGCGGTGTTTTTCACCATATTCGTGCCGCACAAAATAACGCTCGGGGAGGAATGTATGGAAAAGCAGAAGGTTCATTACAGTGACTTGGGGCTGTCCAACACGAAAGAAATGTTCAGCAAGGCAATGGCCGGTAAATATGCCATTCCTGCCTACAATTTCAATAACCTCGAACAGCTGCAGGCCATTGTGACCGCCTGTATCGAAACCAATTCACCGGTTATTATCCAGGTTTCCAAAGGGGCACGCAGCTACGCGAATGAGACAATGCTCCGCTGCATGGCGATGGGAGCGGTGCAGATGGCACGCGAAGCCGGTTCTGCTATCCCGATCTGCCTGCATCTGGACCATGGCGATACCTTTGAGCTGTGCAAGTCCTGTGTTGACAGCGGATTTTCGTCGGTCATGATCGATGGCTCGCACCTCCCGTTCGACGAGAATGTGGCGCTGGCCAAAAAAGTGGTTGAGTACGCCCACCAGTTCGGTGTCAGCGTTGAGGCGGAGCTGGGAGTTCTGGCCGGTATCGAGGACGAAATTTCCGCCGAACATTCCACCTATACCAAGCCGGAAGAGGTGGAGGAGTTTGTCAAAAGAACCGGCGTTGATTCCCTCGCTATTTCCATCGGCACCAGCCACGGTGCGTTCAAGTTCAAAGCCGGTCAGCCGGTGCCGCCGCTCCGTTTCGATATTCTGGAAGAGTGCGAAAAACGGATTCCCGGTTTTCCCATCGTCCTTCATGGTGCGTCATCGGTAGTTCAGGAATACGTAGCGTTGATCAACCAGTATGGCGGCAACCTTGCCGGTGCCGTCGGCATTTCGGAGGATCAACTCCGCAGGGCTGCCGCAAGCGCTGTCTGCAAGATCAATATTGATTCCGACGGCAGGCTGGCGGTGACGGCGAAGATTCGTGAGTATTTTGCCAAGGATCCGAAGGAATTCGATCCACGCAAATATCTGGGCGAGGCACGCAAGGAACTGGTAAAACTGGTGAAGCATAAAAACGAAATGGTTCTTGGTTCGGCCGGCAAGGCATGATTTCCGTGCCGGGGAACGAAATGAGAGAGCACGCAGTGACAAACCATGCCACGCTGTTTGCCGTTTTCGGGTTCCTGCTCGGCGTTGCCGCTCCGGTCGGCTGGATGGTGGTCAGGCTGCTTTTTTATTATGAACCCGGCCCCGGAGTTTTTGAGCAGTTGGGGCAGGATATTGCGAAGGATGGCGAGCATCTGGCGATGTATTGCTACATGGGCGGCGGGACCGCCGTTGTCCTTGCTATCCTTGGTTTCTTGATCGGCAGGAGCGGCGATGAACTGCGTGAGCGGGCCGCAGAGCTTGACGTGCTCCATCAGGAAGTTGCCGAGCAGAAGGAAATCTTCGAAAACCGCTATAAAGTGCTGGATCGGAACATCAAAAATTTCCACCAGATCAGCAGCAGGATTCAGAAATCGCTTAATCTCAACGAGGTGCTGCTCCTCTGTGCCGAGGGGCTGCACACCATTCTCGGCTATGAACGGGTCAATATCCTCATGGCCGAGGGGGGGGAGCAGCTCCGTTTTTATGCCGCCGTCGGCACGGAGGGGTTCGACTCCAGCAGCGTTGCCATGCCGATTGATGCGAGCATCGGCGTGATCGCCAAGTGTTTCATTGAGCGGAAGGTGTATCTGATTGACGATATCTCGCGCTATCCCGAAGAGTATCATCTGCAGCCCCCCCATAACCGCCTGCCGCCGCTCCGTTCAAAAAGTTTTATCCTCTGCCCCATTGTCGTCAAGAACGACGCCGTCGGCGTTTTCGGCATCGACAACAAAAACAGTCACCGCGCCCTCAACGATTCTGATGTGGATACGATCATGCTGTTTGCTGATCAGGTGGCCTCCGCCATTACCCGCATCAATCTGCTGACCTCAATTGATACGCTGACGTCGGAGATGGAGAGTTCGTTCAAATTTCTGCTGGCAAGTCGCGACCAGTATTCCAAAAACGTGGCCAATCTGCGGGAACGGGTGGATTCAGTCGCGGACGGGACTTCCGCCATTGCCTCTGCTTCCGAGGGGGTGATGGCTTCGGTTGATGAAACCAGTTCCGCCGTCAACCAGATTTCCGTGGCGATTGAGCAGGTTACCCGCAATCTGGACCATCTGACCGGGGTTGTGCATCAGTCGGTGTCGGCCATGGAGGAGATCCACCGCACCATCGGCAATGTGGAGCAGAACGCTGCCATTTCCCATGAAGTTTCCCGCCAGGTGATAGAGCGTGCCGAGGAGAGCCGGATCGTGGTTACGGAAACCATTGCCGCTCTTGACGCGATCAAGCGGTCGGTCGGCCTGTCGTTTGACGCGATTCAGCGGCTCACCGAGAACAGCAGCCGCATCGAAAATATCGTCAGCGTGATCAACAACATTACGAAGCGTACCAATCTGCTGGCCCTGAACGCCGCCATCATTGCCGCCCAGGCGGGCGAGTACGGTAAAAGCTTCGGTGTCGTGGCGGACGAAATCCGCTCCCTTTCGCTCCAGACCGGACATTCCACCGGTGAAATCACCGCTATCATTGAAGAAATTATGCACGAGTCACAAACAGCGGCCAATAACATCGGTGCGACCAGGGATCTGGTGCAGCGGGGTGTGGAGCTGGGACAGACAACCGGCACATCGCTGACGGCGATCTTCGACAGTTCCAACTGCTCGCTGGAAATGACCAGAAAAATCAAGCAGGCGACCAGGGAGCAGGTGACCAGCGTGCAGATGGTGGCGCATTCCATGGAAGAGATCAGTACCATGACTTCCCAGATTTTTTCCGGGTCGACGGATCAGGCCAAAGCCACCAGGAGCATTGCCCGCTCCATTGAAACGATCAAGGATATGACCCGTGAAATGGTGCTTTCCACATCCCAGCAGGTTGAGGATGGTACCCTGATCCGCCGGAACGTGGAGTCGGTCAGCGGTATGGTTACGGAAATGTTTGATAACATGGAGATGCGCCGTGCCCAGGGGGCCGAAGTCGTTAAGGATCTGGAGCAGATGAAAAGCCTGACCTGTCCGATCTGAGCCGGGGTGGAATAATTTTGTGGATTTAAAATATCGCCTCTGATATTTTGCAGCACCTGCCATGACGGCTACCCTTTCGGGAGTTGATCAAACTGGGCAGTTCAAACCGTTACATACCGCACGGATTCGGAAGCGAACCGGGACGGAAGGGGAAAACCCCACAGAGAGGCGTAATCGTTATGCACCTCTGTCCGTTCACGACGCGCCTTCCGGCGCGTTTTTTTTTGGAGTGAAGCGCATGAGAAAAAAGATGACCATACCCGATATTCTGAAGATGAAGCAGAAGGGGGAACGTATTACGGTTCTGACCTCCTACGATTTCCCGTTTACGCGTCTTGTGGATGGCGGGGGGGTGGACATTATACTGGTGGGTGATTCCGTTGGTGTGGTGGTGGCCGGACATGATACGACCCTGCCGGTGACCATGGAGGAGATGCTGTATCATACGCGTGCCGTCAGACGTGCCGATCCAAAGGCTCTGGTGGTTGCCGATATGCCGTTTATGTCCTACCAGACCGGCATCGAGGACGCCTGCCGTAACTGCGGCCGGATGATCAAGGAGGGGGGCGCCGAAGCGGTCAAGGTTGAGGGGGGAAGCAACATGGCCCCGGTGATCCGTGCCGTTTCTTCGATTGATATCCCGGTTATGGCGCATATCGGCCTGACGCCCCAGTCGGTGCATCGCATGGGGGGGTATAAGGTCCAGGGGAGAGACGATCAGGCAGAGCGGATCATGACGGATGCTATGGCCGTGCAGGAGGCCGGTGCTTTCGCTGTTGTGCTGGAAGGAATTCCGGCGGCGCTGGCTGCAGAAATCAGCGCTAAACTGGTTATCCCTACCATCGGTATCGGGGCGGGGCCCTCTTGTGACGGCCAGGTTTTGGTGATCCACGATATTTTAGGGCTGTGCGAAAAGTACTCCCCCAAGTTCGTCAAGCGGTACGCCGATCTGGGGCCGATCATTTCCGCAGCGGTTACGCAGTATGTCGCCGAGGTGCGGAGCGGAGAGTTTCCGACTAAAGAACATTCGTTCAGCTGAGAAACAACAGGAACAGTATGAAAATCATCAACAGTATCATTCATATGCAGGCACTGGCCATCGCCCCGGAACGGGAGGGGAGACGCATTGCCTTCGTCCCGACCATGGGCTTTCTCCACGAGGGGCATGCTTCACTGCTGCGTGAGGGGCGGAAACGGGGCGATGTGCTGGTGCTTTCGATTTTCGTCAACCCGATCCAGTTCGGACAGAATGAAGATCTGGACCGCTACCCACGGAACATGGAGCGTGACTGCCAGATTGCGGAAGCGTGCGGAGTGGACATCGTCTTCATCCCGACAGCTGCGGAGATGTATCCCCAGGGGTTTCAGACCGGGGTAACGGTGCGGGATGTCGCCCTGCCGCTCTGCGGAGCCAGTCGCCCGGGACACTTTGACGGCGTGGCCACGGTTGTGGCCAAACTGTTCAATATCGTCCGCCCGGATGTGGCGCTGTTCGGCTGCAAGGATTATCAGCAGCTGGCGGTTATCCGCCGCATGACCGCCGATCTGAATCTGCCGGTGGAGATCGTCGGAATGCCGATCATCCGCGAGGCGGACGGTCTGGCGCTGAGCTCGCGCAACGCCTATCTGTCGCCGACCGAACGCCAGAGTGCCCTCTGCCTGCACCGCGCCATAACGAAGGCACGCACCCTGTTCGCTGCCGGGGAGCGCTCGACCGCTGTTCTGACACGGGAGGCGTGTGCGGTTATTGCTCAGGAAGCTGCGGCACACATCGATTACGTCGAATGCCGTGACGGAGTGCTGCTAAATGATGTGACTGTCGCCGACGCCGGTACCCTGCTGGCGCTGGCGGTGAAAATAGGACAAACCAGGTTGATCGACAATACCGTATTTGGAGAGGAGTTATAACCATGCAAAGAATCATGCTGAAGAGCAAAATCCACCGTGCCACCGTTACCGGGGCCGACCTGCACTATGAAGGGAGCGTTACCATTGACCGTGATTTGATGGATGCGGCGGATATTATTTCCTACGAAAAGGTGGCGGTCTGGAATGTCACCAACGGCAGCCGTCTTGAAACCTATGCCATTGAAGGGGAGCGGGGCTCCGGGGTGATCTGTCTGAACGGGGCGGCCGCCCGTCTGGTGGCGCCAAAGGATCTGGTGATCATCGCCAGTTTCGTCACCATGGAGAATGCCGAGGCGCTACTGTATGAGCCGAAGCTGGTTTTTGTGGATGAGAAAAACTGTATGCTGCCGACCCGCAAGGAAGAAGCCGGTCAGGCAAAGCTGAAGTGCGTGCATTAGTACTTCGGTCGTCCTTATATAGATGCAAAAACAGGCGAAAAACTGAGTTTTTTGCCTGTTTGCGTTCTATGTTCCCACCCGCTGTCGGTTATGCTCAGGCGGTGCCGCTCTTTGCCCGTTCAGCTTTTTTCAGGAGTGCGGATGCCAGCGGATGACTGTTGTTTTCGGCGTACAGGTTGGCGGTGTTCCCGGTCGGAGTTTTAAGTGACGGATTGGCGCCGCCGTCCAGCAGGGCCTGTACCGTCTGGTTGCAGCCGTAAATGGCGGCCAGCATCAGCGGGGTATGCCCTTCGCGGTCACGGACATTGGCGTCAGCCCCTTTTACAATAAGCATTTTGACAATTTCCGTGTGTCCGTTGGCAGCGGCATAGTGCAGGGCTGTCTTCCCTTTGTCGCTGCTGGCGGTGATGTCGGCACCGCGGTGCAGCAGGTCCTGGACAAAATCCTTAAGACCCTCCTTGGATGCACTGATTAGCGGGGTGTGGCCATGACGGTCTTTTGCGTTCACGCTTTCCATGTTTGACTCCTCTCGTGGGTACATGATCGGGCAGCTGTGCCCGTAAATGGCGATAGTACACCGGCACCGGAACGGGATGGTGCGGTCTGTGTAGACAGGATATACGTATGTAGAAGGGATAACGAAGAACACCAGCGTTTGTGCCGGGAGGAACGGGGTATGTGGGGAAAGAATGCTGTCATGGGAACCCGCTGTCAACAGGTAAAAAGAAACATGGTCAGTGCATAAATAACAGCAATTCCCGTATACCACAAAATTGCACCGAACACCATGAGCTATTTGCAAAAATGATGATTAAATGCACCTCCGGAATTAAGCGCTTGAATCTGACCGGTGTGGAACACTATAATGCCGGCTCCAAGGAGAGCGTACCCATGAATGTTTTTCAGGCTGATTTTATAAAAAGTGCCGCAAAACCAAAAGATTATCCACCGCCGGGGCTGCCGGAGGTGGCGTTTGTCGGGCGTTCCAATGTCGGCAAATCCTCCCTCATCAACGTGCTGTCCGGGCGCAAGGGGCTGGTGCGTACCAGTTCCACCCCCGGCAGGACGCAGCTCATCAATTTTTTTGATATCAACGGCATCCTGACTCTGGTGGATTTACCGGGATACGGCTATGCCAAGGCGCCCCCGGCGCTGCGCAAACAGTGGGGACCGATGATTGAGGCGTACCTTGCCTCGCGCGAATCCCTGAAAGCGGTGGTACTGATTCTCGATATCCGCCGGGTGCCGTCCGACGGCGACCTCCAGATGCTGCGCTGGCTGGAACTGTACAATATTCCCCCTATTCTCGTACTGACCAAATGCGACAAACTGTCGAAAAACGAACAGGCGAAGCAGCGGACGATCATCGCAGCAGCGATCAACCGGGACAAAGGGATGCTGCTCCCGTTTTCGGCTCTTTCCAAAGAGGGGCGTGACGGCATCTGGAACGAGATCGGCACGGTGCTGGAAATTGAGTTGAAGCCCGCCGTTCCCGCTTCGCCCCGTTCCCCGGTCGGTGCCGAAGAGAAACAGGACAAAAAGCCATGAAAAAGAAACCAGTGACTCCGGAACCGTCCCCCATGCCGGATATGCAGAAGCGCCCGGACAGCCGCCGTATTCCGATTGCCAAGGTCGGCGTCAAGGATATCACCTATCCGATCGTGGTGATGGACAAGAACCGCACTCTTCAGCATACCGTGGCGCGGATCAACATGTACGTCGATCTGCCGCATCATTTCAAGGGTACCCACATGAGCCGCTTTGTGGAGATCCTCAACAAATACCGCGAGCAGATCGCCCTGGACAAACTTGAGACGATTCTTGAAGAGATGAAAGCAAAACTCGGTTCGGACAGCGCCCATTTGGAAATCCAGTTTCCCTATTTCATCGACAAGGCTGCACCGGTTTCTGGCGCCAAAAGCCTGATGGAATATACCTGCGAATTCAGCGCCTCCATGACGAACGACCTGGACTTCGTGCTCGGCATCAAAGTGCCGCTCACCTCGCTCTGCCCTTGCAGCCGCGAGCTGTCCCGCTTCGGTGCTCACAATCAGCGGAGCATCATGACCGTGCGGGTGCGCTACAAGGATTTCATCTGGATTGAGGACCTGGTGGAACTGATCGAACAGTGCGGTTCAAGTCCGCTCTACTCCCTGCTGAAACGTGCCGATGAAAAATTCGTTACCGAGCAGGCCTACGAGAACCCGCGCTTCGTGGAAGACATGGTGCGCGAAGCCCATTCGCGTCTGGCGGCGCTGGATCACATCACCTGGTTTTCCGTTGAGGCGGAGAATTTCGAGTCGATCCACAACCATTCGGCCTATGCGGCGGTGGAGCTGGACCGGCGGGGGTGACTGCTGTTTTGCCCCTGTTGACATTTAATTATCAATGACGTACACTTTATTTAATTCTGTACGTCATTGCCGTTTTTGGAGACAACCATGCACACCAAGCTGACGCTTCGCCTTGAGGACCAACTCATCGAACAGGCAAAATTGTATGCCGCACATGCGGGGAAATCGGTATCCCAGATTGTTTCTGATTACTTCACCCTGCTGACCTCCCGGAATATCCCATCAAATACACTGTCAACGCCGATTACTCAATCGCTGCGGGGTTTGCTGCGCGAATCAAGCTGCGATGAGAATGATTACAAAAAATATCTTCAGGAAAAGCACCTTTGAAACTCCTGCTTGATACGCACATTGTCCTTGATCTGCTGCTGGACCGGAAGCCGTACGCAGATAGCGCGGCCGAGCTGTTTTCAAAGGTGGAAAACGGAACGGTCATCGGCTGTTTGAGCGGTTCGACGGTGACGACCGTATATTACCTCGCCGCAAAAACAGTTGGCGCAGCAAGGGCACAGGAGGAAATCAGGAAGCTGCTGACGATTTTTGACGTGGCCCCGGTAAACAGGCCGGTCCTCGAAGCGGCTCTTGCTGCTGATTTCAGCGATTTTGAAGATGCGGTAATTCACGAAGCTGCGTGTTATGTTGGCGCTGAAGCGATAATTACGCGCAACCAGAAGGATTTCAAAAAATCCCGGATTCCGGTGTACACAGCGGATGAAATAACTAAGATACTGGTGCTTTGACAGTGTTCCTGCGAGAAGGTTGATATGACCAGTGGTTTGATAATCTTTGCCCGAGAACCGCTTCCCGGAAGGGTGAAAACACGGCTTGCGGCGTCGGTCGGTGACCGTGCCGCTGCAGAGTTGTATGATGCCATGCTGGTGGCTGTACTGAAAACGGCGGGGGAGTTGAGCGGCGTCGGGCAGGTCGTTTACTGGGACTGTGATGAAGCGTCACTCCCGGATCTTGCGACGCGCTACCGGTGCAGTTCCCGGCGTCAGGCTCCGGGCGATCTGGGACAGCGCATGGCGGGAGCGTTTGATGAGATGTTTGCGGAGGGCTATGACGTCTGCTGCATCATCGGCAGTGATGCTCCCGATCTGCCGCTTCGCTACCTGCAGGACGCATTCCGGTTGCTGGAAGAGCGGCAGGCCGATGTGGTCTTCGGGCCGAGCAGGGATGGCGGGTATTACCTGCTTGGTGCCTGCCGCCCCTGGCCGCAGCTATTTTCCGGCATATCCTGGAGCAGTTGCGCAGTGCTTGAACAGAGTCTGGCCGCTGTGCACAGCGCAGGAGGGACCACCGCCCTGCTCCCGCAATGGCAGGACATTGACACGATTGAAGATCTGCACGCCTTTCGGCAGCGAACCGGGATGGCGGTATCGGGGGAAGCGGGATGAAACCGATTGGAATTATAGCAGCGATGCCGCAGGAGATTGAGCTGCTGCAACAAACGCTTCACCAACCGCATCAACTTTCAGCGGGCGGCTTTGACTACGTTACAGGAACCATCGGCTCTACCCCGGTTGTCGTCTGCGCCGGCGGAGTCGGCAAGATTAACGCGGCGGCAGCGACCGCTGTCATGATTGCGCGCTTTCAGCCGCAGTTGGCCATTAACACCGGCTGTGCCGGGGCGTACCTCGGCAGCGGGCTTGCGGTGGGTGATCTGGTGGCGGCGTGCGAAGAGGTTCTGGCGGACGACGGTGTGATTATCCCGGCCGGCTGGAGTGACCTGAGCTACATGAAGCTTCCCTCCGTGGGACAGGAGGGGGAGGAGTGCTACAATATCCTGCCGCTTTCCCGAAGTGCCCTGGAAAAAGCGCGGCAGCTGGCTGAACGCCAGAACCTGATTCTCCACAGCGGCCGCTGTGCCACGGTTTCAACCTGCAGCGGCACTGCAGAGCGCGGCGCCGAGCTTGCCGGTCGCTGGAATGTGGTGGCGGAAAGCATGGAAGGTGCGGCGGTGGCTCAGGTCTGTCTGCGCGGCGGGGTGGAGTGTCTGGAAATTCGTGGCATCAGCAACATGGTGGAAGAGCGTGATCTGAAAAAGTGGGAACTGGCACGGGCGGTTGAAGCGGCCCAGCGGTTTGTGCTGAGGTATCTTGAGGGGTAAAGCTGTTTAACACAGAGACACCGAGACACAGAGACACAGAGAAAACAAGAACCTTATCGGGGGAAACCAAAACAAAAAAACTGTCGTTTACCTTCTTTTTCCCTGTCTCTTTTGCCTCTGAAGTTCTCCGTGTCTCTGTGCCTCTGTGTTAATAACAGGCTTTTTTGTATTCCGGAAACTTCTCAACAGACAAGACACAGAGACACAGAGGAAATCAAAAACGTAATGGTGAACCGTTGTAAATCCTTCTTTACCGCTCACCGAAAATCGCCGTACCGACCCGCACCAGCGTAGCACCTTCCTGTATCGCCGCCTCAAAATCCCCCGACATCCCCATGGAAAGTTCCGTCATTTCAACACCGGCAATTCCTTCGGCGGCAATGGTTTCCGCCAGGCGGCGCAGTTCGGCAAAATAGGGGCGGGCCGCTTCCGGGTCGTCAAAAATCGGGGGCATGGTCATCAATCCGCGCACCCGAACATTCGGGAGCAGGGCGCATTCCCGCACCAGCTGCAGCGCTCCCTCCTCCGTCGTGCCGGATTTGCTCGCTTCTCCGGAGATGTTGACCTGAATCAGTATGTCACAGACCGCGCCGAGCTGGCCCCACTGGCGGTCAATTTCCCGCGCCAGTGAAATCCGGTCCACCGAGTGGATCAACGCGACCCGGCCGGCGATATATTTCACCTTGTTGCTCTGCAGGTGGCCGATGACATGCCACTGGACCGCTTCAGGCACGTCCGCCAGTTTCTGCACCAGCTCCTGAATATAATTCTCCCCGAAAACGGTCTGGCCGGCATGGAAGGCTGCGCTGATGTCCGCCGCAGGGCGGGTTTTGGACACCGCCACCAGACGGATCGCATCCGGATCGCGGCCTGCCTTCTCCGCCGTGGCGCGAATACGCGAATGTATCTGGGCTAGATGGTCGGAAATGCTCATGGGGGAGGGTTACTCTACGGCCTGCATGGTCTGAAGGGCTTCATACAGCTCCGTCATCGGCAGGCCGATTACGTTGGTGTATGAACCGCTGATGGAGCGGACAAAATGGACGGCTCCGCCCTGAATGGCGTAGGCTCCCGCTTTGTCCATGGGGCAGCCGGTGGCGATATATGCCGCGATCTCCCGCTCCTCCAATTTTTTGAAGGTGACTTCCGTGGAGACGCTGCGGCTGATGTGGATGTCGTTAGTTTTGTCGAACACCGTAAAGCCGGTGATAACTTCGTGATTCCGTCCCGACAGCCCGGAAAGCATCCGGAGGGCATCGGCTCCGTCAGTCGGTTTGCCGAGGATGGCGCCGTCCAGTACCACAACCGTGTCGGCCCCGATAAAAAAGCGGCCGTCGTGCGTCGCCGCCACCGCATCGGCTTTTTCCCGGGACAGGCGCATGACGTGATCGGCCGGGACTTCTCCCGGCAGGACATTTTCGCAGATATCGGCCGGCACCACGGTAAACTCAATGCCGGCCAGCGCCATCAGTTCAGTGCGGCGCGGCGATGCCGACGCCAGAACAATGCTCTCCGGATTATTTGCTGTCATCGGTTTTCCGCGCCTCTTCCGCAGCATCCCGGCGCCGCTCTTCATACGCCTCACGTGCCTTGTGCTCCGCCTCAATCTCCTGCCAGTGCTTGGTCCAGTCCCTCTTACGCACCTGGTGAAGCACAAAAACACCCGGAATGATGACCGCTGCCCAGAAGATATTCATGGTGTTATCGTGCGTAATGCCATACACCAGCGAGGCGATGCCCATCAGCAACAAAAACACCTCCATCGACAGGATGCGTCCTATCAGCGATGCTTTCTGAATCCGGTTCTGCGTGTCGTGTGTCATGTCATTTCTCCTACCAGGGAAACATTTTGCCTGGATTCAGTATGTTGTTTGGATCAAGGGCCGCTTTGATCGCCTTCATGGCGCCAATCTGCTGCGGAGACAGTTCCAGTTCAATGTAGGGGGCCTTGGAAAGCCCGACCCCGTGTTCGCCCGACATGGTGCCGTTCAGATCCAGAGCCGCCTGGAAAACATCGCGGATAGCTTCGTGAGCTTTTTCATCCATACCGGGAACGTCCTTGTCAATCATGATGTTGACATGGATATTGCCGTCTCCGGCGTGACCGAAGTTGACGATCGGGATGTCATACTTCGCCTGGATTTTTTCAACAGCGCGAATGATGTCCGGCACTTTACTGCGCGGCACCACCACATCCTCATTGTACTTGGTCGGGTTGATGTCCCGCAGTGACGGGGAAACCAGCCGGCGCACCCGCCAGAGCTCTTCCGATTCGGCGGCATCCTTGGCCGCCCGGAACTGCACCAGTCCCAGCGGCTTGATCAACTCATGGATATGCGCCGCCTGTTTCTCAATCAGGTCACGGTCGCCGTCCACCTCGATCAGCAGCACCGCCCGTCCTTCGGGCGGAACCCCCAAATTGAAGCGGCGCTCGACGCACTGCAGCGTGGCGTAATCCATAAATTCCAGTGTTGTCGGAATGATTTTGTTACCGATAATCGTTGAAACCGCCTTGGCGGCGCCGTCAATGGAATCGAAAATCGTCAGCATGGTTTTCTTGGCGTCCGGGAACGGCAGGATCTTGAAGATGATTTTGGTAATCACCCCCAGCGTCCCCTCACTGCCGCAGAGGAGTCGGGTCATGTCGTAGCCGACCACCGCTTTGTAGGTTTCGCCGCCGGTGCGGATGATCTCGCCGGTCGGCAGCACCACTTCAAGCCCCATAACGAAATCGCGGGTGACGCCGTATTTGACGCAGCGGGGGCCGCCGGCGTTTTCAGCCACATTCCCACCCAGTGTGGAAAATTTGAGTGAAGCGGGATCGGGGGGGTAGAAAAAGCCGAGCTTCTCCACGGCGATCTGGAACTGCTCCGTCACGACGCCCGGTTCCACCTCGGCGATGAGGTTTTCGGTATCAATGCGCAGAATGCGGTTCATGCGGGTTGTCACCAGCACAACGCCCCCCCCTTTGGGGAGTGAACCGCCGGTAAAACCGCTCCCGGCGCCACGGGGGAATACCGGGAACCATGCGCGGTTGGCCAGCTTCAGAACGGCGGAAACCTCTTCAGGGTTGGCCGGATGCACAACCGCATCGGGGAGGAATTCCATCTGGGTGGCGTCATAGCCGTAGCAGATCATGTCCTGTTTGGTGGTGGTTATATTGTCAGGGCCGACGATTGCGGTCAGTTCCTGGATCAGATTCGGTGCAAGCACGGGCGCTCCTTTCTCAGAATTAGTGGCTTAACTTTGCGCTTGCCAACCGGTTGAGGCTGACGCCGGCTTCAAGAGCTTCAATTGATAACTGCCGATGAACATCAGGAGGGACACGCACCATAAATTTGCCGCTAAAATGCTTGGTGGCAAGTGGTTCAGGAACCGGCTCACCGTTTTTTACCATATCCGCCGCGACCTCCTGAACAAGGGCGCTGACCCCTTTGAGAGCAGCTTCCGAGGTTTGGGCAAGCCAGCTAAGGCTGGGAAATTCAGCACAAAGTCCGACATATTCCGCATCCTCTTCCGACCATGTAACACGATAGGTATACTTGTCCCGATTATCGTTTATCTGTGCCATGTTCGATCTCCATCCGTTCGATAGCTTTGAGTACCTGCTTGACCTGATATACTTTTGCCGAACCTTTGTCGTTTTGGATATTCACACGGGGGTCGCCAAGCCAGGGGGTCTTATATATCCGGTGACTGCCAGCTGTCTGCCGTGCCTGCCCAAAATAGTGCTCGCAGACCCTGCAAAGATCGGCAAAACGGACATTAGCAGGATTATTGTGCATTGATTGAAGTAAATCGGTCACAACAGACGTGGCAAAATAGTATCAATAATGATATTGTGTGTCAATGAATTCAGCTGGACAGCAGGGAATAATCCCTGTTGCCACCTGACATGAAACCATCTATCCTTGGCGCAGATTGCAACCACACTCAGGAGGTCCTCCAGAATGAAGCGTTTCACCGTATGTATGTCAGCACTACTTGTGGCAGCACTGCTTGCGCTGCCCGCCTTTGCCGCACAGGATTCGAAGAAAACTGTAACAACCGCATCCGGTCTCAAATATGTCGATGTTGTTGTCGGCAAGGGGGCGTCACCGACCGCCGGTAAAACGGTCAAGGTGCATTACACCGGTACACTGGAAAGCGGTAAAAAATTTGACAGTTCCGTTGATCGTAACGAGCCGTTTTCATTCACCATCGGCGTCGGCCAGGTTATCCCTGGTTGGGACGAAGGTGTCATGACGATGAAGGTCGGCGGCAAGCGTAAACTGATTATCCCTGCCAAACTGGGGTATGGTGCGCGGGGCGCCGGCGGAGTCATTCCTCCCAATGCAACCCTGCTGTTTGATGTGGAACTGCTTGACGTAGGGAAATAATTTTCTGTCTTGGAGTTCGTGCGAATACCTCCCCCTCCCGCACCCTCCCCCGCTGGGGGAGGGACTAGTCTGTTTCTTTCCACCAAACCGGAGCTTGCTGAATGACAAACCTTATTTCCGCTGAAGGGCTGAAAAAACTGTGCGATGAGTATGATTATCTTTGGAAAGTGGAACGCCCCAAGGTTGTCCGGGGCGTTTCCGATGCTGCTGCGGAGGGGGATCGTTCGGAGAATGCGGAATATATTTATGGCAAAAAGCGGCTGCGCGAAATTGACCGCAAACTGAAACACATCGGTTCGCGCCTGAAAGTGCTGAAAACGGCGGTCCCCCCGGCTAAACCGACCATGGCGTCATTTGGCTGCTGGGTCACCTACGAAGAGGAGGGGGGAGCGGAGCGCTGCTATCAGTTGGTCGGGCCGGACGAAGTTGACGTCAGCATCGGCAAGATCAGTATCGACTCACCGGTTGGTCAGGCGCTGCTGCACAAGCGGCTTGATGACGAAATCCTCGTCCGTAAACCGGGGGGGGAACTGACCCTGTATATCACCGGCATAAGTTCGACGCGCCCGGAGTTATAACCTGCCATCTACCCATTTGTTCCCTTGTCCGCTTCCAGCGCCGCAATCCGTTCCTTCAACTCTTTTTCCCGCTGCCAGCGGGCTGAAACGTCACGGATAATCGCGGCAACCCCCAGCATGGCACCTGTTTCGTCTTTAACCATCACCATGGAAAACTCGGTGGAGAGGCGAGTGCCGTTCCGGTGCAGGGCCGGTGCCGAGAGCAGATTGGTGCTGTAGCGGCTGCTGCCGCTTGCCATGACGCGCCCGTAGCCGTCCCAGTGCCGTCCCCTCAAATTCTCCGGGATGATCAGGTCAAGCGATTGTCCCAGCGCTTCCGCCGCCGTAACGCCGAACATCTGTTCCGCCCCGCTGTTCCAGAAGCGGATAATCCCCTCCCGGTCGGAAAACAGTATCGCGTCACTGCTGCTGGCGATGATCGTACTGGCAAGCCATTCCTGTGTTGGTGGTGTCGTCATGTTCCCCTCCGTATATTTTGATTACCTCTGTTCCTGCTCATAGCCGGCCACAACCGCCTCATAGTGCGCGGCGAAGCCGACTGCGGCACGTTTCTCGGCCGCTTCATACCCGGCAATGATGCTGTCTCTCATGGTATCAGGGATAATCCGTTCCGCAAGCGGGTAGAGAATTTCATCCTCTTTTGCGATATGTTCCCGCAGCAGCGCGGCATAGGCCAGGGCATTGTCCGCGATGGACTGCTCTCGGCCCCTTTGGCCATCCAAAGATTCACGGGTTGCACTCTCCATGGCGGCGACAAATGCCCGCCCCTCCACATGTTCCATCATCATGGCTGCAGTCGGGCTGTTTTCCCGTGGCATACCGTTTGTGATCAGCGCCTCGAAAAGCACATCCTCCTCCTTGGCATGGTGGAAGCGGTCGGCATAGCTGCGGATAAAATCAACACCGTCCAGATAAAACTGCAGGTTCGTGTAACTGCCGTCCGCTGTCCGGGGTGCGTTGCGCTCCAGCAGGGTGATCATTCTCAAAATAAGGCGGTGTTCGTTGACCAGCGCCTGGGTGATATCTGTTTTCATCAGTTCCTCCGCTCTCCGTTGATACCGATAGTGATACTTTCCAGCGGGATATCCATACCGCTTTTCTGGATCGCTTCCCGCACCATAATATCCAGCCCACGGCAGCAGGGTACTTCCATAATGGCCACCGTTACGCTCTTAACGCTGTTGCTGCTGAAGATGTGGGCCATTTTTTCCACATACGCGCTGGTGTCATCAAGTTTCGGGCAGGCGATGGCCAGTGCTTTTCCCCTGAGCAGTTCGTGGTGCATACTCCCCATGGCGAAGGCCACGCAGTCGGCGCAGACCAGAATATCCGCATTTTGAAAATAGGGGGCGTTTGGTGGCACCAGGTGAAGCTGTACCGGCCACTGGCGAAGTTCCGAAGGTGCTTTTTCCTGTGTACCGCTTGTTTCCGGTCGTTCAATTACTTTAGCCATGCTGCCTGAGCAGCCGCATCCAAGATTTCCCATGATTCATTCTCCTTTTTTAGTCAGATAGTCGTTAATTTCCCGTTCAATTTTTACTTCGTCTTCCGGTGAAAGGCCGTGGATGGAAACCACATCCTTGAGCAGGCAGATACCGACCTTACAGGTGACGCAGCCGATATCAAACCTGCCCAGAATTTCACCGATCTCCGGGTAACTCTTCATAACGTCCTGAATGGCCCAGTCGCCAAGTTGGTCTTTGAATTCCATGATAACTCCTCCTTGCTTGTGATGTTTTCACCATACGCGGTTCAGGGGGATATTTAGATGACGTGGGTCAAGAATCGGGAGTTTTGTTGGATGGGGGAGGATGAATTGATTAAATGATTAAACGATTGAAGTTGTTATTAAAAACTGCGGCAGTTGTAAAAGGTGGCATCTGCTAATGCCGTACATACGGCAGAGATTAATGATCTTCACGATTGGGTTTTTGTCCTACAAAGTTGGCTTATTAATCCAGTCCGAAATTTATGGCAGTTCCGAGCAGTTCCGGGGACAGTATATAGCAGTTCCGGGGACAGTATATAGTACTATTCGGTATTCTGTTTAGGTCCTGGCTTCTTTGGCCGGAGAGTCCTCTCAAGCAAGACCTCGACATTATCAGCAGTTCCGGGGACAGTATATAGTACTATTCGGTATTCTGTTTAGGTCCTGGCTTCTTTGGCCGGAGAGTCCTCTCAAGCAAGACCTCGACATTATCAATAAATGCCTCTTTAGCAGTTCCGGGGACAGTATATAGTACTATTCGGTATTCTGCAGTTCCGGGGACAGTATATAGTACTATTCGGTATTCTGTTTAGGTCCTGGCTTCTTTGGCCGGAGAGTCCTCTCAAGCAAGACCTCGACATTATCAATAAATGCCTCTTGACCAAGTGGTCTGCCAGACCGCTCATGTTTGCGGAACGTGGTCATTTCATCCTCGGATGAAAAGGTCAGAAAATCTTTCCAA
>Ga0007792_10000235_pt1 | contig 20207 bp, 21 predicted proteins | sample CryBogmetaGMA6M_FD_60371 | JGI IMG/M metagenome (GOLD analysis project Ga0007792, IMG submission 60371) | Freshwater microbial communities from Crystal Bog, Wisconsin, USA - MA6M | ecosystem: Environmental > Aquatic > Freshwater > Lake | place: Crystal Bog, Wisconsin, USA | collected 2009-07-06
CTCACCCCGAAAGAAAATCTCCATGTTTGGCATCGTCGACTTTGGCGCTTTTGTGGCGGCCTTCATCATCTTGTTGTTTATCCCCGGCCCCGGCAATCTGGCCATCATCACGTCCACCACCAAGGGCGGGGTGCGGGGCGGGGTCGCTGCGACCTTGGGTTTGATGGCGGGTGATCAGGTGCTGATGTGGTTGGCGGTGGCGGGTGTGGCTGCGGTATTGGCCACTTCTCCAACTGCTTTTGGGGCGGTGCAGTGGCTGGGTGCGGCGTATCTGGCGTGGTTGGGCTTCAAGATGTTGACGGCCAAACCTGGGGCGGCTCCGATTCTCAACATCAAGCCGCACCACTATTTTCAGCAGGCCATGACCATCACGGTGCTCAACCCCAAGGCCATTGTTTTTTACATGGCGTTTTTTCCCTTGTTCATTGATCCTTTGCACCATCGGGGCATGGTGACGTTTGGTGTCATGGCGATCACGGTCGCGGTGCTGGCTTTTGTCTATTGCATTACCGTGGTGTTTTTGACGCACTTTTTGGCGGAGCGCCTGCGTGCCAATCCGATGATTTCGCGCTCGCTGGAAAAGCTGGCGGGCATTTTTCTGATTGGTTTTGGCATCAAGCTGGCGTTGTCACGCTAAGTGCTGATTTCATCACGTACAGTCACCCCTGTGTTTCACGTGAAACACTAATCTCTTCACTCTGTATTCGTTTCTACTTCAAAGCACTCCATGGCAAAAATCTTCTGCATCGCGAACCAAAAAGGGGGGGTTGGCAAGACCACCACCACGGTCAACCTGGCCGCGGGTCTGGCCAAGGTCGGCCAGCGCGTGCTGATGATTGACCTGGACCCACAGGGCAACGCCACCATGGGCTCGGGCGTAGACAAGCGCAAACTGGAACTCACCATTTACGACGTGTTGCTGGAGTCCGCCACCGTGGCCGAGGCGATCGTCAAGAGCGAGAAGCTGATCGCGGCGGGTTGCGGCTACGACATTCTGGGCGCCAATCGGGAACTGGCGGGTGCCGAGGTAGAGTTGGTGGATGTGGAGCGGCGCGAAAAACGCCTCAAGCTGGCACTGGCCGAAGTGGACGGCGCCTACGACTTCATCCTGATTGATTGCCCGCCCAGTTTGTCGATGTTGACGCTCAATGGTTTGTGCTGCGCCAATGGCGTGATCGTGCCGATGCAGTGCGAGTACTTTGCGTTGGAAGGGCTGACCGATCTGGTCAACACCATCAAGCAGGTGCACGCCAACCTGAACAAAGACCTGGCCATCATTGGCTTGCTGCGCGTCATGTTCGACCCGCGCATCACCTTGCAGCAGCAGGTCAGCGAGCAACTCAAGACGCACTTTGGCGGCAAGGTGTTTGACACTGTGATTCCACGCAATGTGCGTCTGGCCGAGGCGCCGAGTTATGGCGTGCCGGGCGTGGTGTTCGATCCTTCATCCAAGGGCGCGCAGGCTTTTATTGCCTTTGCTCAGGAAATGGTCGAGCGCATCGAGAAAATGTAGATAAATTGGCCTCTAGCCCCCGTTTGGTGTGCGCTAGCAGCTACTGAAACCATAGCAAATGACCTCTACCCCTGTTCTGATCCTGCCCGGCTGGCAAAACTCTGGCGCCGACCATTGGCAAAGTCTGTGGGAGCGAGATTTTGGCTACAGCCGTGTTGACCAGCACGACTGGCTGCGCCCCTTGCGCGGCGACTGGATTGCGCGTCTGGAAGATGTGCTGTTGTCGCAACCAGCACCGGTGGTGCTGGCGGCGCACAGTCTGGGCTGCCTGCTGGTGGCGGCATGGGCCAGCCACACGCGCCATGCGCACCTGGTTAAAGCCGCGCTGCTGGTGGCACCAGCAGACGCCGAGCGCGAAGAACTGCGCCCAGTACTGACCAGCTGGTCACCGATCCCGTTGCAGCCGCTGCCGTTCAAAAGCGTGCTGGTGGGCAGCCGCAACGACCCGTATTGCCCTGTCGAGCGTGCCGGGCAGTTTGCCCGCGCGTGGGGCTCGGCGTGGGTAGATGCCGGAAACGCCGGTCACATCAATGCCGAGTCGGGCTTGGGTCACTGGCCGGTAGGGCAGGACCTGCTCAAGCAACTCATTTGCCCCGCACAATAAAAAAGGAGTTTTACATGGCTACCAAAAAACCCAAAGGCCTCGGCCGTGGACTCGAAGCGCTGCTCGGCCCCAATGTGAACGAGGCCGCCTCGTTTGACTCGTCGGAGGGCAACCCTACCAGTCCGGGCTTGCCGGCATCGCTGCTGCTCACCGACATGTTGGCCGGCCAGTACCAGCCGCGCACCCGGATGGACGAAGGTGCGCTCTACGAACTGGCCGAATCGATCAAGGCGCAGGGCATCCTGCAACCGATTCTGGTGCGCCAACTCAAAGACGGCGTGAACGAAGGCAAGTTCGAAATCATTGCCGGTGAGCGGCGTTTTCGGGCGGCCAAGTTGGCGGGCCTGGAGCGCGTGCCGGTGCTGGTGCGCGACGTGCCCAACGAGGCCGCCGCCGCCATGGCCCTGATCGAGAACATCCAGCGCGAAGACCTCAATCCGTTAGAAGAAGCGCAGGGCCTGCAACGTCTGGTGAAAGAATTCGGGCTCACCCACGAGCTTGCGGCGCAAGCGGTTGGGCGCTCACGCAGCGCCGCCAGCAACTTGCTGCGCCTGCTCAATCTGGCCGACCCGGTGCAAACCATGCTGATGGCGGGTGACCTCGACATGGGCCACGCCCGGGCCTTGCTGGCCCTGGACCGTGCGACTCAGATCACGGCAGCGAGCCAGATCAGCGCCAAAAAAATGTCGGTGCGCGAAGCCGAGAGCCTGGTGAAGAAGCTCAGCGCCGACTTCTCGCTGGCCTTTGTCAAGCCCCGGCAAACCAAGTCCAGCGACGTCAAACGGGTCGAAGAAGAACTGTCAGACCTGCTCATGGCCGCGGTCGAAGTCCGGGTCAAAAAACGCGTCAAGCGGGCCGGGCGCCTGGAAGAAATGGGCGAACTCAGCATCCAGTTTGGTTCGCTGGAAGAACTTAACGGGCTGGTCGACAAGCTCCGGAGCACGGCTAATCTCGTCACCCGCTGATTCGGATTCTGGCCTCCATGCGATCGGTCGTGGCGCGCTGGCCCTTGCCCGCCTTGCTGGCGTGGGCGTGTGCTTGGGCGGTATTCCTGGGCTTGCAAGGCATCGGGCTGTCGGCCTGGCTGGCCCTGGCCATCGCCTCAAGCCTGGGCGTGGCGTTTAGCGTGTTGGCGCCCACCTGGTGGCGTCGCGCCATGGTGGGGCTGGGATTTCCCCTGTCGCTGGCCCTGTCGGGCGCGGCGGCCTTTCCGGCTTGGGCCTGGCTGCTGCCTTTGCTGCTGTTGTTGCTGATTTACCCCCTGAACGCCTGGCGCGATGCACCCTTGTTTCCGACACCGGCGCACGCCTTGCGCGACCTCGCCACCCACGCGCCACTGCCTGCCGGTGCACAGGTGCTTGACGCGGGTTGCGGCTTGGGCGATGGTCTCAAGGCGCTGCGCGAAGCCTATCCCGCCGCTCGACTTCATGGTCTGGAGTGGAGTTGGCCGCTGCGGGCTCTGTGTGCGCTGCGCTGCCCCTGGGCTCGTGTGCGCCAGGGCGACATCTGGCGTGCCGACTGGCAGGGCTACGACCTGGTCTATCTGTTTCAGCGGCCCGAGAGCATGGCGCGGGCAGTGGACAAAGCCAGGGCGGAGCTCCTGCCAGGCCACTGGCTGGTGAGCCTTGAGTTTGAGGCGACCTCGCTCTCGCCCACCGCGGTGTTGCAGTGCGCCGATGGCCGCCCGGTCTGGTTGTACCGCGCCCCTTTTTAGTATGATGAAACGACTACTGGAGAACCCGCTGTGAATACCCATGACCGCCATCAAAAAACCGATGCAGATCCTGCCCAGTCACCTATGGCGGTGGTCGCGTTTGCCATGGTGTCGCTGGCGGGCATGCGCGGTTCCGATACCGGCAAACATCTGCTGCGGGTGCAGCATTACGTCTTGACACTGGCGCAGCGCCTGCAGGGACATCCCCGTTTTGCTGCGGCTTTAACCGACGACTACATTCGCATTTTGTTTCAGTGGGCACCGCTGCACGACATGGGAACGGTCGGCATTCCGGACCGCATTTTGCTCAAACCCAGCAGCCTGACGCCCGCTGAATTTGGGATGATCAAGACCCACACGACCCTGGCTTATGAGGCCATCGTGAGTGCCGAGGCCACCTTGGGCTTGGCGCGGGACCAGCTTCAGATCGTCAAGGAACTGGCTTACTCGCACCACGAAAAATGGGACGGCAGTGGTTATCCGCAAGGCCTGGTCGGCGAGAAAATTCCCTTGTCGGCGCGACTGATGGCGATTGCCGATGTCTACGATGCGCTTATTTCAGATCGGGTCTACCGTGCCGGCATGCACCACGACCAGGCCGTAGCGATTATTTTCCAGGGGCGCGACAGCCATTTCGACCCCGACATGGTCGATACCTTCGTTGAAATTCAGGACGAATTCCAGGACATTGCCCGGCGGTTTCCTGACACCGATAGCGACATGCAAAAGAAGATCGAGTACATGGCCAACGCCATCGCTGAAAACGCCGAATTTTAGACAAAACAGCCGCTAGCCCCCGAGTTACCTGCGCAGGTAGCTATTTAATTTATAGCGTAAAAATCTTGCCCGGATTCATGATGTTCTTCGGGTCGAGCGCTCGTTTGAGGGCGCGCATCATGTTCACCGCGCCATCGCCCGTCTCGGTCACCAGGAAATCCATTTTGTGCAGGCCAATGCCGTGCTCGCCAGTGCAGGTGCCTTCCATGCTCAGGGCGCGGCTCACCAAGGCGTGGTTGAGCTGTTCCGCCGTCTCGCGTTCTGCCCGGTTGTCGGGGTCGATCAGGTAGCCAAAATGGAAGTTGCCATCTCCCACATGGCCGACCAGAAAGTACGGAATTCCGCTGGCGTCGGCTTCAACGATGGAGTCGAGCAGGCAGTCGGCCAGGCGCGAAATGGGGACACAGGTGTCGGTTGAAATGGAACGGCAACCGGGCCTGGACTGGATGGCGGCAAAGTAGGCGTTGTGCCGGGCGGTCCAAAGCCGGGTGCGTTCTTCTGGCGTGGTGGCCCACTCAAACGAATTGCCGCCAAACTCCGAGGCAATCTCCTGCACGCTTTCAGCTTGTTCCTTGACGCCGGTCGGTGAGCCGTGAAACTCCATCAGCAGCATGGGTTCCTCACGCAGTCCGAGCTTGGCATAGGCGTTGACCATGCGCACGGTGTTGGCGTCAATCAGTTCAACCCGGGCAATCGGGATACCCATCTGGATGATCTGAATGGTGCTGCGCACGGCGGCTTCAATACTGGGGAACGAGCAGATCGCCGCCGAGGTCGCTTCAGGCAACGGGTAGAGCTTGACGGTGACTTCGGTGATGACGCCCAGCGTGCCCTCGCTGCCCACCATCAGGCGTGTCAGGTCGTAACCGGCGGCCGATTTCTTGGCCCGGGTGCCGGTGCGAATGATGTCGCCACTGGCGGTGACGACTTCGAGCGCCAGCACGTTTTCGCGCATGGTGCCATAGCGCACGGCGTTGGTGCCGCTGGCCCGAGTGGCACTCATGCCCCCCAAAGTGGCGTCTGCGCCTGGGTCCACCGGGAAAAACAGGCCGGTGAACTTGACGGCCTCGTTGAGCTGTTTGCGGGTCACGCCCGGTTGCACCGTCACGGTCAGGTCTTCGGCGTTGATCGAAAGCACCTGGTTCATGCGGCTCACGTCGAGGCTGATGCCGCCTTGCACCGCCAGCAGATGGCCTTCGAGGGAGGACCCGACGCCAAAGGGAATCACCGGCACGCTGTAGGCGCTGGCCAGTGAAACGACCTCGGCCACGTCCTGCGTGCTCTCGGCGAATACCACCGCACTGGGCGGTGGCACCGCTGCAAAGGCCGACTCGTCGCGCCCGTGTTGCTCACGCACCACCAGTGCGGTGGAGCAGCGTTCGCCGAAGCGGGACTTGAGGGCATCGATGAGTGCAGTGGGCACTTCACGGTGAAAAATCAGGGGCAGGGCGGTGGGCGCATTCATGGCATATCTCCGGGATAATGTTCGATTATGCTGATTTGCCTCACAACCAAAACATGAAACTTCACAGCCTCACTTATCTGGTGGTCGATGACCTGGAACTGATGCGCGCCGTGACCGTCAACCAGTTACGGGCCATGGGCTGCGAAAAAATTTATACCGCCCGCAATGGCGCCGAAGCGTTGCGCATGTTGCGCGCTAATGCGGTGGACGTCATTCTGTCCGACTGGAACATGCCCGTCATGAGCGGTCTGGAGTTGCTGCGAGCGGTGCGCGCTGACCCCAAGTTGGCGCGCTTGCCCTTTGTGATGATCACGGCCGAAGCCGAGCGTCAGCGCATCGAGGAAGTGATTGCCGCGGGCGTCAGCAGTCTGCTGGTCAAGCCCTACAACGCGGGCAACCTCAAAGACCGCCTGTTAAAACTGATAGCTGATCCGCAGCGCGAGGCCGCGCCTGGCGCCGTGGCCCGTTTGCCGCGCCAGGCCACACCCGCGTCGACGGACGACGGCCTGATGACCGAGATGACGCTGTCGCCAACCCGCATTCTGGTGGTGGATGACTACCCCGTGAGCCTGAAACTGATGGTTCACCTGTTCAAGGACGAGTACCAGGTACTGACCGCCACCGATGGCGCTTCGGCCCTGGCCCAGTGCAGCAAGGAGCCGCTGCCCGACCTCGTGCTGATGGACGTGATGATGCCCGACATGGATGGTTTCGAGGCGGTTCGCCGCCTGCGCGAGCAGCCCATTTCAGCCCAGATCCCGGTTATTTTTGTGACCGGTTTGAATGATGACGAAGCCCGGCTCAAGGGCATGGCGCTGGGCGCGGTGGACTTTGTCTCCAAAGACACCGACCCCAAGGTGATGCGCTCACGGGTGCGCAACTTCATCAAGTTTGTGGACATGCGTCGCCACTTGCAGGCCGACTACGATGCCATGCTGGACGCAGCCCGCCTGCGCGAGGATGTGGAAAACATCACCCGCCATGACCTCAAGGGCTCATTGGCCGGCATCGTCGGCATGGTGCAGGGCATGGCCGAAGATGCCGACATGGCGCCCCAGCACGTGGCCCAACTGCGCCTGCTGGAGCAGACCGCGATGCAGGTTATGAACATGATCAACCTGTCCAGCGAGCTCTACAAAATCGAGACCGGGCATTTCAAGCTCAAGGCGGACGCCGTCGATGTGGGCCATATCCTGCACCGCTTGGTCGAACTCTCGCGCAGTGCTTTTACCGAAAAAAAGCTGACGATCGTGGTCGATACCGATACAAATGTTGGTCTTGAAATGCCCACCGCGTCAGCCGACGCCATGCTGTGTTATTCGCTGTTTCAGAACCTGCTCAAGAATGCCTGTGAGGCGGCACCCGCTGGCAGTCGCGTGCTGGTGACGCTGAAGGACGAGAACCCGCTGCGCGTCCTGATTCAAAACGTGGGGGCCGTTCCGCTGGCCTTGCGCGAACGTTTCTTCGATAAATTTGTCACCAGCGGCAAGCCCGGCGGTAGCGGCATTGGCACCTACTCAGCCCGTTTGCTGGCCACGGCGCAACAGGGTGATGTGACCATGACGACCGATGACACTGACAATAGCACCCTGTTGACCATCACTTTGCCACGCCATGTCTTTGACCTGACGTTGCCTATAACCTAACCAAGCGAGACTAATTCATGGGACAACGACTGACACAAATCGCCACCCGCACGGGCGACAACGGCACCACGGGCTTGGGCGACAACACCCGGGTTTCCAAAAACAGCCTGCGCGTGCACGCCATGGGTGACGTGGACGAACTCAATTCCAACATTGGTGTGCTTCTGTGCGAAGACATGCCGGAGCGCGTGCGCACGCTGCTGGTCGAGATTCAGCACCAACTGTTCAACCTCGGGGGCGAGCTGTCGATCCCCGGTTTTGAGCTGCTCAAGCCAGAAGCCGTGATTGCGCTGGATACGGCGCTGGCCGAGCACAACGAAACTTTGCCGCGTCTGCAGGAATTCATCCTGCCAGCCGGCTCGCGTGCCGCCTCGTTGGCGCATGTGTGCCGGACGGTGGCCCGCCGGGCCGAGCGCATGGTGGTGGCACTGGAAGGCCAGGAGGCCTTGAAAGACACGCCACGCCAATACCTCAACCGTCTGAGTGATTTGATGTTTGTACTGGCCCGTGTGCTGAACCGACACCGCACCGACGGCACCGTGGGTGATGACGTGTACTGGAAGAGCGCAAAGATGGCGCAGGAAGCTGCCGAGTAAAGTGCCTTATGAAAATTAATAAATTCCTCACCTATTCCGTGCTGGCTGGTGCCCTCGCGTTGGGCGCTTGCTCAAAGCCCGAATCTTCGGCACCTACGGCCTCCACCAAGCAGCAGGCCTCTGTTGAGGTGGTTTCATCCCAGGCCAAAGGCTTTACGGTGGGTGCCATGATGAGCACCAACGTGGTTTATGTCTTTTTTGACACCCAGTGTCCGCATTGCGGTCACTTGTGGGAGGCTTCGATGCCCCTGCACAAAAAAGTGAAATTTGTCTGGATTCCTGTTGGCATGATCAACGCCACCAGCGCTGCGCAAGGCGCGGCTATTCTGACGGCTGCCGATCCGGGCGCCTTGATGACAGAGCATGAAGCGTCCTTGCTGGCCGGCAAGGGTGGTATTTCCGCCTCGTCGAGCATCGCCGCCGACATCGAGCAGGCGATCAAGAAAAACACCCAGTTGTTGAATAATTTTGGCGCTGAATCGGTGCCGTTTATCGTGGCTAAAAACCAGAAAACAGGTCAGACCGTGAGCCAGGACGGTGCCTTAAGCACCGCTGCGCTGGCCAACTTTCTGGGGCTGGACCCGCAGTAATCTCTTAGTCCAAGGCCCCGACATAGGCCACCACGGCGTCAATGTCGGCGTCGGTCATCAGCTTGGTGCTGGCCGCCATGAGGGGTTCCACGCGGGGGCCGGTTCCGGTGCGGTAGCGCTTCAGCGTCAGACGCATGTAGTCGGGCTGCTGCCCGGCGATGCGGGCAAATTTTTCATTGCCCCGTCCATCTTCAGCGTGGCAACGCCAGCAAATCTTGTTGAAGTACTCCTTGCCCTTGGCGGCCAGAGCCGCATTGGACGCGGTTTTGTGGGTCACTTTTTGAGCAGAGTAAAACAGCACCGCGCCGATTTTCTCGTCGCTGCTCATCGCCTTGATCATGCCTTCCATGAATTCATAGCGGCGCCGGCCATCGGCGAACTGGCGCAATTGTTCAATCAGGTAGGTGGGGTTTTGGCCAGCCAGGTTGGGAATATCGGGTTTGAGGCTGTTGCCTCCGTCACCGTGGCAGTTGGCGCAGATGGCCGCTACACGCTGACCTGTTTTCATGACGGACTCCATCAATTTGGGGTCCTGTTGAACTTCTTTGAGCCGGGCCGTCAGGTCGACATCAGCGGTACTTCGCGCTCGGACCGACTGAGCGCTGGCGGGCAGTGTCAAGGTCATCGCACAACATCCAGCGACCAGCGCTGCGAGCAATCGGATTGAAGCCACAAATACCCCTATTCAGTTCAGGGTAGTTTAGATGAAGTTCCCGGTCTAGCCGGTTCTCCACTTGGTTGACAATCGAACCTTGACTTACCGCAAAATCTTATGACTCTTACCCTCACTGACCCATCGGTTCCGACCGGTGAACTCGCGCCTGCCAACGTACCGGCAGCCAAGCCAAGCCGTTCGCAAAACGTCCAACCCGTGCTTGAGAAGTTGTTTGAACTTTATCCGCACCTGTTTGGCGCCAACTTTATGCCGCTCAAACTCGGCATTTTTCAGGAACTGCTGGCGGCGCACCCGGAGATTTTCGAGCGCGATACCCTCAAGGCCGCGCTGGGCTTGCACACACGTTCGGGTCGCTACCTGCACAGCGTGGCAGCCGGTAACCCCCGCTATGACCTGCAGGGTGCTGTGGTTGAGCCGGTGTCACCCGAGCATATTTACCTCGCCATGCTGGAGTTGTTCCGGCGCCGTCAAGGGCGCACGCAAGAAGACCTGCGTCCCCGGTTTCGCCTGCAACTGATGGCCGCTTTCGAGGCCAGTGGCCTGACGCGCCAAGACTACCTGACCCGGGTTCAGTCCAACGCGGCCGGTGCCAATGTGTTGCTCGAAGAAGCCTTTGCCGAGCGCGATGTGAAGTTGGCCAAGCAGGAAGCCTTGCAACGGGCTTTCGAGAGCAGTGGCAAGACGCTGGCAGAATTTGCCGAGATGTACGGCCTGGATCCGCGCGATGTGGGTCAGGCGGTCGAGCGTAAACCCTAACGACATTGGTGGCACGGAAATAGCATGCATCGATAGAATAAGTTGACCAACTGGTTAGCTTTCTGGTCGTCGTGCTGCTTTGTGGTGCGGCCCAACCTACTTTATTGATTCCATGACTATTTCTGAAGTGCCGACATCGCCCCTCGCAGCCTCGCTGGCCAGCGCGCGGTTGGCTGTCAAGGTGCGCAACGCCAGTGTGATCTACCAGACGGCCGATACGCCAGTGCATGCGCTGGAGCGCATTGACCTGGACATCAACGAGGGCGAATTTGTGGCACTGATTGGCCCCTCAGGCTGTGGCAAGACCACCTTGATGCGTGTCATTGCCGACTTGGAGAAAATCAGCGGCGGCGAGGTGCTGGTGAACGGTGTCACACCGCACGAAGCCCGGTTGGCCCGCGCTTACGGCTATGTTTTTCAGGCGCCAGCGCTGTTTCCGTGGCGCACCGTGCTGGCTAACGTTACCTTGCCCTTGCAGATTCAGGGCCGCTCCAAAGCCGATAGCAAAGACATTGCGCTGGAGCATCTGGCGCGGGTGGGTCTGACCGGCTTTGAAGGCAAATACCCCTGGCAACTCTCTGGCGGCATGCAGCAGCGCGTGTCGATTGCCCGGGCTTTGTCGTTTGAGCCCAAGATTTTGATGATGGACGAGCCCTTTGGTGCGCTCGACGAGATCACGCGCGACCGCCTCAACGAGCAGTTGCAGCAGTTGTGGCAGCGCGAGCGCCGCACCGTGGTGTTTGTGACGCACTCGATTGCCGAGGCGGTCTACCTGGCCACCCGCATCGTGGTGATGTCGCCGCGACCGGGTCGCATTGTCAAAGTGATTGAATCGCCGCTGCCGGATGAGCGGCACCTGGGGCTGCGTGACTCCCCGGAATTTATCGCCGTGGCACACGCTGTGCGCGAAGCCCTGGCCGATGGGCACCATGACTGACACGGCTTTCAAACGCGGCGTGGCGGAGTTCCGACGGCAAGGCGTGCCGGTGGCGGCCATGTTGCTGCTGGTTTTGTTGGCTTGGTACGGCGGCACTTGGGCGCTCAACGCGCCGGGCGCCATCGAGCGCGTGTTGCCCCCCGATGGGGCGTGGACCTGGCAAGACCTGTTGGCCGCCACCATGGACATGCAGCGCCCGGTGCTGCCCGCTCCGCACCAGGTGGCGCTTGATTTTTGGTCCAGCTTGGTCGATTGGCCGCTGGACTCACCTCGCAACCTGATGTACCACGTCGCAGTCACTGCAGAATCGACCTTGTGGGGCTTCGTGATGGGCACCATCTTGGGGCTGGTGCTGTCGGTCTGCATCGTGCATTCGCGCACGCTGGACCGGGCCTTGTTGCCCTGGATCGTGGCCTCGCAAACCGTGCCGGTGTTGGCGATTGCCCCGATCGTGCTGGTAATTTTGGGTAGTCTGGGCTTTTCGGGTGTGGCGCCCAAAGCGGTGATTGCCATGTATTTGTGTTTTTTCCCGGTCACGGTGGCGATGGTGCAGGGCCTGCGCTCGCCGCAGGTGATCGAGACCGAAATGATGCACACCTACGCCGCCTCGCGCTGGCAGGCTTTGTGGCTGCTGCGCTTGCCGTCCGCCCTGCCGTTTTTGTTCCCCGCTTTGCGCGTAGGCATTGCCGCCGGTCTGGTGGGCGCCATGGTGGCCGAGTTGCCCACCGGCGCGGTGGCGGGTCTGGGTGCCCGACTACTGACCGGCTCTTACTACGGCAACACGATTCAAATCTGGTCGGCGTTGGTGATGTCGGCCTTGCTGGGGTTAGCGCTGACTAGCGTGGTAGCCCTTGTAGAACGGGCGATGCTGCGGCATCGGCACCAACCATGAAGCCCTCGACGCGCATGACGACTGGGCTGGTGCTGGGCGCTTTGGTGGCGGGCACGCTGCTGATGCAGACCGCTGCTGCGACCGGCGAAGCACCGCCCACCGCGTGGTTCTGGCTCGCAGCGATCATGCTGGCCGGGCTGGCCGTGCAGTCGATCCGGCGCATGGCGGCGCTGGATGGTGCCCGACTTTATGGCCTGCTGACTGCGGCCCTGTTCGGCGTCTGGGTGGTCTATTTCTGGCAACTGCTGGTGGTGGCGTTCGAGGTGCCGCGTGTTTTGTTGCCGCCGCCGTCGCTGATTGCGCAATCGATTGGCACCCACTGGCCTACGCTGTGGGGCGACTTTGTGCAAACGGTATTGAAGGCGGTGCTGATCGGCTGGACGCTGGGCTCGGGGCTGGGCTTTGCCGTGGCGGTCGCCATTGATCGCCTGCCGTTCTTGCAGCGTGGTTTGTTGCCGCTGGCCTCGCTGACCAGCACCATTCCGCTGGTGGCGGTGGCGCCGATTGCCGTGATGTGGTTTGGCTTTGACTGGCAATCCAAAGCCGCCGTGGTGGTGCTGATGACGTTTTTCCCGATGCTGACCTCCACGCTGGCGGGGCTCAAGGCGTCGGGCAAACTGGAGCGCGAGTTGATGTACAGCTACGCTGCCAGTTACAGCCGCACCTTGCTGGCGCTGCGTCTGCCAGCGGCGCTGCCCTTCATGTTTGGCGCGCTCAAGGTCAACGCCACGCTGGCCCTGATTGGTGCCATCGTGGCTGAGTTTTTTGGCTCACCCACCGCTGGGTTGGGCTTTCGTATTTCGACCGAAGCTTCGCGTATGCACATGCCGCTGGTGTGGGCTGCCATCGTGGTGGCGGCGGTCACCGGCTCGGTGGCGTATGCCGTGCTGGTTCAAATTGAACGGCGTGCCGCTTTTTGGCATCCGTCAGTGCGTGGACGTTAAATTTTTCTCAACCCCTCAGGAGCTTTTCCCATGATTCGTTCTTCCAAGATTTCCAACAGCCTGCTGGCTGCGGTGCTGGCGGTGTGCGGCGTGACGGCAGGTGTGAATGCCAACGCGGCGGACAAAGTGACGGTGCAACTCAAGTGGCTGCCGCAAGCGCAATTTGCCGGCTACTACGTGGCGCAAAGTAAGGGCTATTACAAGGCCGAGGGGCTGGACGTGACGATCAAACCGGGTGGCCCCGACATCTCGCCGGTGCAGGTGATTGCCGGCAATGGTGCCGACGTGGTGGTGAACTGGATGCCGGATGCGCTCGCCGCACGTGAAGCCGGTGTGCCGCTGGTCAACATCGCGCAGGTGTTCAACCAGTCGGGCCTGATGCTGACCTGCAAAAAAGCCAGTGGTGTGAACAGCCCGAAAGACTTCAAGGGCAAAACCCTGGGCGTCTGGTATGGCGGCAACGAGTACCCGTTCCTGAACTGGATGGCCAAGCTGGGCTACAAAGACACCGATATCAAGATTCTCAAGCAAGGCTTCAATGTCGACCCGCTGCTGCAAAACCAGGCCGCCTGTATCTCGACCATGATTTACAACGAGTACTGGCAAGTGGTGGATGCCGGCATCAAGGAGAGCGATCTGGTCACCTTCTTCTATGAAAAAGAAGGCGTGGCGTCACTCGAAGACGGCTTGTACGTGCTGGAGTCCAAGCTGAAGGACCCGGCCTTTGTGGCGCGAATGGGCAAGTTCCTCAAGGCCACGTTCAAGGGCTGGAACGACGCGGTGAAAGACCCCGCCGGTGCCGCCAAGATCGTGGTGGCCGCCGACATGTCGGGCAGCGCCACCGAGAAGGTGCAAAAGCGCCAAATGGAAAATGTGGCCAAGCTCATCACCACCGCCGGTACCGCCAAGATCGGCTACCTGGAGCCCACCGCTTATGAGCGCACAGTCAAGGTCTTGCTCGCAGCGGGCAGTTCACCGGTGATCAAAAAAGACCCGGGCAAAGCCGCCTATTCACACGCCGTGTGGAACGCCGCGCAAAAGTAAGGTGCGGCATTTAACCTGATGCAGGCCCGCTCCAGCCCATCGACCGACGTCAGTGATGACGCCAGCAAAGGCCAGATTCGCCAAGCCAACGAGGCGGTGATTCTGGCCGCGGCCGAGCGCGTGTTTGCCGGGGCCGGGTTTGCCGGCGCCACCATGGCCGCCATCGCGGAGGCCTCGGGTTTGCCCAAGGCCAATCTGCATTACTACTTTGGCAGCAAGCAGGCGCTCTACCGGACGCTGCTGGCGCGCACCCTTGAAGACTGGTTGTTGCCAGCCCAAGGTATCACCCTGGAAGCTGACCCGCGGGCCGCTATCGAGCACTACATCCGCGCCAAAATGGCCTTGTCGGCCGAGCGCCCGCATGCCTCCAAGGTGTTTGCCAACGAGTTGCTGCACGGCGCCCCGGTGGTCAAGAACTTGCTGGCCACCGAGTTGAGTGACATGGTGCAGGCCAAGGCGGCGGTCATGAACGGCTGGATAGCGGCCGGGCGCATGGCGGCGGTCGACCCGGTGCACCTGTTTTTCACGATCTGGGCCGCGACCCAGACCTATGCCGACTTTGATGTGCAGGTTTGCGCTGTGTTGGGCCTGCCCGAATTGACGCCTCAAGACCACGCCCACGCCACCGAGCATGTGGTGTCGCTGATCTTGCGCGGGTGTGGGCTCAGCCAGCATTGCGCTTGAGCTTGGTGTTAACTCTATGCTTAAAAGCGATAAGTTGAGCCAAAATCACACCACGATGCCTAACAATAAATCCGCTTTTGCGCAGGTCAGCGATGCTTTTCCCATGTTCGGCGCCAATATCAAGCGCCTGTGGGGCACCAAAGACTTTACGACCTACATAAAAGCACTTTTGCAAGATGCGCGGGACGGCTCCAAAACGGGTTTTCCTGAAGGCGTCTTGAGTGCCCTGATCAGACTTTCAGACCTGCATGACCGAAAATTTCCTGAGTTGCAACCGTGCATTGACAACAACGAGAACTTCAAAGTCGTCAATGAAGCCTTCCCCAGAATCGGGTCAAAGATCAGCGCCTGTTGGGGCACCGCTGAGTTCAATCCTTATATCAGCAGCCTGCTGCACGACAGTCGGGGTGGCAACCGCAAAGGTTTTCCGTTCGAGACACTGATGGCGCTTCACGCGCTGTCCGAGCAGCACAACAAAGAATACGCCCAACTCTATCCCCTCATTGATGTGTGGACCCAGTCGGACACCTGAACGGCGGACTCATGACCAACTTGCGCAAGTGCTGGTAAGCGAGCCAGTCGATTACTGAAGCGCCACCCCCGCCAGGCGAATGGCGCCTTCCAGGCTTTTAGCACCACCAATGAACAAGTTCATGTGGCAGAAAACACTGTCTGACACACCCGTCACCTCGCTCAGTTCCTGATCCCGCAGTCCGGCCCAGCTCTTTGGCAGGTCCAATCTGGCCAAGAATGATCCGGGCTCCACGGGAACCGTTTTAATCTGGTACTGGTCTCCCTCCGAATCGGGATAGATGACAAACAAAACCTCGGGCATTTCGTCCACCACCACGCGCGTCCAGGGCATGCCGCCTTCTTGAAGGTGGAGCACTTTGCCGCCCAGCAACCTCGGGGCTTTGCGAACGATGTCCATGGCGCGAAGTTGAGACACTTTTTTGATGATGGCGCGGTCGAGAAATTTCCTTGTTATGGCAATCGCCTCACAGAAACGACTCTCCTGAAGTTGGGCTTTTGCTGTTGAATCAAGCCCTTGCTCTTCCATCCAGTTGGTGTTGAGTTGCGCGATCAACGCGGAAAGTCCAAAAATACCGGGTGCAATATCGCCCTTGCCGGTGTCCACAATGTCCAGGTACTGCACCAAAGACGTGTCGATGGAGCGGGTGATCTCTGCCAGGGCTTGCGCATCAAGTTGAACCCCAAGGGTATCGGCCAAGGCCTTGACGTAGTCGCCGCCAAACGCAGACCAGACCAACCCTGCGCTGGCATACCCCACGCCAGCGGTTTCCACGCCATCCACCAGACGTGCGGGGCGTGCGCCCGTGAAGCTGCGCTGGTGGTGGTCAAAGCGTCCGGTGGGCGCGTCCCAGAGGCCGCCAACATCCACGGCAAAGTCAGCAGTTTCAATCTTCTCGTTGTGGCGGGAGCGGATCAATGTGTGTGATGGAAAGACGCCCATCAGGACGCCAACGCCAAAGACGTCGTCGGCGTGGAAGCTGCCACTGTGTGTGGCAATAGTTTTGTGATCATTCATCAGTCGATTTTAGGAGGTGGGCATGCCGTACCGGAAAGATGACGAATGGCATCCTGTTCAAGACCGGGTTCTGCAGAACAACGAAAATCGATGGCATGAAAACACCTTCCTATTTCTCAGGGTCAGCGCGCTACGGGCTGGTTCTCGCTTTACTGGCGATCTTCGGGCTTGTGGGCTGTGCCACCGCGCCATCCATAGTGGGGGTCAAACCGATACAAGTCGGCTCCGAAGCGGTCGAACACCACCAAAAGTTTGCCCACTGGGTGGCTGAGTTCAGCACCAGCGCCCGCGCAGCCGGAATGGACGAGGACACGCTCCACATGGCTTTCGACAACGTTCGCTTCGTCCCGCGTGTTATTGAGTTGGATCGGTCACAACCCGAGTTCACCCGAACAGTTGCGGACTACCTTGACAACGCGCTGTCGACGCAGCGCATGACCCGTGGCCAGGCCAAGCTGCGGGAACTGCGCCCCGTCCTTGAGCCCATCGCCGTGCGTTACGGCGTCCCGGCAGAGATCCTTGTCGCGATTTGGGGCATGGAGAGCAATTACGGCAGTTTTGTGGGCGACATTCCAACCATCGACGCCTTGGCGACGCTCGGTTTCGAGGGCCGCCGCGAGGCGTGGGCGCGTGGCCAGTTGCTCGCCGCTTTGAAGATTCTGCAGCATCACGACATTGACCGCGACCAGATGATCGGATCATGGGCTGGCGCGATGGGCCAAACGCAATTTTTGCCATCGAACTATCTGGCCTATGCGGTGGATGCCGACGGTGATGGCAGGCGCGACATCTGGGGCAGCGTCTCTGATGTGATGGCCTCAACCGCCAACTTTCTGGCCAGCTCTGGCTGGCAGGCTAATCAGCCGTGGGGGCAAGAAGTGCGCTTGCCGCCGGGTTTCGACTACGCGCGTGCCGAAGATGCGGTGCGACAACCGACGACCCAATGGACCGCCGAGGGTGTGCAATCGATGGACGGCAGGCCGTTGCCAGTGTTGGCCGACAGCTCAATCCTGCTTCCGGCCAGTGCACGCGGACCGGCTTTTCTGGTGGGCCCCAACTTCCGCGCGATTCTGCGCTATAACAACTCAAGCAGCTATGCCCTCGCCGTGAGTCTGCTGGCGCAACAGTTGAGCGGCGGCCCTGCGGTGCAGGCACCCTGGCCGCGCGATTTGCAGCTACTTTCGCGCAGTCAGTTATTGGCATTGCAGAGTGCGTTGAACGTCCGAGGGTTCGACACCGGAACGCCCGACGGCATGATGGGTCCGGCCACACAGCGCGGCGTTCGCCAATACCAACGCAGCCTGGGTCTGCCGGCCGACGGCTATCCGACCCTGGAACTTTTGCAGCGACTGCAGTGACCGGGAAGCTTCCGGCCAAGCTGACTAGCCTTCAGTAATCTTTGCGGGTAACAATTTTGTCGCTTCTGCGAGGCGTTCCGGCGCGACCGGCCTTGGACCATTCGTAGTCCTCGCCATCCGGTGTTTTTCCGTTCACGACGGCATCCACACCAGGTTTCCCAACCTGGTTGGGGTCCTCTGCGACCATGGTCACAAATGAATAGCCCGCGTTGCGTTTTTCTTTGACCAGCTCAAGCGCCTTCGTGAGCAGCGCCTCGTTTTGAGAGCAGGCTTCGTGATTCGCGGCGGTCCAGTAAACTTTGAACATGGTTCATCATAAAGCTACTTCAGGCGCGCGGGCCGCAGGCTAGGTGATCTTGAAAACGGTCCGAACCGTCTTCGACCCGGCCCGCTCTTCATACACCGCCCATTGCTTGATGCCTTTGACAAGGACGAAGGTGCTGATGTCTTTCACGGACGTTTTGGTTTTCAGTTTCACAGTGAGCCAGTCCTGAACATGCGCAAAGACAGTGCCTTGCTTGCCGGTGGGGACCAGCAATTCTTTGTCGCCTACTTTGCCCAGAGATGTGACGGTGATTTCGGTGGCAGGCATAAGTTTTTCTCGGTGGTGGTGGAGGCGTCTCTGTGATTATCACGTTTGAGCGCGGGCTTTAAACTCCAGCATGAACCCTGCTTTTACCCGTGCCGCTACTTTTGCCACTGTGAAGTTTCAATGGCTCAAAGCGGCCACCCGGCAGCACCCTTGGCGTGCGGCCTTGGTCGTGCCAGCGCTGATGCTGCTTTATGTGCTGGCGCTGATCCCGTTCACCCCCGGTATTGGCGACTTGCGCAAGGCCAAATCGGCCACGCCGTCGGTGCTGCTGGCCTTGGATGGCACGGTGCTGGCCGAATACAGCCGTATCAACCGGCAATGGGTCAGCCTGGACAAGATGGCGCCCCATGTAGTGAACGCCTTGATCGCCACCGAAGACCACCGCTTTTACCAGCACCACGGCATTGATTTGCGGCGCACGGCAGGGGCGGCACTCAGCACCTTGTCGGGCGAGTTGCAGGGTGGTTCGACCATCACACAGCAACTGGCGCGCAATCTTTACCCGGAAGAAATTGGCCGCGCCGCCAGCCTCACGCGCAAGGTCAAGGAAGCGATCACAGCGCTCAAAATCGAGGCGGTGTATTCCAAGCGCGAGATTCTTGAAACCTACCTCAACACCGTGCCTTTTCTCTACAACGCCTTCGGCATTGAGATGGCCGCGCGCACCTACTTTGACAAGTCGGCCGACACGTTGGATGTGCTGGAAAGCGCCACGCTGATCGGCATGCTCAAGGGCACCAGCTACTACAACCCGGTGCAAAACCCCGAGCGCGCGGTGCAGCGGCGCAATCTGGTGTTGGCCCAGTTGGTCAAAAATGGCCAACTCGACCCAGCCCGGCTGGCGGTGCTGAGCAAGCGGCCGCTCAAGCTCGAATTTGAGCGGCAAGTCGTGTCGCTGGGCCCGGCGCCGCACGTGGCCCAACACCTGCGTAGCTGGCTCATTGACTGGGCCGACCGCAAAGGATTTGATATTCAAGCCGATGGCTTGCGAGTGCGCACCACGCTCGATGCCAAGCTGCAGAAGGTGGCCAACCAGGCGGTTGCGCGGCAACTGGCACAACTGCAGCAACTGGCCGATGGTCGGCGCAAGACCGATCCCGAGCGCCCGGTGTTGCAGGCTGGTTTTCTGGCGATTGACCCGCGCAATGGCGAGGTCCGTGCGTGGGTGGGCAGCCGCGACTTTGCCCAGGAGCAGTTTGACCATGTGAGCCAGGCCCGGCGCCAGCCCGGCTCCACCTTCAAGCCCTTTGTGTACGGTGCGGCGTTCATGCAGGGATTCACCCCAACGGACACCATCGTCGACCAGCCGGTGGCGATCACGATGCCCGGCGGCGAGGTCTGGTCGCCCAGCGATGCCACGCCCCCCAGCTACGAGCCCACCACCCTTCGTAACGGACTGGCGTACTCCAAAAACACCATCACGGCCCAGCTTATGGAGAAGGTCGGGCCGACCCGCGTCGGGCAGCTGGCGCAGGCGCTGGGGGTGCGGCAAAGCAAGCTGGACCTGGTGCCCTCGCTCGCCTTGGGCACCAGCCCCGTCACCTTGCTGGAAATGGTGGCCGCCTACGGCACCATTGCCAACGGCGGCAACTACCTGCCGCCGGTGCTGGTGCTGCGCGTGGAAGACCGCCATGGCAAGGTGCTGGAAAAATTCGAGTCGGTCAAAGACACCGTGCCTGCGATGCCACGGGCGCACGCGCTGACCCTGGTCAACGTCATGCGGGGCGTGATTGACGAGGGCACCGGTGCGGCCATTCGCTACCGCTATGGCCTTCAGGCCGATCTGGCCGGCAAAACCGGCACCACGCAAGACAACACCGACGGCTGGTTCATCATGATGAACCCGCAGCTGGTGGCCGGTGCCCGGGTG
>Ga0007792_10000236_pt1 | contig 20206 bp, 15 predicted proteins | sample CryBogmetaGMA6M_FD_60371 | JGI IMG/M metagenome (GOLD analysis project Ga0007792, IMG submission 60371) | Freshwater microbial communities from Crystal Bog, Wisconsin, USA - MA6M | ecosystem: Environmental > Aquatic > Freshwater > Lake | place: Crystal Bog, Wisconsin, USA | collected 2009-07-06
ATGTTTTCGCACGGCTTCCCCCCCAGCGACCGGTGCCCAGGGTGGAACGCCTGACGGCTGACAGCATAGCCCGCATTGGAGAAAGCGTTGGCAATGTACTCGGCTGCCGCCTGGTTCTGGCGATAGTGGGTTGCGGCACTCCGGTCCCCGATGTCGACAGCGAGGTGTTCGATATGGGTTCTCAGCCTTTCCCCGAGTTGCGTCTGTTCCGGCGTGAGGGGTGGCATCGGTCCCTCATAAGTTTGGCCGGGCATGCGCACAAGGCACCAGCGGGGCGCCGCCACCATCAGGATGCCGATCAGGATTACGGGGGCCATCCCGGCGGCCAGGGCGCCAAGACCCCAGCGGAAATCGGACGGGGACTGGTTCCTGCTCCTCCATATGGCGAGCAACGCCCGCGGAATGGCGAACAGGGAAAGGAGAATCCAGGCGCCGCCCAGAATGAAGGAGGCGAGCCCCAGAATAAGACGGATAATTACCACCGGGCCCGCAAGCCGAAATGAAATGGCGCCGTGGATCACGGTTACCGTGACAAATATAACCAGCAGGCTCGACAGAATGAGGACGATACGCTTCATGGTTGAATGGCCTGTTTTACCCATGAGTAGAGTTCAGTAACGATCTTCCTGAATGAGTCCCGGGAATGGCATGCTTGGGCAAGCTCCCGCGCATTGGCCGCCAATGTGCCTCGAAGGGCGCTATCCAATGCCAGTTTCTTCATGGCCTGCGCAAAACTCCCGGGATCCGGTGCGGCAAGCATCGCCACCCCGGGAACGAGAACCTGGGTGTGGGTCGGCAGGTCGGTGGCGAGAATGGCTTTCCCTGACGCCAGGTAGGAATAGATCTTCATGGGCGTATTATTGCCTTTGATGCGGGGGGATAGCAGGATGTCGGCGGCCTCAAAAAGTGCCGCCATCCGGCTGATGGGTTGGGGGCCCAGGAAAAGCGTGGCGTCGGTGATTCCAAGGAGGGCGGCCTTTTTCCCGTATTTCCGGATGTCCGGCTCCTTGCCCCCCGCGATGACCAGGCGGGCCTGGCATCCGGATTTCAGGAAATCCGCAAAACTGTCCAGCATGAGATCGGCGCCCTGGTATGACTCGAGGTTGCCGATATACATGAAGCAAAGGGCATCATCATGGGGAATCAGCTGGCGGACCGCTTCCCGGTCCTCTTTTGAGGAGGGTGACAACAGTGAGATGTCGCGCAACAGGACAATCTGACGGGCGCCGTCCCCCGTCGCGATCCGGGCGAGTGCGTCACAGACAGGCACCACTGCCAGGGCGCCCCGGATTGCGGCACGCTCAATCCGGGTCATGAGCGGCAGGATGAAGCCCAGAAAGGGAAACTTCTCAGCCACCTGACGGGCCAGCGATGAATCCATGTCGTAAAGAAAGGGAATACCGAGGCGCCGCCGGATGAGCATGGCCATGTAGACTGACTCCTCGACGGCATGCACCAGATCATAGGAATTCTGCCGCGCCAGGGATAGCGCTCTGGGGGTCATGTACAGGTCGCAGAGTATTTTTTTGAGTGACGGTCCCGGGGGGACATTTCGCGCGAAGGGGGGGCGACGGATACGATGGATCGTCACGCCGGGATAGGTCACGTCGGTGCCTTCATGATAGGTCAGGACATCCACGGTGTGTCCCAGTTCCGAAAGCATCTGCAGTAGCAGGTTGACCGCGATCGGGGTGCCGCGTTCCTGGTAGAAGGGATGGGGTGCAAGCAGGAGGATCTTCATTTCAAGTTCACCCCGGCCAGCCGATGGAATATGTACAAATTCGTTTCATTCAATTGTCCGCTTCAGGCGTTGAAGTAAAACAAAGATGCAGATAATCCACAACCCTCATCTCGTCGAACATCGAACATTCAACAGTCAACATTGAACCGGGCTTCGCTCCTTGCGTTCGACGTTGAATGTTCATTGTTGACTGTTCGATGTTCGATTTCCCGCCTCTCCCCCCGCCTCGTCCTTGACTCCGATAGGTTCTTGCCATAACTTTGAAAGCTTATGAGCAGTGTGCTTGAAAAAGTGAATGAGCCGGCGGATCTCAAGGGGCTTACGCAAGAGGAACTGACCCGGCTTTCCGGTGAAATCAGAACGCTGATGATCGAAACAATCAGCAAAACCGGCGGTCACTTGGCCTCCAATCTCGGCATGGTCGAGCTGACGGTGGCGTTGTTACGGGTGTTCAATCCTCCGGAGGACAAGATACTCTTTGATGTGAGCCATCAGGCCTACTCGTACAAGATCCTGACGGGGCGCAAGGACCGGTTCTCCACCCTTCGCCAGTACGGGGGGATCTCGGGTTTCCTGAGCCGTAAGGAAAGCCCTTATGATGCCTTCGGGGCCGGTCACTCCGGCACGGCCCTTTCGGCGGCTCTGGGCATGGCGGCGGCACGGGACCAGAAGGGGGGGGGCGAGCATATTGTGGCCGTTGTGGGCGATGCCTCGTTGGCCTGCGGTGTGTCATTCGAAGCCCTCAATAATGTCGAAAGCTCGGCGAAACGCCTGATCGTTATCCTGAATGACAACGAGATGTCCATTTCCGCGAATGTCGGCGCGGTCTCAAAATATCTGGGAGAACTGCTGGCTAGTCCCCGCTATAACCGATGGAAACACTCGATTGAGGGCGTACTCAAGCGGATGTCGGGCCAATCGAGCACATTACGCCGTATGTACTATCGCATCGAGGAGTCGGTAAAGAACCTCTTCCTGCATAGTGTCATGTTCGAGGAGTTCGGGTTCCGGTATATCGGGCCGATAGACGGCCACGATATTCCCCGGCTCATCGCCGCCTTGGAAATTGCCCGGGATGACGCCGGTCCGATTCTTCTGCATGTTTCCACCCAGAAGGGGCGGGGTTACGACTATGCCGAGAAGTGTCCGGAAAGCTGGCACGGCACGGGCGCGTTTGATATCGAGTCCGGACAGGCCGCCGCGAAGTCTGCGGCCCCTTCCTACTCGCATGTATTCGGCAGCACACTGGAGCGGCTGGCAGCCCGGGATCCGTCCATCGTGGCTATCACGGCGGCTATGCAGAGCGGGACGGGGTTGTCGTCCTTCGCTGCGCGTTTTCCGACGCGGTTCTTCGATGTGGGGATCTCGGAGGAGCATGCCGTGGTGTTCGCCGCCGGCCTTGCCTCGCAGGGCATGAGCCCGGTATTTGCGGTTTATTCAACCTTTGCCCAACGGGCGATGGATTATATCGTGCATGATGTGTGCCTCCAGAATCTCCCGGTCGTGATCTGCCTGGACCGGGCGGGGATCGTGGGGGATGACGGTCCGACCCATCACGGTGTCTTTGACATGGCGATGATGCGCAGTTTCCCGAACCTGACCATCATGCAACCGGCGGACGGCGCCGAGCTGGCCCACATGCTTTATTCCGCCTTGCGGTGGAAGCGCCCTGTGGTTATCCGCTACCCGCGTGGATCCTGCGCAGGGTATGTGTCGCCGGAGCAGTTTGAGGAAGTTCCCCGAGGGCGCGCGCAAGTGCTGCGGGAGGGCTGGGAGATTCAAATCTGGGCTTTGGGAGATATGCTTCCGCTGGCTATCGCTGCCGCAGATCGTCTGGTCACCAAGGGATACTCGGCCGGTGTCATCAACGGCAGGTTCGTGGCTCCCCTCGACCGGGAGCTGATCCGTTCCCAAGGTAAACTGGCCCGTGCGTTTGTGACGATTGAGAATGGCGTGGCTTCCGGAGGGTTTGGGACGGCGATTGCGGAAGCGCTTTTGGACGAGGGCTATCAGGGACGGGTTATCCGGACCGGTTGGCCGGATGAGTTCGTTCCCTATGGTGCCCCCTCCATCCTGATGGAGAAATTCGGCCTGACTCCCGATGCCATCGCCGCCCGGGTGGTGAACGCACTCACGGGGTGACATTATGCTCGAAAGCCAGGTCGTATTCCTCAAGATAGCCGTCATGTTCATGGTGATGGTGGCGGGGTGGTGGGCTTCCCGACGGGAGTACATGACCCCCGCGTTGACGAAGGCCTTGAGCCTCCTGGTTGTCCAGTTGACTTTTCCCTGCCTGATTATCGTTCAAATGATGGGGACGGTGAACCCTGCTGCCTTAAGTCGTGGCTGGTGGATCCCTTTATTTGCTGTGTTTAGCATCGTTCTGGCCGCCGGGGTGGGGCGCATGATGGGCCCTTTTTTCAGGATAGATTCCGCGAGTCGACGCTCCTTTACTTTTCTGGTGGCGATTCCCAACTGGGTATTCCTGCCGCTTCCGATCGCCGAGGCCCTTTATGGTGCCGATGGCATCAGGTTTGTGCTTCTCTATAATTTTGGAGCCCAGATTGTGCTGTGGTCATTCGGTATCCGCCTCCTGCAGGGCGGAAAACCCGGCATATCGGTGTTTCGCACGCTTCTGGGGAATGTCGGGATATGGGCTACCCTGGGCGGTTCTGCCCTGGCTTTGTTGTGGCCGGGTGCGGCGACTCTGGGGCATTCAGGGCGGGTAACCGGCTTGTGGCTTTTCGGGGACGGCCTCTTCGGAGCCTTGAAGATGCTCGGCGACTTGACGATACCTTTGTCCCTGCTGGCGACCGGGGCCCAGCTCGGCACCATGGTCAAGGCCAGTGATTTTCACTGGCGACCGCTGGCCGGAGTCACATTCGCCCGGTTGCTGGTCGCGCCGGCACTCACGATGCTGCTCCTGAAGGGGGGCATGATGCTGGCGGGGGTAAGCCTCACCGAGGCGGAGTTCATCACGGCCGTGATTATTGTCGCCATGCCGGTGGCCATCAGTTGCACGATTTTCGCCGAACGGTTCAGTGGGAACGTGGCATTAAGCGCCAGTTCCATCTTCTGCACGACCCTGATCAGCCTCGTGACCGTCCCCGCCGCCGTCTTCTTCAGCCATTTTCTGCTTTAGAGCAGGTTGTTGAATACGGTCACGCCGTCCACCACCTTGAGAGAGTGAACCGCGAATTTTTTGGCTAGGGCCGGAACGCTGCGGGGATACGCCAGCGCCACGGCCTCCTGGAGTGGCTTGACGCTCTTGGAAGCAACCAGTGCGCCCGCTGCCCCCTTGTCACCCCCGCCGAGCATCCGCTCGCCATAGACTCCGGGAACTGTGCGGGCGATGTCGCACATGGTCTCAAGCTCGGGGCCGGAGATTTTGTACTGATCGCGCAGACCGATTCCATCCTCGCGGAAAATCGCGCCTACTGTTTCGATGTCCCCGTCACGCCAGGCCTTGAGCATCTTGTAGAAGCGCTTCTGGGCTCCGTAGATGTAAGTCAGGCGGTCGCAGTGCTCGGGATGGCTCTTGCCGAAGGCGGCTAGAACCTTCTGGTAAAGTTTGTCGTCACGCACGTCGGCCAGCATTTTGAAGCCGAATTTCTTTCCGGCCAATGCGGCGAATTCGTCGCATTCCGACCGGCGGAGCCGGTAGGTGGATTTCTCCAGACCCGGCCGCACGGTGGCGGTGTCGAGGCTTACGATGCGGAAGTCCGGCGCGCCTTTTCCCAGCGGGATGTACTTGATGGCGCGGTTTTTGGGGTCGTAATGCGTTCCCATTCCGGCCTTGGCGAAGTAGATCATGATCTGGTCAAGCTGGCCGCAGGGGGATCCGATGTACTCATTCTCGACGGCCTGGGCCAGGTCAATGATCTGCATCGGGTCCTTGCCCAGCTTGATCCCGTTGACTTCCATCATGGTCAGCAGCAGGTTTAGCGTGAGGGATGCGGACCGCGACATCCCGCCGCCGGGGATATTGCCGATGAGGACGGCGTCAAACCCTGCCTTCAGTTCAAACCCCGCCTTGCGGAGGATGTGGTCGCACCCGTAGGCGAAGCGTGCCCAGGTGTCGGTGATTGACTTGTGGCGGGGCGGAGGGATCTTGCCGGAACGGAATTCGACGACTCCATCGCCGGGAAAATTGTCGCTGTAAAGCCTGAACCGGTCTGTTCCGTTGGGCTTGTAGGCCATCCAGATGAACCGGTCGGTTCCCACACCGAACAACTCGGTGCCGTTGTAATCGCCATGCTCCACTCCCAGACAGAAGCGCGAGGAGGTGCGACGGATCGTGCCTCCCTTGATGTTCAGGCGTTTTTGTTTGGCAATCCGGACCAGGTCGTTCCGGATAGTCAGGTCGGTGTCGGAGGCTTTCATGTGATTGTTCACGTTCCTTGTCAGCATGGCTTGTTATGAATAAGAGCCGGAAATTAGCAAAAGAAAGGTGATGGCGAAATCATTATTTGTGTCACTTGTTGGCCGGGCACGGCTGGTGTAAACTTTGTGGCGTGATTACGTTATCCGACAAGGTGCGGCGCAAGCTTCAGGAACTTCCCGATAAGCCGGGATGTTACATGATGCGCGACCGCCGCGGGAAAATCATCTATATCGGCAAGGCGCTCTCCCTGCGGAAGCGCGTGCAGTCCTATTTCCGGACCGGAACCTGGGTCAAGGCCGATCCCAAGTTGCGCGGGTTGATCCGCAGCGTGGACGATTTCGACATCCTGGTGACCCGCAATGAGGCCGAGGCCCTGTTGACCGAGGGACAGTTGATCAAGGACTACAAGCCCCGCTATAATGTGGACCTGAGGGATGATAAACGTTTCCTCATGCTTAAGATCAGCCTTTCCGAGCCCTGGCCCCAGTTCAAGGCCGTTCGCCTCCGGAAAGACGATGGCGCCATCTATCTGGGTCCTTACGTCAATTCCGTGGCCACGCGCGCCGCCATGGATTTTGTCGAAAAGACCTTTGGCCTCCGTAAGTGCAGGCCCCTTAGCCCGGGCTCCGAGGATCATCGGCACTGCATTAATGATATCGTACGCTTCTGCTCCGCGCCCTGCGTCGGCCGCATATCGCGCCCGGAGTATATGCAGCGCGTGGAGTCGGCCTGTGCTTTTCTCAGGGGAGAGACCCCGGCCTTGTTGCAGGGGGTCCGGCAACGCATGGAGGAGGCCGCCGCGGCTCACCGTTTCGAGGAGGCTGCCGCCTTGCGCGACACCTGGCTGATGCTGCGGGAAATCTGCACTCAACGCGCCCGTGTATTGTCGACGCCTGAAATGAAAGTGGAGGATGCCCGGACCGGGATTGAGGAGCTCCGGCAGGCGCTGGGGCTTGCCCGGCCCCTGAAGCTGATCGAGTGCTACGACATTTCAAATATTTCGGGCACCCATTCGGTGGCAAGCCTGGTGTGCGCCGTGGATGGCATGCCGGCTCCCTCCCGTTACCGGCATTTCAGGATCAAGACGGTGCACCAGTCGGATGACCCCTCGATGATGGCCGAGGTGATTCACCGGCGCTTTGAACGGCTGCGCAACGAGGGCGGGGTGTCGCCTGACCTGTTGATTGTGGATGGCGGACTGCCCCAGTTAAATGCTGCCCTGGCTGAAATCAACGCCCTGGGGTATTCGAGCATCCCGGTCATCGGACTGGCGAAACGCTTCGAGGAGATCCATGCGCCCGGGCGTGAGGTTCCGTTGCGGCTGCCTGCCGATTCCAAGGCGCTGTATGTGCTTCAGCGTGCCCGTGACGAGGCCCACCGTTTTGCCCTGGCCTATCACCGGCGGCTGCGGGCGCGCCGCCTTCGTGAATCGGTGATTGATGAGATTCCCGGGATGGGCGATAAACGCAAGGCGGCCCTGCTGACGCATTTCGGGTCGGTGCGCCGCCTCCAACGGGCCAGCGAGGAGGACATCGCCGCCGTGCCCGGTGTCGGCCCCGCCATGGCCCATGAGATTGTGGAGTGGCTAAGAAGGAAAGAGGGACTTCACCACTGATCTTCACTGATTCACACTAATTGGGAGAAGAATTTGAACACCCGCTGCGCTCAAGTCGCGAAGCTCGCGAAGGGTCTTTCGGTAGAACACTTGCCTGATGGGAAGGGTGAATGTTGCGGTATTTTCGTTCGGGAGTACCCGAGCCAAAAATTCCGCAACGGTTCTTCCGGGGAATAAAGTGGAATTAAAGAGACTCCAGCTGTGCTTCGCTTCTCTTCATGTCCCCGAATTCTTCACGGAGAGGTGTTTTGCGATTTTTATGGTCCCGTATGCGGGAACGTAAAATTCGCAAAACATTTTCTTTTCTTTGCGAACTTCGCGACTTCTGTTCAAATCATCTTCTCCTGATCAGTGAAAATCAGTGAAGATAAGTGGTGAAGTCTTCCTCTCGATTTTCTGTTGAATAGAGTGAAAGGACATCAAGCGATGATGATGACGTCTGAAAAGATTGTTGCCTTGCGGAAACTGATGAAAGCCCGGAACGTGGCCGCCCTCATCATCCCGTCCGCTGATCCGCACCAGAGCGAATACGTCGCACCACGTTGGCAGGCACGGAAATGGATTTCCGGATTTACCGGGTCCGCCGGCACCCTCGTGATCACGGCTGGAACGGTGGCCCTGTGGGTCGATGGACGGTATTTCATCCAAGCCGAACAGGAGCTCAAGGGGAGTGGAATTCGATATTTCAAGAGCCGTGAACCCGGTGTTCCCACCGTTAACGAATGGATTGCGGGTCATTTGAAAACCGGACAGACCGTGGCGTTCGACGGTAAGCTGTTCTCAATTGAGGCCATCCGGGAAATGGAAAGTGCCTTTGCCCCGAAAAAGCTCAGGCTGCGGGGGCGGGAGGATCTTGTGGACCTGATCTGGAAGGATCGCCCGGTGTTGCCCTGCGCACCGGCGATCGATTTCCCGGTCAAATATGCCGGGATGAGCCGTTCCCGGAAACTGAAGGTTGTTCGTGCCCGCCTGGAGGAAAAGAGGGCGGACGCCCTCCTGTTGGCCTCGCTTGATGACATTGCCTGGCTGTTCAACATCCGTGGCAATGACATTGCGAATTCCCCCGTGGTGCTGGCCTATGCCCTTGTGGGACTGAAGAGCGCGACACTCTTCGCAGATCCCGGGAAATTTCCGGCATCCCTGCAAAGGCAGCTTGCCGCTGCCGGTATTGCGCTATTCCCCTATGAGGCTATTGCCAGTCGCCTGAAGTCCTTAACGTCCCTGAAGTCGCTCTGTCTCAATCCCCGCAGGATCAGCCAGTGGCTGGCCGATGCGTTGCCCAAAACCATGCGTCGTATTGAGGAAACCACGGATATTACAAGCGACTTGAAGGCGGTGAAGAACCCTGTGGAGCAGGGGCATTTTCGACAGGCCGCCCTTGTTGACGGGGTCGCCCTGGTGCGGTTCATGGCCTGGTTGGACCGTGCGCTCAAGGCCGGGGATAGGGTCACGGAGTACTCCGCTGGCGAGAAGCTCGCCGCTTTGCGGCGTGAGGCTCCGGAGTGCCGCGGCGATAGCTTTGCGGCGATTTGCGGGTATGGGGCGAATGGGGCCATCAATCATTATAAGGCCGACGCCACCCACGCCAGGAAGCTGGGGCCGGCCGGTTTGTTTCTGGTCGATTCCGGCGGCCAATACTTTGGGGGGACATTGGACACGACCCGGACGATGGCTCTCGGGCCGGTCTCGCATGAGGCCCGCATCAATTATACGCGTGTATTAAAGGGGCTCATGGCGTTGAGCCGTGCCCGTTTTCCCATGGGCACGACGGGGACTCATCTGGACACTCTGGCCCGGGCTCCGCTGTGGGCAGAGGGACTTAATTACCGGCACGGGAGCGGGCATGGCGTGGGGTCCTACTTGAATGTGCATGAGGGGCCGCATGGGTTTACCCAGGCCTGGAGTCCTTGCCCTTTAATAGCCGGGATGGTGGTGACTATTGAACCCGGGTTTTATTCGCCCGGCCAGTACGGGATCCGTATCGAGAACATGGTGCTGGTGATGCCGGACAGGGTCACCGATTACGGTGAGTTTATGCGGTTTGAAACCCTCACGGTGTGTCCTATTGACACCGTGCCAATCGTGGCGTCGCTTTTGACCCCCGATGAGCGGGACTGGCTGAATGATTACCACCGCAATGTGTGGAAACGGATGTCTCCCCTGCTGGAGAAGGCCGACCGTGCGTGGCTGAAACAAAAAACCGCCCCAGTGGTCTAGGCTTTCAAGGGCGGGGCTCCTCTATAGCTTTTACGCAGCGGAAACCGATGGCGGGGCGACCATCAGCGGTGCATCCACGCTTCATGTTCGGGTTGGCCCCATTTCCGCGGGTTGTGGTTTTCAGTTCGGCGTCCTCGCTGAGATATGAGCCACCCCGGAAAACATGGCCGGGCGCATTGGTGCTGATAACCGGGTTTCTCTGATTCATAGTGCAATAGCCGATTGGATCAAAGCTGTCCTGAACCCACTCGGCGGCATTGCCCGCCATGTGCATGAGCCCGAAGGGGCTGACAACAGGGTCGCTCTCGAGAAATAGGCCGCCTGTGGCTTCACGAGCTACACTCTGGTCGACATCCCAGGTTTCCTCCGGGAGAATACGGGGTGGGCGTGGTTCCTCGCGTTTGCAGGAAAAGCGGCGCGCGGGAGGCGGGGGATCTCGACGATCCATCTCGGCGGCGAGGAATCTGCGTCCTGACGGATTATTGACCAGGGTTTCTGAGGGAGTCGCAGCGCCCCAGGGGTAGGTTCGGGCGTCCGTGCCGCGGGCGGCGAGTTCCCACTCCGCCTCCGTGGGCAGGCGCTTGCCTTTCCACTTGGCATAGGCGTAGGCATCAAACCAGTCCACGCCAACAACCGGCTGGCGATCCCGGCTCAAGAAGGGTGTTTTCCATCCCTGGGCCTGGTGATCCTTCAACGGCGGGGCATCAGGATGCTCCACGCTGAAGTCCTGGGTTGATCGGACATGATCCACAAATTTCCTGTAGTCCTCGTTTGAGACCTCGTGCCGGTCAATCCAGTAGGGCTTCACATAGATAAGGCGCATGGGAAAGTCCGGGTCGGCCGGGGCGGCATTCTCGCGGCCTATCAGAAAGTATCCGCCGGGGATAAAGGCCATATTGGTGTCGGTGTTGGCCGGTGCCTTGAGTTCAGCCGGATCCCGGCCAGCCAGATATGCCTGGAGGATCCTTTTCTCCATTTCCAGAAGGATATTGAAATCCATGCCGGTAAATTCGCCTTCTCCGCCCAGCACCGGATTTGAGGCATTGGCCCGGTTCCGGGTCACCCGCGCAACCCAGAACTGCAGGAATGTATCCATTTCAGAGGCTGCCTGGTCAAAATCCTTCTCCTTGAGCAGTAGGGGAATGCGTTCCGACATCAGGGACGGCAGTCGGCGGGCGATGGCTTTCCGCTCCGTCAGGATGCGGTCAAAATTCTGGCGGGCAAGCGGAATTTGGGAATAGTTTGCATTCTCAATGCCGGGGTACTGTTTCTGAGCTTTCACGAGGATGCGTGAGAGCGTGTTGTATTGGGTTATGGAAGCCTTGATAGGGGGCATCCACTCGCCATCCAGCTTCATGAGGCCTTTCAGTATTTTCTTCTGTTCCTCCGCAAATGCGGTCTTGCGCTCGGTAATCCAGACCGCCTCTTTGCTCCGTGGCCACGTGGTCAGAAATTCATCAAACAGGAGGAGCCCCCGTGCATAGGCGGCCGCGGTCAGATTCGTCTTGGGGGACAGTTCCAAGGGTTTGAGGCTATTCGCGAAAATGGCCTCCAGATTCTCCGGATGGATCTCGAGCACATCGGATTTCAGATAGCGCTGCCGGCTGACAATTGTTCCGATGGTTGTTTTGACGGTGATTTTGTTGGTTACCCCGGGTTCCTCGGGAAGGATTTCGCCCTGAATGGTGCTGCCGGATTTCATCTTGAGCGAGGCTGATTGGGGGGGAAGTAGTTCGAGGGCGGTCGGTGAAAGGTCGGATCGCGTGACCGCACCGTATGAGATGCCTGTGATAACGATAAACCCGCTCAGTAACAACATCATGCGCATGATTCGTCTCCCATGGTTTGTGCGATCATATGATCTCCCGAAACGAATGTCAGCATCCGTATATTCAGTCTGGACGGGTGGGGTGGGGGCTGATATAGGAGAGTGCCATGACGAAGACGCTAAGAGAACTGGCCCAGGAAAGGGAGGAAAAAATTCTGGATCACCCGCTGGCCACGCCCAGTTCGGCTAGCCGGGGCCGTGAACGCGCGGAATCGGAGGACCCCATCCGGCTCTGCTTCCAGCGGGATGCCCACCGTATCCTCCATTGCACGGCTTTCCGCAGGTTGCGCTACAAGACCCAGGTGATCTTCTCGCCTGAAAGCGATCATGTGTCCACCCGGGTCGACCATTCACTCTATATGGCCTCCATCGCCCAGACCGTGGCCCGTGCCCTGGGCCTGAACCAGGATCTGGCATACGCCATCGCCCTGGGGCATGATCTCGGTCATGGCCCTTTCGGGCATGCCGGTGAGACTGTCCTGGACAAGCTTTGGAAGCGCAATGACGCCGCCCAGTCGTTCGCCCATGAACTCCACAGCCTGCGGGTTGTGGATCAGCTCGCCTTCCGCCCCTCCACGGAGGAACGGGGACTGAACCTCACCTATGAAGTACGTGACGGCATTGTCTGTCACTGTGGCGAGAGTACGGAGCAGTCACTGACTCCGCGGGCAAAACCCGGCCCTGCCCTTGATAAGATTCGCCGCCGCGGGGTGGTGCCCCTCACGATGGAAGGTTGTGTCGTCAGGCTGGCGGACCGGATCGCCTATTCGGGGCGGGATTACGAGGACGCCCTGAGCGTGTTCGGCAAGATGCCGCCCCTTCCCAAGGCCGTGATCAAGGTCCTGGGCGAGGATAACCGGACGATCATCAATAACCTGGTGACCGACATGATTCGGACCAATCTCGAAACTCCGGACCGGATCGGGTTCTCGGATGATGTGTTTGACGCCTTCAGGCAGCTCTATGCCTATAACTGCAAGAATATCTATTTCCATCCGTTGCTGAATGAATATGCGGTTCGCGCTGAGAATATGCTAACCACCATTTTCGACTTCGAGCAGCGGGAGCTCTCATCACGCCGCCAGAACCAGTGGGGTGTTGTGATGGAGAAGGATCCGCTCGCCGTCCGGGAGCTTCATCACTTCATCGAGAAGATGTACGGGAAGCGCGACCGGCCGTCCCTGTCCCAGATCGTGATTGACCATATGTCACTGATGACCGACCGTTACGCCCGTAACTTCTTCCAGGAAATCTTCCTTCCCAAACCGGTTGGGTAAGGTCATGCATTCATGTATTCATTGTCATCTCGAAGTATCCCGGGATAAGCCCGCTGGCAAGGTGTGCTACAGGCTACCCAAAGGTATTGCGCTGGATCAGCCGGTTGACGGGACGGTGGTCGAGATCGTGTCGTGAGAGAATCAAGCAATCCGACGTGAAAAACCTCTTGCTTAACGCGTTAAGCAAGAGATTTGAGGCGACGCACATCACTTTGGCGGATCACCCCTGAGGTTGCCGTCAGGGCATTTGCGGCGCCACAGACGACGCCCAGGGTCAGGGCATTCTGGAGGTTCCTTCCCTGTGATAAAGCTACGGCGATACCCGCCATCATGGAGTCGCCTGAGCCTATGGGATTAACGACTTCGATGGTTGGCGGGGTTGTCTGCCACGAGGTCGTGCCGTCAAATGCAAGGGATGCCTTGGCGCCCTGGGAGATAACAACCCTTCTGGCCCCGAGTCTCATCAGTTCACGCACACCGCTGGCAATATTCTTTTTGCCGGTGGCCTCGGCCAGTTCGGTCCGGTTGATTTTGACCAGGCTGGGCTGTTCCCCCGCCACCTGGATCAGCTGGGCGCGCTGGGCGTCAACCAGCACGGGGATATCGCACCGGTTCGCCAGTCGCGCCAGTTGGGCGTAGAAATCGTCGCCACACCCCCTTGGCACCGTGCCGCTCAAGACGACCATGGAGGCCTGACGGAGGGCTTTTGCATAGGCGGATAGCACAGCCTTGACTTCGAGGGGACTCAAGGCGGGTGATTCCTCGACAATTTCGGTGATGAGCGGGGTATCGGTGTTGCCAACCAATGTCTGGCATATCCGTGTCTCCCCGCTGATGGGGACAATGGTGGCGGGGACGCCGTCTGACTTCAGTGCCTGCCGGAACAACTCACCCCGGGCGCCACCTGCCGTGGTCAAGACCCTGGCTTTTGCGCCCAGCAAGGTCGCTACCCGTGCCACATTCACGCCTTTTCCCGAGGCGGTTTCAAGAACGCGGGTCGCGCGGTTGACTTCACCAGGATGAAACCCGTTGAAGAGCAGGGTGCGTTGCCAGACTGAGGATAACCCGACGACCAGAATCATGATGCCACTCCTGTCAGTATTGGTATTCACTCCCGCCGATGAATTCGCGCAGGAGCGAATTGCCGGGGACTATCCGGTCGTCCGCGACAGCCTCAATGGGGGCCAGGAGATCGTGGACCCGCTTGGCGCGGACAAAGGCGTCCTGCCGGTTCGGGTCCTGGTGGAACCGTTCCATCGCTTCAGGAATATAATCCCAGAGTCTGGCCTTAAGAACGGGGAGTTCGTAGGGCAGGGCGGTGTTCAGTACAAAGTCGGCATGGGCAATGAACGGGATGATGTATTTAAGCTCGCTGCGCCGGACATAGTGCCAGTGGGTGAGCGTGCCCATGGGTTGGAGATTGCGGTGATCCTTGTCGCGGATCATGCGCCGCAGGAGGCGGTTGTCGGCCCAGCGCATGAACGTTCCGTCGGCTGCCCGAAGTTGGCCCAGGGTCTCGACATACAGCCGGTACTTGTGGGTGGCGGGAACGGCCCGGGTCATGTCGTCGTAGAGCCCATGCAGGCTGTCGAGCAGGAGGATTTCATTATCCGCCAGGCGCATCTCGTTGACGGCCAGGGTGCGGACTCCGGTCTTGAAGTTATAGAAGGGGGTCTTGATGGTTTTCCCGGCCAGCAGGTCGGCCAGATGGTTGTTGATCAGTTCCAGGTCAAGGGACTGGGGACTTTCGTAGTCATAATCCCCGAACTCGTCCCTGGGGTGTTTCACAAGGTCGAAGAAGTAGTTGTCGATGTTGATGGCCTTGAGACTCAGGCCGACGGCCCTGAGCGCCTCACCAATCTTGATGGTGGTGGTCGTCTTGCCGGAGGAGGAGGGGCCGGCGATAATGACCAGCCGCAGATCCTTTGACCGGGAAAGCATGGCATCTGCGGCAAGCCGGGCTTCGGCGGCAAAGCGGTCCTCGGCGGCCCTGACCAGGTCAATGAGGCGCCCCCTGCGGATCTGGTCGTTCAGGGCTTCTACGCTTTCGCAGTGATGGGCCATGTTCCACAGGAGAATCTCGTAGATTTTCTTGTAGGGGATATTGTCGGTGACTTCAAACGAGTACGCCTTCGTGGCCCGCAGCATGGCCCGTTCCCGCCGGTAGGCGATGTAATTCCGGGCCAGTTTGGTCTGCCGGTTCTCGATCAGGACCCGCTCGACAATGTCCTGGATATCCTCCACCGACGGCAGCATGTCGCCGTGATAGGCGGCAATGAGGGTTTCCTCGACCTGTGCCGACAGGGCTTCGGCCAGCTTCCGGTCCGGGGTTTTGGTGGACGTGGTGGCCTTGAAGATGGCGGTGGTGATCCGCTCGCGGTCATACGCGACCAGATTCCCGTTGCGCTTGACGATAGAGGTTAGGGTGCCCGCCTTTGACATGCCCAGAGGAATACAAAACAGACCGTTCGAAAGCAAGCCAGCAGAGGGGACTTCACCACTGATTGGGGAAATGAGGGAAATCCGGAAGGGAGAATGTTGCGGCGATTTTATGCGCCGGAGTACCGCCCCATAAAATCGCCGCAACGGTTCTTTCCGAATAGAGGAATTAAAAAGGCAATCCACTCCAATGGTGCGAAGCGCCTCAAAACTTGTTCCCCAATTCAACGGGACGGTGTGATGCGATTTTTACGGCTGGCGTACCCGCCAGACGTAAAAATCGCGTCACATTCTCTTCCCCCCCTGCCCAGAGCCTGCCGAAGGGTCCTGATTTCCCTCATTTCCCTAATCAGTGGTGAAGTCCCTCTTCTGGGTGAATGAATCTGGTCTTGAAAGTGGACCCCGGTAACTGCGACAATGAACGCCTTTTGTGAAAAGCGAGTGAACCAGACTATGACAACATTACCTGACGCAAAGCATGATTGGGTTGCCTTGAGCCGCCGGGTTCTGGCAGGAGAGGAAATCCGGCGCGGTGAGGCCCTGGCCATTCTCCAGTCGGATGAGAACGAGCTTCTCAACCTGTTGCACGCCGCGTTTCAACTGCGCCAGCACTATTTTCAACGCAAAGTCAGCCTGCATGTCATCCGCAATGCCAAAAGCGGGGGGTGCAGCGAGGATTGTGCCTACTGCAGCCAGTCCAGTGCCAGCACGGGGGAGGTGCCCTGCTACCCGCTCCAGAGCGAGGATGAGCTGCTTCAGGGGGCAAAGGAAGCACTGGCCATGGGTGCCATCCGCTATTGCATCGTCACCAGCGGTCGTTCCCCGTCCCGTGAAGACCTTGGCCGGATCACCAGTGCGGTCCGTAAGATCAAGCGGGAGTATCCGCTCTCAATCTGTGTGTCCTTGGGGATCCTGACGGATGAGCAGGCGGCTGAACTCAAGGCGGCTGGCGTGAATCGGTACAACCATAATCTGGAGTCGTCGGAACGGTTTTTCCCCGCCATCTGCACAACCCATTCCTATGCCGAGCGGAAGGCAACGGCGGCCCGGGTGAAGGCGGCCGGGCTGGAACTTTGCAGCGGCGGGTTGATGGGCATGGGGGAGACCCTGGAGGACCGGGTGGACCTGGCGCTGGCCATGCGAGGCGTGAAGGTGGATTCAATACCCCTGAATTTCCTGGATCCCCGGCCGGGAACGGCCCTCAAGAACCGGTCCCGGATTCCCGCAGGCGATGTGTTGCGCACCCTGGCCATGTTCCGGTTTGTTCATCCCGACCGGGAGATACGGATTGCCGGTGGCCGCGAAGCCTGCCTGGGTCCGCTTCAGGTGCTGGCCCTCTACCCGGCCAATTCCATGTTCACTTCCGGTTACCTCACCACGCCAGGGCAAGGCTATCAGGCCGATCGGCGGATGCTGGAGATGGCCGGTTTCGAGGTGGTCGAGATCACCGACGCGTGAGAAGAGAATTGAACATCGAACAGTCAGCAGTGAACATTCAACTTCGAACAAAGGGCGAGAAGCTCGGTTCAATGTTCAGTGTTGAATGTCGACTGTTCGATGTTCAGCGAGGCCCGCCTACACGTTCGGTGAGTAGTGTTCCTTGTGGGCGATGATGCACTTCTTGGGGCACACTTCGATGCAGTACCCGCAGATGATGCAGGAGTAGGGGTTCAGCGTCCACGACTTGGGGTCGCGGGTCACCTTGAGGGCATTTGACGGGCACCGTTTTTCACAGGCGCCACAGAAAGTGCACTTGTCGATCTCGATGTCGATGCGCCCGCGCGTTCCCTCGGGCAACTCCCGTTTTTCAAAGGGATACTTAAGGCACTCGGTGCGACTCGTAAGCTTGCGGAATATGCTGTTGATGAGGTTAACCATGGTTTTATCGCTCCGTACAGCTGATGCAGGGGTCAATACAGATGGCAATCACCGGGACATCCGCCAGCTCACAGCCCGTCAACTGGTGTAGCAGGGCGGGCAGGTTGGCGAAGGTCGGCGTCCTCACGCGGAACCGCTCCAGGTTCCGTGTTCCGTTGCCGCGGATGTAGAAATTCAACTCACCGCGCGGCTGCTCGATGCGGGCCAGCACTTCGTCGGCGGGCGGGCTGCCCCTGACCGGGACCGAGATCGGGCCCTGGGGCATCCGCTGCAGGGCTTTGCGGACCAGGTCGAGTGAGGTGTAGAGTTCCTTCACGCGCACCACGGTCCGGGCGTAGCAGTCGCCAGCCTCCTCAACCACCATCTTGAAGTCAAGATCGCCATAGGCGGCGTAGCCGGTCTCGCGGAGATCCATGCGAAGGCCGCTGGCGCGGGCCACAGGGCCCACGGCGCCGAGTTCGTGGGCTTTGTCCTTCGGGAGGACACCGACCCCGATCAGGCGCTGTTTGACGCTGTAGTCCTTGAGCAGGGAATCCGCCAATTCCGGGAGTTGCTTCTCGACGCTTTCCAGTTCCCGCAGGACGTACTCGCTCAGTTCGGGGGTGATATCGCGTTTCACGCCGCCGATGGCACAGACGCCGAGGATGACGCGGGCCCCCGTGGTCTTCTCCATGATGTTCAGGATTTGCTCGCGCACCTTCCAGAGCCGCATGAAGAGGTTTTCAAACCCGAAGGCATCGGCCAGCAGGCCGAGGATCAGCAGATGGCTGTGGATGCGGTGCGTTTCCGCCCAGATCACGCGCAGGTACTTGGCGCGGTCGGGGACCTGAACCTTCATCAGTTCCTCAATGCCCTGGCAGTAGTTCTGCGAGTGGATGAAGCTGCAAATGCCGCAAATCCGCTCCGCCAGATAGACGTCCTGGATGAAATCCTTCTTCTCGGCGATCTTTTCAAGGCCGCGATGGACATAGCCCACGGCGGGAAGCGCCTGGACGATCTTCTCGTTTTCCATGACCAGGTGGAGTTGGATGGGCTCCGGCAGGACCGGGTGCTGAGGACCAAAGGGGATGGTATTGCGACGAATCATGATTGCACCGTTCCTTCCGCGGTGGCGGGGGTCTTGTCCTGAACTTGAATGCCGATTCCGGGGACCGATTTGTTCAGCGGCGTTTTCGGGCATCCCTCGGCGATCATAAAGTGCCCCTGGAAGTCTATGGCCAGTCCGCTGACCGATACTCCGAGCAGGTCCTTCATTTCGTTTTCAACCAGGAGCGCGGCAAAGAAGATGGCCGAGATGCTGGGAAGTGCCGTGCCTTTCGGCAGGGTCACCCGCAGGTGCTTGAGCTCGTAGTTCTTGTCGAAATGGTAGAGGATGTCGTGGGATTCGCCCCGGTCGCAACACGTCATCGTCACGAACCGGTGGCCATCCTGCTTCAACTTCCACACTTCGGTGGAAATATGATCAAGGGTGATTTCTGAAACGTTATTAAGCATGAGGGGCGCCTTTCTCCTGGGTCGCGGGTGCCGCGACCGGTGTAGGGGTGCGGGTTAGTACGTTCTTGACGGCCAGTGGTGTCTGCCCGCTGTGTTTAGCCTGAAGGACTTGCGCGCCCTTGAGGATGCCGTCAATCATCGCCTCGGGACGGGCCGGGCAGCCGGGGACAAAGATGTCGACCGGAACCACCTTGTCGATGCCGCCCAGCACATTGTAGCCATCGGCGAAGATGCCGCCTGTTGAGGCGCACACCCCCATGGCCACAACCACCTTGGGCTCGGGCATCTGGTCGTATACGTTCTTCAGGACGCGCGCGTTCCGGTGGTTGACTGAGCCGGTGACCACCAGAACGTCAGCGTGCTTGGGATTCCCGACATGCAGGATGCCGAAGCGCTCGAGATCATAGAGCGGGGTCAGGCACGCGAGAAACTCAATATCGCACCCGTTGCAACTATTGCAGTTGAAGTGTACCACCCAGGGTGACTTGTTGAATTTTGGAACGGCGGTCATGATCGGCCTTTCTTACTTTGAAACCCAATAGAGCAGAAGAACATTGGTCACGGCGAGCAGCAGCGCGCCGGTCCACATGAATTTGAAAATCCACATGGAGGTTAAACGGGCGAATGCATTGTCCACCACGGTCATCAGGAAGAAGCTCGCGCTGGCCAGAAGGATCCCGATCCAGATGGGCGACGCCCAGAACAGCACAATGAAGAAGAACAGGAGGGCCGTTTCATAAAAGTGGGCGATCTCCAGGATCGCCAGGTGCGGGCCGGAGTATTCGATCGTGATACCCTTCACGATTTCCTGGTGGGCGTGATGGGATGTGGCGATGTCGAAGGGGGACTTCTGGAGCTTGATGGCCAGCACGACCAGGAAGGCCACGAAGAGCAGCGGCAGCGAAATAAGCATCGGCTTCGCGGCGGTCAGGGGGGCTGAGAGCTGGAAGCTGTGGTTGTTCACCATGTAGAGGCCGATCATGATCAGAATCAGGATCGGCTCATAGGCCACCATCAGCATGATCTCTCGCTGGCTGCCGATGCGGCTGTAGGGCGACCGCACGCACATTCCGCCCAGGACAAGTGACAGGGTGGAAAAGGCGAAGACGAAAAGGAACATCAGGCTGTCCTTCCCGAACACCAGCAGCAGGAATGCCATCACCATGAAGAGGAGGTGCAGGTAGGCATAGACGATCTGCATCCAGTTGAGGAGAATGGGCTCCTTACGCAGCAGCTTGATAGTGTCGTAGATCGGCTGCAGGATGGGCGGTCCCATGCGGCCCTGGGAACGCGCCGTGATCCGGCGGTCAATGCCGGCGAGCAGCGCGCCGAA
>Ga0007792_10000238_pt1 | contig 20194 bp, 19 predicted proteins | sample CryBogmetaGMA6M_FD_60371 | JGI IMG/M metagenome (GOLD analysis project Ga0007792, IMG submission 60371) | Freshwater microbial communities from Crystal Bog, Wisconsin, USA - MA6M | ecosystem: Environmental > Aquatic > Freshwater > Lake | place: Crystal Bog, Wisconsin, USA | collected 2009-07-06
CCCCAGGCTGCCCCAGCCCCTCAGGCCTTCCAGGCCCCCCTGGCCGCGGGTCCCCTGCCAGACTCCGGCAACCTGGAGCTCCTCCTGGACATCCAGCTGCCGGTGGTGGTGCGCATGGGGCAGACCGAGATGCACATGGGCGAGCTGCTCAAGCTGACGCCGGGCGCCATCCTGGAGCTCAATCGCAGTGCGGATGCCCCGGTGGAGCTGCTGGTGAACGGCAAGCTCATCGCCAAGGGCGAGGTGGTGGTGGTGGACGGCAACTTCGCCTTCCGCATCACGGAGATCGAGACCAGGGCCGTGCGCATCCGTAGCCTGGCGTAGCCGAACCGCAGTTTTTGCCTCTTGACGGGTCATCCGTCTGACTTACTGTATTAGTTCAGCGATACAGTAAGTTGTCCGGGAGGCGACGCATGAAGGCCATCCTGCAGGTGGATCCAGCAGCAGCAGCGCCCCTGTGGCGGCAGATCGAGGACGGCGTACGCCGTCTGGTGGCCACGGGCGGCCTGGCCCCCGGCGCCTTGATGCCTTCGGTGCGGGACCTGGCCCGGGAGCTGGGCGTAAACCCCAACACCGTGGTGCGGGCCTACCAGCACCTGGTGGAGGCGGGGGTCCTCACGGTGCGCCGGGGGGATGGGACCTACGTCTCTGAGACGCCCCCAGGCTTCAGCCCCGCCGAGCGCCTGGGCCTGCTCCGGGAAGGGGCCCTGCGCTTCGCCACCACAGCCCTCTCTGTGGGCGCAGACCTGCCCGAGGCCACCACCACCCTGGGCACCGCCTGGAAGGCCCTGAAACCAGCTCCGAAGGGAGGCCAGTCATGACCAGCCAAGTGGAAACGCTGCCCATTGCCTGCCACCAGGTGGGGGTGCGCTACGGCCGCACCCAGGCCCTGAACCAGGCCTCCTTCCAGGTGGAGCCCGGTCAGGTCTATGCCCTGCTGGGGCGCAATGGCTCGGGCAAGACCTCCCTGGTGCGCTGCCTCCTGGGCCACCAGAAGCCCACTGCCGGGCGGGTGGAGCTCTTTGGGCAGGAGGTCTGGTCCGCCCGCCAGACCCTCATGCACCGGGTGGGCGTGGTGGCCGAGGAGCCGGACGCGCCGCCCCTTATGACCACCCGGCAACTGGTCCGCTTCTGCGGGAGCCTCTATCCCACCTGGGACCAGGCTGGCGTGGATCAGCGGCTGGGGCGCTTCCGGATCCCCATGGACCTGCCCTTCGGCCGCCTGTCCCGGGGCCAGAAGGGGCAAGTCTCCCTGGCCCTGGCCCTGGGCCCCAAGCCCGCCCTGCTGGTGCTGGATGACCCCACCCTGGGCCTGGACGCTGTCGCCCGGCGCGAGGTCTACGACGAGTTGCTGGGGGAGCTGGGGGAGCGGGGCACCACGGTGCTCATCACCACCCATGACCTGGCGGGCATCGAGGGCCTGGCGGATCGCATCGGCATCCTGCATCAGGGCCGACTGCTGGTGGACGCCAGCCTGGAGGACCTCAAAGCCAGGCACCGCAAGGTGAGCTGGGCACCCACACAGGCCGTGGACCCCACCGACCTTGCTCCCTTCGCACCCCTCTGGAGCCGCACGGGCAGCCTGGGCGGGGAGGCCATCCTCACCCAGGGTGATCCCAGCCAAGTCCCGGGCCTGCAGGTCCATCCATTGTCTTTGGAAGAGCTGTTTGTCGCCCTGGTGGGCGAAGCCGAGGTGGCCTCATGAGCATCCTTGCCGTCACCCGCCGGGAGTGGACCGGCCGCCGCAATGTCCTCCTGCTGGCGGCAGGCCTCAGCGTCATCTCGATTCTCTCCATGTACTTCGAAGCAGATCCCAAAGTCGCCCACGAGAAGGCTACCTTCATGGGGATCTTTGCGGGGACTGCCCTCGCCTGGGTGGTGGCCCTCCTCTACGGAGCCACCATGGTGAGCCGGGACCTGGAGGAGCGGCGCTTCGGCTTCTTCCTGAACCAGCCCCTCCATGCGGCCCAGATCTTCCTGGGCAAGGTGCTGGCGGGCCTGGGTCTGGCCCTGCTGGCAGGTCTGCTCGCCGGCCTCCCCTCGGTGCTCCTGAGCGGCCTCTGGCGGCAGGTTGCGCTCAAGGACCTCGGCGCCATCGTCGGGGTGGGCCTGGCCGGGTGCCTGGTCCTGCTGCTGCTCTTTCATGCGGTGTCCATCCAGGTGCGCTCCCGGTCCCTGTGGCTGCTGCTGGACCTGGTGGTCTGGACGGCCTTCTTCGCCGGGGTGCGCTGGCTGAGCCTGCGGCTCATGGGAGCGTGGGCCTTTCAGGACATGGTCCACCTGTGGCTGGGCCTGCTGGCAGGCGGCACTCTGGGCCTGGGCATCGCCGGCTACCTGCAGGTGGCCGAGGGCCGGGCCGATCTGCAGCGGGGCCATCGCTGGGTGTCGATCACCCTGGCCCTCACCGCGGGCCTGCTGCTTCTGGCCGGCTGGGTGGACACGGCCTGGGTGCTCAAGCACCGGCCGCCGGTGGCGTGGACCTCACAGCCGGGCAACCGGAGCCGCTAGGCGCCTCGGCTGGGTCCTGGGGGTATCGTGCTTCTGGTCATGGCCCGGCGGTTCTAGACTTCGCCTATGGGACACCACCTCGGCACCAAAGACAGTCTGATCCCCCTCATCGACCGCCTGAACAAGTACCCCATCGGGCTGGTGGACAGCGACAAGCTGCGCGAGATCCTGGGTCTTCTCTTCGATGAGCAAGAGGCTTTCATCGCCTCGCGGTTTCCTCTGGAGGAAGCCACCCTGGAGGAACTGGTGCGGGCCACGGGCCTGGCCAGTGAGACGCTGCTCCCCCTGCTGGAGACCATGGCGGACAAGGGCCTGGTCATGGACATGCCCTACGCCGGCACCACCTACTACCTTCTCATGCCCGGCCTCATCGGGTTCTTCGAGTTCACCTTCATGAAGCGCCGCACGGACCTGCCCATGGAGCGGGTGGCGACCCTGATGCGGGAGTACCTGCAGGAGAGCCAGGCCAAGGAGTTCTTCGGCAGCGAGACCCAGCTCACCCGCACGCTGGCCTACGAGGAGCACATCCCGGTCAGCTCCGAGATCGCCACCTACGAGCAGGCCCGGGAGCTCATCCGCCGGGCGGGCATGGGGGCCGTCGGCCTCTGCTACTGCCGCCACAAGAAGGAGCACCAGGGGAAGACCTGCGCCAAGGGCGCCCCCGTGGAGGGCATCTGCATCTCCCTGGGCAGCGCGGCCCGCTTCCTCGCCCGCCGGGGCTTTGCCGAGCTGAAGACCGAGGAGGAGCTGCTGGAGGTCATCGACCGGGCCCGGGAGCTGCGCCTCACGCATGTGACGGACAACATCCGCGAGCAGCCTTCGTTCATCTGCAACTGCTGCCGCTGCTGCTGCGAGCTCATGGCCGGTGTGCAGATGGGCTACCACGACGGCATCGCCAAGACCGGCTTCACGGCTGTCATCAACGCCGAGGACTGCGACTACTGCGGCACCTGCTTCCCCGCCTGCAATGTGAAGGCCATCGGCCTGGCCAAGGGGGAGACCTTCGCCTCGCCCCAGGACCGCTTTGCGGCGGTGACGGCGGCGGTCTGCCTGGGCTGCGGCGCCTGCGTATCCGCCTGCACCAAGGGGGCCCTCAGCCTGGTGCCCGCAGGCAACCGCCGCCAGCCCCCCCGGCGCAAGCGGGACCTGTTCGTGCGCATCCTCCGGGAGAAGGGCCGCCTGGGCCCCTTCGTGGCCAGCCGCATCAAGAAGCAGGTGCGGCGCACCCTCCTGGGCTGGCTCAAGCCGGGCCGCCGGGCCACCTCCTGAGGCGCGAAGCCAATCCGCCACAGGGTGGGTGCGGCGGAACGCCCACGGTCCGGGTAGCCTCCACCCCATAGGAAGTCGGCTTTCTGCACGGTAATGTGACTTAACAAAGGGAGTCTCCCATGTGTGGAATCGTCGGATATATCGGCCAGCGGGGGGCCGTCGACATCCTGGTGAGCGGCCTCCGCAGCCTGGAGTACCGCGGCTACGACAGCGCTGGGGTGGCCCTGGCCACGGGCACGGGCACCTTCAGCATCACCCGCGCTTCGGGCAAGCTGGTCAACCTGGCTGCCAGGGTGGATCTCGCCGATCCCACCCCCCTGGGCATTGGCCACACCCGCTGGGCCACCCATGGCCGGCCCACGGAGGAGAACGCCCACCCCCACTGCAGTGCGGACGGGCAGGTGGTGGCCGTGCACAATGGCATCTTCGAGAACTTCCTCGAGCTGCGGGCCGAGCTGACAGCGGCCGGCGAGACGTTCCAGTCCGAGACCGACACCGAGTGCTTCCCGGTCATGGTCGCCCACCTGATGAAGCAGGGTCGGCCCTTCGCCGAGGCCTTCCGCGAGGCCGTGGGGCGCATGAAGGGCATCTACGCCCTGGCCTGCCTGCACGCCTCGGATCCCGACCGCATCCTGGTTGCCCGCAGTGGGCCGCCCATGGTCCTCGGCCTGGGTGAGGGCGAGACCTTCCTGGCCTCCGATGTGGTGCCCCTGCTGCCCCACACCCGGCGGGTGATCTTCCTGGAGGATGGTGACTTCGCGGAGCTGACGCGGGAGGGTGCCCGCATCTCCCGGCAGGACGGCAGCGAGGTCCACCGGCCCGTGGTGGCCATCCCCTACGACCCCGTGGCGGCCGAGAAGGGCGGGCACAAGCACTTCATGCAGAAGGAGATCTTCGAGCAGCCCCAGGCCCTCTCCAACACGCTCCTCAATCGGCTGCCCCTGGACAGCGAGCCCATCCCCCTGGACCTGCCCTTCACCACCGAGGAGCTCGCTGCGCTCACCCGCATCCACATCGTCGCCTGCGGCACCAGCTGGCACGCCGGTCTCGTGGGCAAGTTCCTCATCGAGCAGCTGAGCCGCGTGGCCGTCGAGGTGGACTACGGCAGTGAGTACCGCTACCGAGAGCCCGTGATCCAGCCCGGCACCCTCATCATCGGCATCACCCAGAGCGGCGAGACCGCCGACACCCTCGCCGCCATGAAGGAGGCCGCCGCCCGCGGGGCCCGCACCCTGGCCATCTGCAACGTCATGGGGTCCACCGCCACCCGCCAGTCCGAAGCCACCATCCTCACCCATGCGGGTCCCGAGATCGGGGTGGCCTCCACCAAGGCCTTCACCACCCAGCTGGCGGTGCTCACCCTGCTGGCCCTCAAGCTGGGCGAGGCCAAGGGCACCGTGGACCCCACCCTCAAGGCCGAGCTGCTGCAGGGCCTGCGGGAGCTGCCCGCCCACCTGGAGCGCCTCAATGCCCTGGAGCCCCAGATCATGCGCTGGGCCCACCGCTGGAAGGACGCCAAGGACTTCCTCTACCTGGGCCGCGGCCCCTGCTATCCCATCGCCCTGGAAGGCGCCCTCAAGCTCAAGGAGATCTCCTACATCCACGCCGAGGGCTACCCCGCTGGCGAGATGAAGCACGGCCCCATCGCCCTCATCGACCAGACCCTGCCTGTGGTGGCCCTCATGCCCCGGGATGCCCATCGGGACAAGACCCTCAGCAACCTCCAGGAGGCCGCCGCCCGGGACGGCCGCATCCTGGCGCTGGTCACCGAGGGGGATACCGGCCTCGCCGGCATTGCCGAGGACGTCCTGGAGCTGCCGGCCGTCCACCCCTGGCTGGCCCCCATCGTCTATGCTGTGCCCCTCCAGCTGCTGGCCTACCACATCGCCGTCCTGCGGGGCTGCGACGTGGATCAGCCCCGGAACCTGGCCAAGAGCGTCACGGTGGAGTAGGCGGGCGCAGAATTTCCCGAATTGTTACGGCGAGCCTCCACGGAGGGGACGATCCTGGGTGCTGAGAGGGACGCTCTGGAAGGAGACCCCCATGGTCACCCATTCCCTTCGGCACCCAAGCATCAGCGGAACGGCTTTCCTGGACTGGGTCCTCATCCTGACCGGAGCCCTGGTCGCCTGGCTGTTCTGGCCCGATTTACGCTCCTGAACGCCGCACCAAAAAATCCGGGCGCAGGCAACTGAGCGGACCCATCCTGGGGGGGGCTTCATCCCCCGGAACCGAGGTCGCCATGAGCACCCACCTTCCTCACGTGCCCCATCCCTTCCTGCGCTTCGCCATCGACCACCCCCAGGCGGGCAACTGGATTGTCCTGGCTGTGATCACCCTGGCGGCCATCCTGATGTGGACCCTCCAGTCCTAGGCGTCCCAGGGCCCGGGCGCAGGCCTGAAGACCCACCCTCGACAGCCCCAACCGTTGCGCTAGAATAGAGCCTCGCATTGGCGCGTAGCTCAGCGGTAGAGCACCACCTTGACACGGTGGGGGTCGGCGGTTCGAGACCGCCCGCGCCAACCAAAAAAGGCCGCAACTGCGGCCTTTTTATTTAATTAATCGGGCGGTCTCGAAGCGCCGACCTCAGCTCAGCCTCGCCGCTGCGGCCACGGGGCGGGCGGGGTTGACGATCAGGAAGCCGCCGGGGGTCGCCTCGCTCACGTCGAGGTGGGCCAGGGGCAGGACAGCAGGACCCACCAGGTTCGCCCCGCCCAGGTCGTACTGGCTGCCGTGGCAGGGGCAGAGGAAGTGACCGCTAACAGGCACGCCCACAGTGCAGCCGAGGTGTGTGCAGATGGCCGTGATGGCGTAGATGCCGGTGGCGTCCTTCACCAGGAAGAAGCTCCCCTGGTTCCGGTAGTCCCGGGTGGTCCCATCCGGTGTGGCGAGCAGCCCGGCCTTGGTGTCGGTGGTGGTGATGGGCAGCGTGGGCGCAGGCCCCTCCATGGGTTCAGCGGCGGAGCCCCCGCCACAGGCATGGCTGGCCAGGGCCAGCCCTGTGGCGAGGACCCCAAGACAAAAGTCCCTTCGGGCCGCGGCAGAGCCCAGAAGGGCCGGAGGGTTGGATTCGTGGATCGCCATGGGGACTCCCCGCAGGGGGCCTCGGCACCGAGGCTGGATTGGGTGGGTGCGCGCCGGAGCCGGAGCGCCGGGTGAGACCCCAATCTCCGCCCAGCAGGCCCCGCCCTCCAGATCCGTTCTGCCGATTCCCAGGCATCCGGTCGGCCCCAGAGGCGCAGTGGTCCTGAGCCACTCAGGACAGGGTGCTATTGCCCCCCCTGGAGGCCAGGAGCTTCAGGATCTCAGCCACCTCGGCGGCCGTCTGCGGGCGGTCCTCTGGGGCCTTGGCCATGAGCCGCTTCAGCAGGGCATCGAGCTCTGGCGTGATCCCGGGCATGACCTCTGAAAGGGCCGGCGCCGGGGTGCTGAGGTGCAGGGTCAGGAGGCTGCCGATGCTGCCGCTGTCAAAGGGAGGCAGGCCCGAGCACAGCTCAAAGAGCATGACTCCCAGGGCGTAGAGATCCGTCCGGGCATCCACGCGGTTGCCGCGAATCTGCTCCGGGGACATGTAGCGGGGCGACCCAACGATGGCCCCGGCCTCTCCTGCGGCCAGCCCCGCCGTGGGTGCCGCAAGGCCGAAGTCCATGATCTTCACATCGCCCCGCCCGTCGAACAGCACGTTGGCGGGCTTGATGTCTCGGTGGACCACACCGACCGCATGCGCCGCCTCCAGTCCTTCAGCCACCTGACGGGCGATCCGCAGGACGAGCGGCGGAGGGAGGCGCCCCCGCCCATCCAGCAGGCTGCGGAGGGTGATGCCGTTGAGGTATTCCATGGTCACGAAGGGCAGGCCATCGGACTCGCCGAAGTCATGGGTGCGCAGCACGTAGCGGTGGGTGATCTTGCGGGCGAGGCGGATCTCCTGCTTCATGAGATCCAGGAAGGCCGGGTCCTTCGCCAGCCCGGAGCGGACCACCTTGAGGGCCACTTCCTCATCCAGGTGCAGGTCGTGCACCCGCAGGACCACACCCATGCCACCCCGACCCAGGAGCCCGTCCACCCGGTACCGGCCGGCGAAGACGCAGCCATCCCGGAGGACTTCGGGGAACTCCACGCCAGCCTCCAGGGCCGCCACTCCGGGGTGCAGGCTCACCATCCCCGGCAGCAGGTCCAGCCCCACGGCCGGAGGGTGGCCGATGCCGCCCTGGTTCTTCCGAGCCCCCTCCAGGAGGGCCAGCCACTCATCCTTCGCCTTCAGCTCGGCCACCATGGACTTGAAGGTCCGGGTCAGGACGCCCACCTCGTCCTGGGTGGGCAGGATGGCCAAGGTCTCCGGGAGCTCTCCCTTGGCCAGACCCTCGGCGGCGGTGGCCAGGGCCTTGAGCGGTGCGGTGACCTTGCGGGCCAGGTAGAGGCTGAGCCCCAGGGCCACGAGCAGGCCCACCACCCCTACGATCAGGATGGCCTTCTGCAGGTTGCGGAAGGGTGCCCGGAGGGGCTCTACGGGCATCATCAGCACCGTGGCCATCTCCAGGTCCAGGGCGTTCACCCCGCGCAGGGGGGAGATCATGCCGAGGTAGGCGCGGCCTCCCACCTGCAGGGGCAGCACGCTAGAGCGCTGGCCGTCCAGGACCTGCCCTCGCACAGCCAGCAGGTTGGGTTCCCGGGCCAGCAGCCGGTTGAGGGCCTCCGCTTCAGAGAAGGTCGTACCGAGGGTCCCAAACTGGCTGAGCACCGCCAGCTGGGCCGCGGCATCGCCGCGCAGGGGACCCGCCACGGCCAAGCGACGGAGGTCGGAGGCCAGGCGGTCGTCCACCCGCACACCCACCAGCATGGCCCCCAGGGGCTTTCCAGCGGGGGAACGCAGGGGGCGGGCCACCGCATGGTAGACCCCAGGACGGTCGCCCCAGTCCTCTCGAAAGAAGCCGCGGTAGAAGGGGCCAGGCTGGCCCGCTTCCTTGGCCAGCTCAGGGGCCAGGGCCATCTGGAGGATGCCCACCTGGGGCAGGGTGGCCCGGCCGCCCCCGGTGGTGCTGGCGAGGAGGGTGCCGTCCTGACGGACCACCAAAGCGGTCTCTGCACTCAGCCTGGGGAGGTTCTCGGCGAGGGCATCGGCCAGGCTGGTGGTGGCCTCCGACTCCAGGGCGTGCTCGATGAGGGCCACGTTTCCGGAGTACTGGGTGAAGATCTCCAGGCCGGCATCCATGGCCCGGCCCTGCTGCTCAAAGGCCCGGTCCAGGACATAGCCCCCGGCCGTGAGGCTGGCACTGGCGGAGGTTCGGGCCCCCCGCTCGGCCTCGCTATAGGCCACCCAGAGAATGATCGCCAGGAGCCCGAGAATGGCGGCCGCCTGGCGGACAAAAAACGTCCACGCCAGGGTCTGGTACCACCTCATGGTTGGCTGCATCGGGATTCCTTGACTGGTCGCATGCTTGCATAGAATCTATTTTGGATGAATAGCCTGAACAATCTGTGCCAAGGGGGCCTGGTGCTGATGCTCCTGGCGACACCTCTGACGGCGGGCAGCGTCCAGGGCCCCGTCCACCTCCGGGACAAAGGGGGCCGCGCCCGCCCTTCCCTGCAGGACGTCGTGGCCATCCTGGAGCCCCTGAACGCCCCCCTGACGGCCGTGAAGCCCCTGAAGCCAGTGGTCATCCGGACGGTGGGCAAGGCCTTCACCCCCAGAGTCTCCCTGGCCACGCCGGGTACGGAGGTGGTCTTCCCCAACCTGGACCACATCCTTCACAACGTGTTCAGCGTGACCCCAGGCAACCGCTTCGACACCGGCCAGTACCGGCCCGGCGACAACCCCCGGGTGAAGGTTGCCAACCCCGGCCTGGTGAAGCTGTACTGCAATGTCCACCACCAGATGAACGCCTTCCTCCTGGTGGTCACCACCCCCTTTGCCCAGCTCCTGGAAGGGAGGACGGGCCTGGCCTTCGATGCGGTGCCGCCAGGTTCCTACCGCCTCCGGCTCTGGCATCCCGAAGCCGGAGAGAAGGTCTGGATCCTGAATGTCGGCGAAGGCGTGACCCAGGGCTCCTGGGAGCTGGAAGCCTCCCTGCCTGTCCTCGAGCCCCACAAGAACAAGTTCGGCCGGGACTACGCCCCGCCCGTGGACGAGCGGAACTACTAAGCCTCAGAACCGTCGGGTGAGGGTCAGCAGGCTGCGGGTGGAGAGGCCAGTCTCGCCTTCGGGCCGCTGCTGAATCACCGAGAGACTCACCAGCCAGTGGCCCGGCAGCGGCACCGAGAGGTCCACCCGGGGGCCTCGGGCCCGGCGGTAGAACCACCACTCGTCCCCATTGACCGGGTAGAGCGAGCCCGTGGCAGAGAGCCGCTGCCAGGTGTAGGCGAGGTGGGGCCAGTAGACCCGCTCCCGGCTGCCGGCAGAGACCTGCGCCTCCCCGCTGGTCTCCCCGGTGGCCCGGTCCCTGGATGCGGACCAGCTGAAGGCCAGGGGGAAAGCTGCATGCCAGGTCCCAACCAGTCCACCCGTGTCCACCACAAGCTTCTGGCGGGCCGTGGCACTGCCGCCGGGCAGGCGGCGCAGGCGGGCGCTGCCCGGGTCCCAGGCCAGCCCCCAGCGCCCGGCGTGCAGCGTCCAGGAGGTGGGGCCCAGATCCGTCTTTAGAACACCCTGCACCGCAGCAAGGTCCACATCCCCACCCAGGATGTCCCGAACCCGACCCGCAGCACCCCGGAGGCTGGCCTCCCCGAGGAGGCCCTCCAGGTCGCGCACCCCGGCCATGCCGCCGGCGCCAAGGAAGCGGAGGTCCTGGTCCCACATGGCCTGGGACGTCACCAAGGCGTTTTCCTGGAAGCCCAGGCGCAGGGTTCCGAAGGTCTGGGCTGTCACCCAGGAGAGGTCGGCGTGGCCAACGTCCAGCTGCGTACCGTTGGAGGGCTGCTGATCCCAGCGCGGCAGGTTGAAGCGATTTCCGTCAGTCCCCATGGCGGAGCGAGTGCCCGCCACCAGACGCAGGCCGTCCTGCTCCCAGGTCCACCGGAAGCGCAGCTGGGCCCCCAGGCGGTTGAAGCTGGCAGAGGGGGTCCTCGGATCCTCCACCTGGTCCCGCCAGAGCGTCAGCTCCCAGGCGAAGCGCGCCCGGTCGGTGGGCTCAGGGAAGTAGGACGCCGCCTCCTGGCCGAAGGCGACCGAGGCAATCAGGGGGAGGAGCCAGCGCTGCAGGAGGGGCATGGGAAGGGTACGTAGAGGTGGCCTGGATGGGAGCCAAAGGATCGGCCCAAAGAAAAAGGTGTCATGAAACCAACCGGATGGGCCAGCAATTCCGAACCGGATCTGGCAAGGCCCCCCATGGGCTCCGACTCTGGGCCAACCGGGGGACCTCTCCCGGCGCGCCAAAAAACCAAACTGCCCTCGCCGAGGCGAGCTGGAGGCACCCATGACCCGAACGCCCGCATCACCCACCCCTTCCCTGCGACCCGGGACCGCGCTCGCAGCCGCTCTGCTGACCGGTTCGGCGATCCTGTTTCTCTTGGCCTGCGGAGGCGGCTCCGCTGCTGACAGCACGCCCGCGCCAGCGCCTCCGTCCTACCAGCTCACCCGGCTGGTGTCCGACCAGGCCGCCACGGGTGCCATCACCACGGATGCCAACCTGGTGAACCCCTGGGGCCTCGCCTTCGGCCCCGCCACGGATTTCTGGGTGGCCAACCAGGGCACCGGCACCACGACGGTCTACGATGGCCTGGGCAAGCCCCCCACCACCCCGGTGATCGTGGCCATCCCTCCCATTGCAGGGCACGCCATGGGTGGCCCGACGGGCGTGGCCTTCAACGGCTCGGCCAGCTTCAGCGGGGATGAGTTCGTCATCGCCTCCCTGGACGGCTGCATCTGCGGCTGGAGCAGCGGCACGGTCATGACCCGCAGGGTGGACAACTCGACCACCCAGGCCGTCTACACAGGAGTGGCCCTGGGCAGCACGGCCACCGCCCGCTACATCTACGCCGCCAACCTGGCGGCAGGGACCGTAGATGTCTTCAACGACTCCTACGCTCCGGTCAACCTGGGGGCCGGGGCCTTGGTGGACCCGACCCTCCCAGCCGGGTTCTCGCCCTACAACGTGCAGGTTCTGGCGGGCAAGCTCTACGTCACCTACGCCAAGTACGCTGCCCCGGCCTTGCGTGAGACTTCCGGTGCAGGCTACGGCTATGTGAGCGTCTTCAACCTGGATGGGACCTTTGTCCAGCGCCTCGCCTCCGGGGGGCTCCTCAACGCACCCTGGGGCATGGCCATCGCTCCGTCGAACTTTGGCCCCCTCAGTGGCACCCTCCTGGTGGGTAACTTCGGCGACGGCCGCATCACCGCCATCAATGCCACCACCGGCGCCATCGTTGGCCAGCTCTCCGACGGCAGTGGAGCGCCCCTGGTCATCGGCGGCCTCTGGGGTCTCTCCTTCGGCAACGGCGCTGCCGCCGGGCAGACCAACCAGCTCTTCGTGACGGCCGGCTCGCAGGGTGAGACCCACGGTCTGTTCGGTGTGATCACCTACGGCCCCTCGGGCATCGGCAGCGGCACCGGTGGTGGCACGGGCGGCGGCACCGGCCCGGGCTACTGACCCACCGTCTTGACGAATGGGTGCCATGACAGGATTCTGGTTCAGGATTCAGGAGGTCCACGTTGGGTAGCTGGGACCTTGCCATCGCGCTTGATCGCACGCATCCAGACCCGCTCTACCTGCAGCTGGTGAAGGCTCTCGAGGAGGGCATCCGCAACGGGCGCTTCAAGCCCGGGGATGCCCTCCCGGGGACTCGCGCCATGGCCGAGCTGCTGGGGGTGAACCGCAACACGACCCTGGCTGCCTACCGAGAGCTGGAGGCCGAGGGCTGGATCGAAGTGGCCCCCGACCGGGGCACCTTCGTGGCCCTCAAGCTGCCCTTCGTCCTGGAAGCGCCAACGGGCATCTCAGCCCAGGACTCAGCCTCCTGGAAGCGGACCACTCCCCGCAGCGAGCCCTTCTTCCAGCCCGGAGCGCCGGCTGTGGAGTCCTTTCAGCTCATCCCTGATTCGACCGACCTGAGGCTCACCCCCACCGAGGCCATCCACCGGGCCTACGGCCGGGTGCTCAAGCTCCACCCGGAGCGCCTGCTGCAGCCTGGCTGGGATCCCCGGGGCCTCCTGGACCTGCGCCAGTCCCTGTGCAAGATGCTCGGGGACATGCGGGGGCTCTCCATCGAAGCGGGCAACCTGCTGCTCACCCGGGGCCTGATGAGCACCCTCAACCTGGTCTCCCGGGTGCTCTTCGCCCCCGGGGAGGCGGTGGCCGTGGAGAACCCCGGGATGTTCCGGGTGGCCGAAGCCTTCCGGGCCGCAGGTGCCCGGCTCTTTGCCGTTCCGGTGGATGCCCATGGGCTGGATGTGGTGGCCCTGGAAGCCCTCCTCATCCTGGAACCCATCCGCCTGCTCTACCTCTCCGCCAACCCCCAGCACCCCACGCAGGTGGTCCTGGATCCGGCCCGGCGCAAGCGCCTGCTGGACCTCTCCCGGGCCCATGGGTTCCGCATCCTGGAGGGGGACCTGGGCCTGGGCTTTCACCGGGAAAAGAACCCCAGCCTGCCTCTGGCCAGCGAGGATCCCCACGGCCGTGTGCTCTACTTCGGCAGCTTCGAGCAGATCCTGGCGCCGGGCCTCCAGGTGGGCTTCCTGGCGGGTGAGTCGGGCCTCATCAAGACCCTGGCCCAGCAGCGGCAGCTGGTGGACTGGCCCGGCAACCTGGTCCAGGAGGCCACCATCGAGGAGACCCTCCGGGACGGCGAGATCGTCCGGCACCTCCGCCGCATCCGCAAGCTCACCGATGAGCGGCGGGAGACCATGGTGGACCGCCTGCTGTTCCACCTCCATCCCGCCATCTCCCTCAAGAATCCCCGGGAGGGTCTCTCGCTCTGGATCCGCGTGGCCGAGGATGTCCCGCTGGAGGCCTGGTGCGAGCGGTGCCTGGCGAATGGGGTGGTCTTCTACCCCGGTAGCCTCTACGACCTCCACCGCCAGAATCTCCCCCACATCTGCCTGGGGTTTGCCGCCCATGACCTCGACGAGCAGAACGAAGCCTGCAAGCGGATGGCAGTGGCCCTGGTGGAGGCCCGGGCCCGGCGTACTTGAGCCCAGGCAGGCCAGGCCCAACCGGACTGGTCGCATTCGGCAATCCGGATCTGGTGCACCAACCCATTTGAGGGATGATGGGCAGATACCTCCATGCACCATCCAGCGACCACCGGCCTCCAGGAGCGCCCATGCTTCCAACCTCTTCCGACTTGCGACCTGCGCCAACCCACGCCACTGGGCACCTGCTCCGTGCGGTGCAAGCCTGGCCCCGCCCTCGTCCGAGTCTGCTCCTGGCGCTGGTGACCGCCCTCGCCTGGGCCGGGGCTGAGCCACCCAAGGCCAAGACCGTCCAGGAGCTGCGGTCCTTCTTCCAGCAGAACTGCACCCGCTGCCATGGGCTGGACGGATCGGCCCACACCCCCGATGGCAAGCGACTGGGCGGGATGGACTTCACCGTTGTCACGGAGGAGTTCCGGCAGGCCGGCGGGCCAGGGTCAGAGCGGGAGATCCGCAGGATGAGCCGGGGCATCCTGAACGGCATCCTGTTTGGGGTCACCATGCCGGCCTGGAAGACTCAGCTCAGCCCGGAGGATGCCCAGCTCATGGTGAAGGAGGTGCTCCTGAAGGCTGAGCGCGGAAAGGTCATCGAGCCAGCCCCGGAGGGGAACCAACCCCAGTAGGGACCATCCACAGCAAGGACCCCGGAAGGGACAGGAGAGGCCTGCCCTTGCCGGGGTCCGATGCGATGGCTCCTGCTCAGGCGGTCTCGGCGCCTGCGGGCTGGGCGGCCTCATTGATAGAGGCCAGCAGGGCCTTGACCTTGCGCTTGCCAGTGCTGCGGAGGTCGGCGATGGCATTCAGCTGCTGCGCCTTGGGCCGGGTCTTCCCAGCTTCCCAGTGGTAGACGGTCTGAGCGGAAACGCCGACCAGCTGACCCAGCTCGGCGGCAGAAACGCCCAGCTTCTTGCGAAGGGTCTGCAGGCCCTTGGAGCGGAAGCGGAGCGGCTTCTTGAGCCCGCCGTCCTCGTCCGGAGCCTTGCCCGTCACCTTCTTGCCGAGGGTGGCAACCAGCCGCTCAAAGTCAGACAGCCGCCGCTTGAGCGCAGCGATTTCAGTGCGATGCTGGGCCGTGGCCTTCTTCCAGCGCTCGGTCTCGGCCTTCATCTCCTTGCGGGCAAGGCGGCCGATTTCCTCTTTCAACACGGATGCGATATTTGGCATATGAAATGTCCTTTCAAGCTGACGTTTTTGTCCGAGTCAAGGGATATCCCAAGTTCACGGTGAAGCCATTAAAACCCCCGAACAGTTGTTCGGTCTGGGTGTTTCATTAATAGAATTATATCCAAATTGACTGGAAAACAAGGGTTTTTCAGAATCACTGAATTATTTTCGATTACCTTATCTCTTTCTGCTCTCGCCCGACAGTACAATTCCGGCAATGGAATATTGCTAGGTGTAACAAATGGGCAGATTTGACTCAATTGACATCCAGGTCCGTTACCTCGTTCTGACTCGCCTGAATTCCCCGGTGCAGGACCATGGTTTTTACACCCTTCTTGAATCCCTTTGCACTGCGGTCGCAGGCTCAGAAAACACCGCTCTAAGCAGGAGCAGCCCTGGTCATCCTGGACATGAACATGCCGGGCCTGGATGGGGCCCACACGCTGGAGCGCCTCCTGGCATGCAACCCCGGGCAGGCGGTCCTCATGGCCACAGGCAACAGTGAGATGGCCATCGCGGAGTCCCTGGCCGGGCATCCGAGTGTGGCGGGGATTCAGAAGCCGTTCTCCGCAGAGGAGCTCAACCAGGCCTTCCAGGGCCTCCGCCGGAGAATCCGCTCAGAACTGGAAGCCGGCTGAGATCAGCAAGCTCTTCAGTTGGGTATCCCGCTCGTCCTGGGTGCGCGGCCGGCCCAGGATGCGCTTCCAGTCGGCTGCGTATTCGAGCTTGAGGGGGAAGCCCAGCTTGAGGATGAGGCCCAGCCCCAGCGTGGTCCGCAGGGGCGGGAAGGGGGTCTGGGCGCCGGCCTGGGCCTTGAGGCTGCGGTAGACCTGCCCTGAGTCCAGGAACAGCTCCCCCCAGAGGCTCTGGGTCCCGAAGAGGGGGAAGCGATACTCCAGGTTCACCACCACCAGGCCCTGCCCCCCCAGGGGGATGGGCTGGACGAGCTTGTTGCCCAGGGAATCCGTCCGCTGGATGTCTCCCAGCATGTCCGGCTCCACGCCCCGCACGGTGAACGAGCCGCCGCCGAAGAAGCGCTCGGACAGAGGCAGATCCTGGGCCGAGTCAGCCGTCGGACGGGCCAAGCCCAGGCGCAGGTTGGCCATCAGCACCCCCTCCTCCGCATGGAAGCCCAGGGGCCAGTTCCACTGACTCCGCAGATCCAGCTTCACGAAGCTACTGTTGGTGGAGGTCCCGAAGACCTGATTGGCCAGCTCCAGGCGCCCCAGGAAGAAGGAGCCGGAGGTGGGGTCATAGGGACGATCCCGACGATCCACCGCGATCTGGAGATAGGGGGCGGAGATGATGCTGCGGGCGGGGGTCCGGGCGATGAGAAACAGGTCCTGGTCGGACAGGAGGGGCACGCCCAGGCTGTCTGTGTTGGAGGCCACCTCCACCCGCTCGAAGCGGTAGCCCAGCTGCACCGTCTGCACCGGGCCGAGCTTCCACTCCAGGGTGGGCGTGAAGCGCCGGCGGCGGGCCAGAAAGGCCGCCCGGGCCTCCTCAATGTAGGCGCCCTCCATGCGGAGCTGGGTGCGCGGAACCAGCCAGGCACCCAGCGATCCAGGCAGGAACCAGGGATCGGTATAGGCCAGGCTGTAGCTGTCCACGGAGCGCTTCACCTCACCGGTGGGGAAGGCCCGCCGCAGGGCGGGAGAATCGAGGGTCTGGTCCCCGGCCCGCAGGCCGAAGTCCAGGGTCCGGCCCATGCCGCCCACATTGAGCCGCTGAGCAGCGAGCCCGAAGTGGTAGCCCTGGGTGCGGTCGTAGCCAAAGGACTCGGTAAACACCCACGGACTGCGCTCCTGCAAGCGGAGGGCCAGGTCGCCGCGCTCCCAGGGCTCCTTCTCCTGCTCCGGGAGGTCCTTCATGGTCAGCAGGTCCACCCGCTGGAAGGCCCCCAGGCCACCCAGGCGGATCTGCGCATCGTCCAGGCGGACGAGGTCCAGGGGTGCGCCTGGTGGCACCAGGGCCTCGCGCAGGACGGCCTCGGCGCGGGTCCGGTCCGCCCCCTGCACCACCAGCCGCCGGGTCAGATCCAGGGGCTGGGCGGGGATCTGGATCCGCACAACGGGCAGCAGGTCCCCCTCTTCCAGAGCCACCTTCACCAGAGGGTTGGCCGCCCCTGCAGAGGACAGGCGCTGCCTCAGGTCAGAGACCACCAGGGCCAGGTCATTGCGCACCAGGGGCAGGGCCGGCTTGAAGCTGAGGCGGGCCCCACCAGGGGTGGTCTCCAGCACCCCCTCGTGGCCCTGGAGGTGCCGCCGGTCCGAGGTATAGCGGGTGGTTCCGGCCACCCGCAGGGGCTTATCCGACAGCGCCAGCAGCAGGCTCTGGGCCATGCGCTCCCGGGGAAACCCCGGTTCCTCCGGCAGCTCCAGCACCAGGGCGTCCAGGGAGCGGCGGCGGCCCTCGCGGATGATGAAGCGCACCTCCACGGCACCGCCCGCGTTCGGCTCGACCCGCCGGCGCACCTGGACATCCGGGAAGCCCCGCTGCAGGTAGAGGGCCGTGAGGCGATCCTCCAGGGCCTTCACGGCCTCGGACTTGGCGTGGGGCGGCCAGAAGAGGTAGCGCCGCGGCAGGGTGGCCACCGCCCGGAGGTCGGCATCCGACAGCTCACGGTTCCCTTCAAACTGGACCTGCCCCAGGGTGCGCCGGGGGCCTCGGTCCAGGGAGAAGACCACGGCCACGGCAGTAGGGCGCTCTGGCGGCCCCGCCAGCACCTTGCGGACATAGGAGACCTTCGCCTCGGGGTAGCCCTGGTCCCGGAAGTAGGCGGTGATGCGCCCCGCCCCCTCCTCCAGGAGGCTGGGGGCATAGCGCTCCGCCCGGGCCAGGGGCACGAACTCCGGCAGGCGGGGCTGCCCCCAGAGAGGGCCGAAGAAGCCGATCCCTTGGGCGTCCAGCTTGACCGTGGGGCCGGGGTCCACCTCCATGGCCAGGACCCCCTCCGCGCCTTCCACGGGGACCAGGCGGACCGCACCCTCCAGGCGGTCTTGCTTGACAAAGAACAGGCGGAGGCGCCGCTGGGCTTCTCGTAGGCCCGAGGGCGTGTAGGTGGAGACCCCAGGTCGCAGCCCCGCCTCCTGAAACAGCTCCTCCGGGGTGTAGGGTGCCGGATCCCCCTTCAGGCGGACCTCCCGCACCAGGGCCTGATGGCCGAGGGTCACCGTGAAGTGCAGCTTGCGCCCTGCTTCGGCTTCCCGGGCCTCCACCCGGGCCTGGGGGTAGCCGGCTTCCCGAAGGTGCCTCCGGGCCTGAGTGGCCAGCGTGGCCTGAGCCTGGGGGCCGACCCGCTGGCCCTTGCGCAGGTCCGGCAGCAAGGCCTTGAGGAGCCCGGGCGGGACAGGGTCCCCCCCAACGGTCCAGGCCACCAGGGGTTCGACGGGCTCCAGCCGGAGGTGGAGGAGGCCATCCTCGCCGAGGCGGCCCTCCACCGTCCGGTAGCGGTCCACCAGGCGCACGGCGGCCAGGGCCTGCTCCAGGGTGGGTCCGTCCACAGCCTGGCCCGGAATGAGGCCCAGTGCGGCCTCGGCAAAGCGCCGATCATCTTCCGCACCGCCCTGGACCCGGACCGCACGGAAGGTGCCCTGGGCCGCCAGGGGCGTCAGGGCCAGCAGGGCGGGGACCAGGAGGGTTCGGAGCCAGCGCTGAGCGGGAGGGGCTGTGACGAATGCGGTCGGCGGCAGCACCAGGCGCCGCCTTGCCTGTCCGCACTTCGGTTCCCTTCCGCTCAAGGCGGCCTCCACCTAGGGCTTGGACAGTCGACTAGAAGCCGGCGAGGGCCTCTTCTTCGGTATCCATCACCTCAAAGACCGAGTGGAGACTGGTCATCTTGATGAGGCTGAAGATCTTGGAGCTCATGCCGCAGATGCGCAGCTCACCGCCCTTCCCCTTGATGGAGGTGTAGCAGCCCACCAACTCACCCACACCGGAGGAGTCCAGGTAGCTCACCTTGCTGAAGTTGATCACGATCTTGCGGGCCCCGTTGGCCAGGGAGGTACGAACGGCCTCGCCCAGCTCCTGGTCGCCATCACCCAGGGTGATCTTGCCTTCGGGGAGCAGGATGAGCACCTCTTGGTGTTTGCGCGTGTTCAGAATCATGGATGCCTCGGGGTGAGGGGCCAGTGTATCAAGGGTCCCTCGGTAAAGTGCAAGGGCCACGAGGCCCCTCCCCCCATCTTTCAGTTCGGCACGCAGACTGCATCCCTCTGGGTCAGCCGGATTCCACCCGGCCCATTCTGCAGGGTGCCCCATGTTCGATCTCATCAGCGGCAACGGCATGATCCAGACCATGGATCGGGCGCTGACCCTGGCTTCCAAGCGCCAGACCCTGATCGCTTCCAACCTGGCGAACCTGGACACCCCGGGGTACAGGACCCAGGACTTCAGCTTCGAGGGCGCCATGAAAGCGGCCGTTTCTGGGCAGAATTCGCCGCCCACCCTGAGAAGCACCCACCCCCTGCACCTCCAGGGCTCGGCCAGTTCCACTCTGCCCGCCAGCACCGACACCCTCCTGCCCCGAGCTGAGCGCAACGACGGCAACGACGTCAGCCTGGACCGGGAGAACATGCTGCTGGCCCGCACCCAGTCCAGCTATCAAGCGGCCTCCACCTTCATGCAGGTCGAGCTTCGGAAGCTCTACACCACCATCCGAGAATCGGTAGCACACTGATGAGCATCCCCCAGATCCTCGACATTGCGAGCACCGGCATGGCCGCCCAGCGCCTCCGGGTTCAGCTCATCGCCTCCAACGTCGCCAACAGCGAGACCACCCGCACCAAGGAAGGGGGCCCCTTCCGCCGCAAGGAGGCCGTGTTCCAGAGCCAGGACATGGGCTTCAAGGGTGCGCTGGCCGCAGCGGGGGTCCGTATCGCCGGCATCCGCACCAGCGAGGACCCCTTCCTGACCCGCTACGAGCCGGGCCACCCCGACGCCGATGCCAGCGGCACCGTGAACTACCCCAACGTGAACCCCGTGGAAGAGATGGTGAACCTCACCGAGGCCAGCCGCGCCTACGAGGCCAACATTGCAGTGGTCCGGCTCGTAGCGGGTCAGGAAGGGGTCCTCGCTGGTGCGGATGCCGGCGATACGGACCCCCGCTGCGGCCAGCGCACCCTTGAAGC
>Ga0007792_10000243_pt1 | contig 19967 bp, 24 predicted proteins | sample CryBogmetaGMA6M_FD_60371 | JGI IMG/M metagenome (GOLD analysis project Ga0007792, IMG submission 60371) | Freshwater microbial communities from Crystal Bog, Wisconsin, USA - MA6M | ecosystem: Environmental > Aquatic > Freshwater > Lake | place: Crystal Bog, Wisconsin, USA | collected 2009-07-06
ACAAGGCGCCCGCACCCGAACCGACCACGAGCAAATCGCAATCCCAATGCGTCACAGAGGCGGACTTGTCGCTATTCATGGCTTTGAATCTCAGGCCGCATAAATGGGTTGCAAACGCACTTTGCTTTTGCCACGCGCCAACATCGGCGAGGCACCACTGGCAGCGGCCAACTGTGCAGCGTAGGACAACAAATCCGGTGCAAGAGCCAACATGCGTTCGCGCGTCAAACGCGCAGAAGGGCCCGCCACACTGATGGTGCCCATAGGCAATTGACCGACTAAACCGACAGGGGCAGCAATGGCATTGAGGCCAGCGGTATAGGTTTCTTCGGTCAGGCTAAAGCCTTGTTTGCGGGTGTCTTGCAAGACTTTGAGAAATGCCTTCAAGCTCTTAGGGGCGTTGGGGCCAAAGTCTTTCGGCAAACCCAACCCTTGCTGCGACACCAAGGCAAGCGCCTCATCATCCTTCATGGTCGACAGCCAAGCCAAACCAGAAGATGAACAACTCAGCCGTGCAATGCTGCCCATGTCTGGGTCATAACGCAGGCCTTGGCGCGCCCCTTGTGCGCGGGCCACCCACGTCAGACGGTCACCATCAACCACCGACAAACGCACCAACTCACCGGTCTGTTCAGCGAGGCGATCGAGCAACGGCTGGGCAATATCAATCACACCGGTTTTGCTCAGGTAGCTCAAGCCTAAGGACACGAGCTTGGTAGTCAATGCGTACTCACCCAATTCGCGTGTTTGGCGAACGTAGCCAAAACGAATGAGGTCCACCAGCAAACGGTGCGCTGCGCTCTTGGGCATGTTGAGTTGCTCCGCCAAAACGGCCAACTCAACGCCCTGCCCCTGTGCTGACAAGAGTTCCAAAATGCCCAAAGTTCTTTCGAGTACGCCGCTCATCGTGATTTGTATTGGTTCATAGTGAACCGCACTTTATCACGAAAAATGAATTTCATTCAATAGTTGAACGGTGTTCCATTTTTGTATAAACTGCGACACATTCATCCACTCACTCCTGCTCACCATGCTCGACAACTTCAGCGGCGCCACACGTGTTCACCTCATCGTGGGTGACCCCATCGCACAAGTGAAATCGCCTTTTGGCGTCACGCAAGCATTTGAACAACATGGCAAAGACGCCGTATGCGTCCCCGCCCACGTGTCCACCCAAGACCTGAAGCAATGGTTTGAAGGCGTGTCCCTCGCACGCAACGTCGACGGGGTTATCGTCACCGTGCCTCACAAGTTTGACTGCCATGCGTTTTGCGCCACCAGCTCACCTCGCGCCGAGTTCTCAGGGGCGGTCAACACCATCCGCCGTAACGCTGATGGCAGCTGGCATGGCGACATGTTCGACGGGTTGGGCTACGTCAAAGCAATTGAGTCAAAAGGCTTCGACCTCAAAGGCAAAAAAGCGTTGCTGGTCGGTGCAGGCGGTGCAGGCTCGGCCGTCGCACACAGTTTGGTGTTGGCTGGCGTGAGCGAGTTGGCCATCCACGACGAAAGCACCGAACGCCGTGAGTCACTCATCAAACGACTGAACAGTTTGAACATGGGGCGCGTCTACAGCGGCAGCGGCGACCCAACTGGCGTTGACGTGGCCATCAACGCCACGCCCCTCGGGATGCGCGAAGGCGACCCAAGCCCCATTGATGTGAGCGCCATCACGCCACAGATGTTCATCGGTTGCGTCATCACCGCGCCCGCCGTATCACCCCTGATTGCCGCAGCCCGCAGCAAAGGCTGCCCTACCGTCACGGGCGCGGACATGTTTGCGCAAGTCCGCGAGCTGATGGTGCAATTCTTGTTAGAAGCCTAATGCTTTGGAGACTTTAAAGATGAGCGACACACTCCATCCCATCACCCATCGCCTCAACACTGACCTCTCGCAGCTCCATGACCAAGACATGGTGGACTTGGTGGTCATCGGATCAGGCGGCGCGGGTTTCTCGGCGGCACTCAACGCCGCAATTGACGGCGCACGCGTGCTGTTGGTCGAACGCATGGCCCATGTGGGTGGTACCACCGCTTTATCCGCAGCCACCACGTGGGTACCCGGCACCAAACGCGGCTTAGAAGTCAACCCAGACGACACGCCCGAGCGTGTGGCGACGTTTTTGAACCTCGCCGTGGGCGATCGCTCGGATGCCAAACTGCGCCAAGCCTTCATCGATAACGGCCCACATGCCATCGCCAAATTCGAAGCCCACAGCGCACTGCAATTTCAAGTGCGCATGCTGCACCCAGACTACTTGTCTGAGCTCGAAGGCTCTGTGCTTCGTGGCCGCGCGATTGAGCCGCAACCCTTTGACGGCAAACTGCTCGGCCCCAACATGACCTTGGTTCGCAACCCCATCCCAGAGTTCACTGTGCTCGGCGGCATGATGGTGGACCGCGATGACATCTTTCATTTGTTGCGCTTAACGGAGACTTGGAAATCATTCAGCTATAGCGTACGCATCATCGTGCGCCACTACCTCGACACACTGCTGCATCCACGCAGCACACGCTGGGTCATGGGCAACGCAATGATTGCGCGCATGCTCTACAGCTACATCGAACGCCAAGGCCTATTAGTCACCCACACCGAAGTGACGGAACTCGTGCAAGACGGCAACAACGTTCACGGCGTGGTGTTGCAACAAACCTTACCCAATGGCAGCAAAGTGCAACGCACTGTGCACAGCAAAGGTGGTGTGGTCATGGCCAGCGGTGGCTTCAACCGCCACCCCACGCGTCGCGCACAGATGCTGCCCGGTGCGAAAGAGGCGTGGTGCCCCGCGGGTCCAGGCCACACAGGTCGTGCGCAAGACTTGGCACTGCATGCAGGTGGTCAACTCGGAACAGGTGGCTTGAGCAACGCTTTTTGGGCGCCTGTGTCGACACGGCGAAGGGCCGACGGCAGCACAGCCGTCTTCCCTCACTTCGTGATGGACAGGGGCAAACCGGGCATGATCACGGTCGATAGCCAAGGCCATCGCTACGTGAACGAATCCACCTCGTACCACTTGTTTGGCATTGCCATGCAGGCGCACAACACCACCACGCCGAGCGTACCGTCATGGTTGGTGTGCGATGCAGGGGCCTTGAAACGTTATGGTCTCGGCATGATTCGACCAGGCGGCAAAGGCCTCGCGCCCTTCTTGGCCGACAACTATTTAAAGCAAGGCAACACCTTGGCAAACTTGGCGCAGCAACTGCACGTGCCGGCCAGTCAACTGGAAGCCACGGTGGCGCGCTTCAATGCCTTTGCCGACCTCGGTGTGGATGCCGACTTTCAACGCGGCACCACAGACTATCAACGCGCCAACGGCGATGCCACGTGGACGGGACCTAATCCTTGCTTAGGTGCCTTGCGCGAAGGTCCGTATTACGCCATTGCGCTGTATCCCGGCGATATCGGTGCAGCCACGGGCCTGGTCACCGATGGGGATGCACGTGTGTTGAATGCAGAAGGTCAGGCCATTGAGGGCTTGTACGCCTGCGGTAACGACATGCACTCGATCATGGGGGGCGTGTACCCAGGGCCAGGCATCACCATTGGGCCTGGGTTGACGTTTGGCTATTTGGCCGCCAAGCACGCCGTGGCAAGAGCGAACTCAAGGCGCTGATTTGGGCAGTGGCTCGTCAGGGTCGGGGTGTTGTTCAAAGTGCGTTTGGAGCGCGTTTGTTTTTTCTTTCAAACGGTCGATGCGCTCTTGAAGCGAAGAAAGTTTTTCTGCGCGATGCACTGCGTCATTTTCAATGGGATCGGGGGATGCGGGATCGATTTGATTTTGCATAACGATGCTCATGAATCAGGTGCGTTTCACTCTATCAGTAGCGGCACGCAGTGGAGGGTATAAAAAATGACATTGCAGTCACAATTCATCAGTCCTCCCCTTCATTCTGGGTGCTGACGGAACTCGCGCCACAGCAAATACAAGCCACTCATCACCACGATGCATGCGCCAAGCGCAACGGCTTGATCCGGCACTTGTCCAAAAATCAACCATCCCCAAAACGTCATGTAAATAATTTGTTGGTACAAAAATGGACCCAGTACCGCGGCCGAGGCGTAGCGGTGCGCCTGTGCAGCGGCAATATGTCCCAGACCACCACACAAGCCCGTCGCTCCAATAATCAACCAAGTCTGCCACCCCTGAGGCGTTTGCCACTGCCACAAAGCAAAGGGAGCCAACACACAGGTAGCCACAGCGGCTGAAGCCAGTTGCGTCACCACCGGGTTATCGCTACTCGCCAAACGTCGCGTCATCAGGTTAAAGCCTGCGTACAAAACCGCATTTAAAAGACTCAGAAAAATAGCGGGATGAAAACCATTCCCGCCTGGACGGATGATGACAAGGACACCTAAAAATCCAATGCAAATGGCGATCCAACGCCTCGCGTCCAAGCGCTCTTTCAGCCACCATGCAGAGAACAGCGCAATCAGAATGGGAACCGAGAATTGAACCGCGCCGGTTTCAGCCAATTGCAAATATTGCAACGCCCAAAAGTTAACCCCCGTCATCACAGCCAGCATCAATCCACGCGCCAGTTGCATGCGCGGCCGACTGACCACCAACAAACCCGCACCCATGGAGGGTATGAACATCGCGGCCGTCAAAATCGTGTGCACCAAAAACCTCAGCCACACCACTTGCAACACAGGAAGGGTTTGCACCAGCCATTTGGCACTGGCATCCAAGGCCGCAAACATCAAGGTCGTGATAACCATCAAGGCAATGCCAATTTGACGATTGCGTGCCGTGTTGTTTAAGCGGTAGGACATCAGACCCTTTTTTGCGTGACTTATCAAGCGTTGAGCTGTTGCTCCAAATCGTGCAGAACCTTGTAGCAAGGGAGCACTTGTGCCACGCTTGAGTTTGGTTCGCGGCCTTCTTTGATCGCAGCAAAGAATTCTCGGTCTTGTAACTCGATGCCGTTCATGGACACTGCCACGTTGGAGACATCAATTTTTTCTTCTTTGCCCGTGTACAGATCATCGTAACGAGCCAAGTAGGTGCCGGTGTCACCGATGTAGCGGAAGTACGTTCCCAAGGGGCCGTCATTGTTGAATGACAAGCTCAAGGTACAAATCGCGCCGTTGGCGGCTTGCAACTGAATGCTCATGTCCATCGCAATGCCCAGGGCGGGGTGGATCGGGCCTTGCACAGCGTTGGCCTTGACGATGGGACTGCCCGCTTGGTAAGCAAACAAATCCACCGTGTGCGCTGCGTGATGCCACAGCAGGTGGTCGGTCCAGCTACGGGCTTGACCCAGGGCGTTCATATTGGTGCGGCGGAAAAAGTAGGTTTGTACATCCATTTGCTGAATGTTGAATTCACCTGCCTTGATTTTGTTGTGCACCCATTGATGGCTGGGGTTGAAGCGACGGGTGTGACCGCACATCGCGACCAAACCTTTTTCGCTGGCGACTTGCGCCACTTCGGCGGCATCTTTCCAGCTGTCAGCCAAGGGGATTTCCACTTGCACATGTTTGCCAGCCCTCAAGCAAGCCAAGCTTTGTGCGGCGTGCATTTGTGTGGGTGTACACAAAATCACAGCATCGACTTCAGGCAAAGCCAAACTATCGGCCAAGTCGGTGGTGATGTGCTTGATGCCGTACTTGTCAGCAGTTTCTTTGGTTTTTTCTAAATCGCGGCTGATCAATGACACGACTTCTACGCCGTCGATATTTTTGATGCCGTCCAAATGTTTGATGCCGAAGGCACCAGCGCCCGCCAAGGCGACTTTGATGGTTTTAGTCATGCGATTTTCTTTTAAACATTTTCTAGAATAGCGTGACCCACGGCAGTATTGGACGCGGGCACATGGTAAAAACGATGCACCAGCTTGGGGGCTTTGCCAGTCACCTTGCCGTCGTTCACATCAGACATCGCGCCGCGCGCGATGAGCCACATCACCAACTCAATACCTTCACTGCCCGCTTCACGGACATAGTCGATGTGGGGGGTGTTGGCGCAAGCAACTGGGTCGTTGATCATCAAGTCAAGCCAGTTGTTGTCCCACTCACGGTTGATCAAACCCGCACGAGCGCCTTGCAACTGGTGGCTCATGCCGCCAGTGCCCCAAATGTGTACGTTGATGTCTTCGTCGTAGCTCTCGATGGCTTTGCGAATCGCTTGCCCGAGTTTGAAACAACGCTGACCGCTAGGCACAGGGTATTGAACGACGTTCACGGCGAACGGAATGACGGGGCATGGCCAAGCACCTTTGACGGGGTCTTGTTCACCGCACATCAACGACAGAGGCACGGTCAAACCGTGGTCCACATCCATCTTGTTGACGATGGTCAAGTCGAAGTCTTGTTGAATGACCGACTGCGCGATGTGCGAAGCCAACTCAGGATGACCTTTAACAACTGGCACGGGACGTGCGCCGTAGCCTTCGTCGGCGGGCGTGTATTCAGCAGCTGTGCCGATGGCAAACGTTGGAATCATGTCCAAGCTGAACGCCGTAGCGTGGTCGTTGTAGACCAAGAAGATAACGTCTGGTTTGTTGTCTTTCATCCATTGTTTGGAAAAGTCATAGCCAGCGAAGACGGGCTTCCAGTAGTCTTCTTTTGTTTTACCAAGGTCCAATGCGGCGCCGATGGCGGGCACGTGGGAGGTGTAAACGGATGCGGTAATTTTTGCCATGGTTATGCTTTCTTGTCCGTTGCGTGAGCCTGTCGACCGGCTGCGCCTTGAGGTTGGTTCTGCGCTTGCGCATCACCGTTTTCACCCATCACGCGGTTGCCTTCTACTGAGCGTCCGCCGTGAATCATCATGTTGCGGTATTCCTCTTCGGTCATGCCCGTCATCGAACCTGCCATTTGCTGGAAGCTCAAACCGTCGGTCGCACCAATTTTGGCGAGGAAGTAAATGTTGCCGCCGGTGCGCATGCACCAGTTCAAATCACGGGCCAGCACGGCCTGCTTTTGCTCTTCGGTCATGGCCCACTCATCGAGGTAAGCACGCTCGTTGGCTTTGAAACGTGTGCGGTTTTCAGCCTTCATCAGCGACATACAGAACTGGTTGAGCCAGTAGCCTTTGCGCGATTGTTCGGCATCAAAAATGATGGTGCCGGGAACGTCTGTGTAGGGTTTGTCGAGTGCCATTAAAAAGTCTCCTCAGGCCAGTAGAGGCGCATCGGGTTGTCGACCAACAACTTACGTTGTTGTTCTTCAGTGGTCGCGATGTGCGGAATGAAGTCAACCAACAAGCCGTCATCAGGCATGTGGTCTTTGAGGTTGGGATGCGGCCAATCGGTGCCCCACAACACGCGGTCTGGGAACTCATCCACGATGCGCTTGGCAAAGGGGATCACGTCTTGGTACGCGTTTTGTTCGCCATTCAAAGCCTTGGGGCCGGAGACTGACAAACGCTCAGGGCACGTCACTTTGCTCCACACATTTTTGTGCTCGCGCATGAACTTCACAAACAGCTCAAACTCTGGGCCATCGACGGGCTTGGTCACATCGGGACGGCCCATGTGGTCCACCACCACGTTGGTGGGCAATGTGGTGAAGAAGTCCCACAGCTCAGGCAAATCCACGGCTTCAAAGTAAATTACCACATGCCAGCCCCAGAGCTGAATGCGTTTGGCGATTTCAAGCAATTCGTCTTTGGGCGTGAAGTCCACCAAGCGCTTCACAAAGTTAAAGCGCACACCGCGCACACCCGCATCGTGCATGGCTTGGATTTCTTCATCGGTGACGCTGCGCTTGACGGTGGCTACGCCACGTGCTTTGCCGTTAGAGCTGACCAAGGCATCGACCATGGCGCGGTTGTCTGCGCCGTGGCAAGTGGCTTGCACCACAACATTACGGGCAAAACCGAGGTGATCGCGCAAGGCAAAAAGCTGAGCCTTAGATGCATCGCAGGGCGTGTATTTACGCTCGGGGGCATAGGCAAATTCAGCACCCGGACCAAACACGTGGCAGTGTGCATCCACCGCCCCTGCCGGCAATTTGAATTTGGGTTTGGTTGGGCCGGTGTACCAGTCCATCCAGCCTGCGGTCTTTTGAAATTCCATCTCGTTCCTCGTTGTTTTTAATCAGGTTGAATATTGGCTTCGCGCACTAACTTGGCGTAGCGCTGGCGTTCTGTACGAATCAGTTGTGTGAACATATCTGCGCTGCCGGGAACCACTTCACCGCCTACAGCGTTCATGCGCTCACGAACTTCTTTGGTTTGCAAGGCTTTTTGTACTTCATCGTGCAGCTTGCTCACAATCGGTTTTGGCGTGGCCGCGGGTGCCACCAAACCATACCAAACGGAGGCTTCAAACCCGACAAAACCAGATTCGGCAATGGTGGGAACATCCGGAAAGATAGCGCTGCGATTGGGGCTGAGCACAGCCAACACTTTGAGCTTGCCGCTCTTGACGTGTGGCAACACTTCCAACGCATTCACGGCCACCAAAGGTAGCTGACCACCGATCACATCGGTGATCGCGGGGGCACCACCTCGGTAAGGAATGTGCTGCAAATCAATACCTGCGGCACGTGCGAACAACTCAATCGCCATGTGTGGGGTCGAACCGTTACCTGGCGTTCCAAAGGCAATGCTGTTGGGCTTGCCTTTGGCTGCCTCAATCAGCTGTTTGATGTTGGTGTACGGCGCATTGGGATTGGCAGCAATCACCACAGGTACACGACCGATGAGCGATACCGCCACCAAATCACGCTCTGCATCAAACGGTGCGGGCTGGTAGAGCGACATGTTGGCGGCTAATGCATTGGCCGCCATCATTAAGGTGTAACCATCGGGCTCAGCCGTAATGACTGACTTGACTGCAATGTTGGTCCCGGCACCCGGTTTGTTTTCAACCACCACGGGCTGCCCCATGCTGATGGAGATGCTTTGACCAATGGTGCGGGCCACCACGTCCACAGCACCGCCTGCTGCATAGCCAACCACGACCTTGATTGGCTTTGCCGGATAGGTCTGCGCCATGGCATGGCTTGCTATCAAACACATGGACAGAGCGGAGACGAAACGCATCAAATTCTTCATCGTGGGTTCCTTTGAGACATCAATCGACTTGTGCCGTGCCGCGCAAACCTGCTGTGCGAACGTTAGCAAGTAAGGCATGCCTGCTTCACGGCCTTTGGGAATGGCGACGTTAGTCGATGTATTTCAAGCCTGCTGCGGCCAGAGGCTCACGCATCTTGTACATGTCGAGGCCTAATACACCGGAGGCTAATTTGGCACGTTTCTCACCTTCAAAGCTCTCACGCTTTTGAGCGGCTTCCCACGTTTGTGCAGCGCGGGCAGCGGGCACGCACACCACACCGTCATCGTCAGCGACGATGACATCACCGGGATGAATCAACATGCCTGCACACACCACGGGAATATTGACAGATCCGATCGTGGCCTTGATGGTGCCTTTGCTACTGATAGCTTTGCTCCATACGGGGAAGTTCATGCGTTGCAACTCTTTCACATCACGCACACCGGCGTCGATGATCAAAGCGCGTGCGCCACGGGCTTGGAACGAGGTGGCCAACAAATCACCAAAGTAACCATCGGTGCAATCGGCCGTGATCGCAGCTACCACGATGTCACCGGGCTGAATTTGTTCAGCGGCCACATGCATCATCCAGTTATCGCCGGGGTGCAAAAGCACGGTCACCGCGGTGCCCGAGACTTGCGCACCTGGGTAGATAGGACGCATATAAGGCTTCATCAAACCCAAGCGACCCATGGCCTCATGAACCGTGGCAGAGCCCAAAGCGGCCAAGCCATCAGCAGCTGCGCGATCAGCGCGGGTGATGTTGCGGTAAACAACGCCGAGTTCGTACATAAGAAATCTCCAAAAATTAAGGTGCTTAAGCAGCTCGCAAATCAACGACCTTGCGACTTGAGCTTGGTATCCAAACGTGAGAACACGCGACGTGCGTTGCCCTCGTAGACCTGATGACGCTCATCTGCATTGAGGTTGAGCGTACCTTCGATGTAACGCTTGGTGTCATCGAAGTAGTGTCCCGTTTCTGGGTCGATGCCGCGCACGGCGCCAATCATCTCGGACGCAAACATGATGTTCTTGACGGGAATCACTTTGGTCAACAAGTCGATGCCCGGTTGGTGGTACACGCAGGTGTCGAAATAGATGTTGTTCATCAAGTGCTCGGTGAGCAACGGCTTTTTCAGCTCTTGCGCCAAACCACGGAAACGGCCCCAGTGGTAAGGCACAGCGCCACCGCCGTGAGGAATCAAGAACTTCAAGGTGGGGAAGTCTTTGAACAAATCAGAGGTCAAGCACTGCATGAAGGCCGTAGTATCTGCGTTCAAATAATGCGCACCCGTGGTGTGAAAACAGCCATTGCAGCTGGTGGACACGTGAATCATGGCAGGAATGTCGTACTCGACCATCTTCTCGTAGATGGGGTACCAAGCCCTGTCGCTCAATGAGGGTGATGTCCAGTGACCGCCGGATGGGTCTGGGTTCAAGTTGATGCCCACGTTGCCGTATTGCTCCACACACTTGACCAGCTCGGGGATGCAGGTCGCGGGATCGACGCCGGGCGACTGGGGCAGCATGGCCGCAGGCACGAAGTTGTCGGGGAACAACTCAGCCACGCGAAAACACAGCTCGTTGCAAATTGCGGCCCAAGTCGACGACACCTGAAAGTCACCGATGTGATGCGCCATGAAGCTGGCACGAGGGCTGAAGATGGTGATGTCAGAACCACGCTCTTTCATCTTGGCAAGTTGGTTGGTCTCGATGGTTTCGCGCAACTCGTCGTCGCTGATTTTCAGCTCGGACACTTTGGGCATAGACGCGTGGTCTTTAATGCCTGCAATTTGGCGATTGCGCCATTCTTCTAAGGCCTTAGGTGCCGTGGTGTAGTGACCGTGTACGTCGATGATGAGAGACATAAATAACCCCTATTAAAAATCCATGCCCTGCTTGCGTTTGATGTCTTCAACGCGCGGTGAAGCCAAGAACTGCAAGAACGACTGAACAGCAGCGACACGCGAGGTGTCGTTGGTAATGATTTGCGCAATCCCTGCAGAGAAGGTGGTGATGAACGCCACATCCTCAGGCAGGGTTCCCAGCACATCGATGCCGGGCATTGAAATGAGTTCACTCAATTGTTGAAAACCCAAAGCAGCCTGGCCCTTAGCCACCAACTCACCAACAGGTGTGCCTGGAGGGGGAACCACGATGCGGGTTTTTATTTGGTCGGCAATGCCCCAACGTTCAAACAATTTTTCAAGGTAAACGCCGCTCGGGCCTGTCGAGTAGCTGAGTGAGGGACTGGCTAACACGGTGGCTTTCAAAGCGGCTTCATTGCTCAAGTCAGGATGCGCAGTGCCAGCTTGTACGGCCACCGCCACGGGTGAACGCACCCAGTCGTTGCGGCTACCTTGTTGCACATGACCGGAAGCAATCAACCGCTCAATCGCATCTGCGGCCAACAACACCATGTCAAAGACCTCGCCGGCTTGGACGCGTTTGGCCGCATCAACGCCTCCGACAGATTCGATCTGCACCACTACACCCGTTTCAACTTGGTATGCGTGCGTCAAATCAGCCAGCAAAGCCTTGGTGGCCATGGACGAAATGCCTCGCAAAACGAGGGGGTTGCTAGGGGTATGCATGCGGTGAATTCTAGAGATTTACCCCAGAACTAGGCGTTAAATGCAGGACTAGCTGCTATGCCGTTTTTAAATAACGGACAATTGGTTATTCAAAATCGAGAATTGCATGGAACTCAAACAAATCGAATCTTTTGTGCGCGTCGCCGAACTGGGTAGCTTCACCAAAGCGGCCTTGGCATTGGGCATTCCGCAACCTCTCCTGAGTCGCCACGTGCGCCAACTGGAAGTGGAGTTGCACCAGAACCTACTGATGCGCAATGGGCGAGGCGTCACGGTGACGGAAGCTGGCTTGGTGATGCTAGAACACGGCCGCGGCATCTTGCATCAAGTGGCTGTGGCACAAGAGGAGCTGGGAACCGTGCGCGGCGCATTGGCAGGACGTGTGTCGATCGGTTTGCCCCCTAGCTTGTCCAAGCTGGTGACGGTGCCACTGACCATGTCGTTTCGCGCTTATTTGCCACATGCACAACTGTCACTGACCGAAGGGTTTTCCGTGTTGATGGTCGAGAGCTTGCGCGCAGGTCGCCTGGATATGGCCGTGCTCTACAACCCACCGCCCTCGCCTGATTTGGAAATGACGCTGCTGCACGAAGACACCTTGATCTTGATTTCGGGGAAGAAAGGTCACCAGCATCTTGCTGAAACAAAACTCAAAGCCGTGATGCAACTGGCTGATTTGGCGAAGTTGCCACTCATCGCGCCTAGCCGCCCCAATGCATTTCGCTTGTTGATTGACACGGAAATGCAACGAATCAACTGCAAGCCCAACATCGTTTTCGAGATTGATGGCTTGAACGCCATTTTGGAACTCGTCAAAGAAGGCTTGGGCTATGCCGTTTTGCCAGCCTACACACTGAGCAATTTCGCCAAGCCAGAAGACTTCACCACGCACTTGGTCGAAAAACCAAAGTTGATGAGTCAACTGATGTTGGTGTGGTCAGCCCGACGCCCACTCACGGCAACCCACAAAGCAACCATGAAGCTGACTCAGGAGGTCGCCACCCAAGCACTGCTGGCGAATGGCTGATTACCAGCTGTCGTCGCCGCCACCTGAATCAGCACTGTCCCAATCGCTGCCAGAGCCGGTATCGAACGCACCTAAGTCGGGTTGCGCAGGGGCGTCAAACGGCACGTAGCCACCATTGCCTGCTGCGGGTGCTGCACTAGGTGCCGATGCGTTGTGATGGTCACCCTCAAACGCTTTAGACAAGGCATAGCCCGCCGCCACACCGGCCAAACCACCGACGACAGCACCCGTCATGGTCGAGCCACCGCTATTCGGCTGGGCGTAACCCTGCTGCGGGGCAGGTGCATAGCCTGGCGCATTGGGGGTGAACTGTGCGCCAAAGCCACGCGGCGCTAACGGGGCGCCCGCGGGGGCAGGAACAGGTGCGTAGTTCGTGTTGTTGGCATTGGCGACCGCCGAGCGGCGGAACCACAAACCGAGCACGACCAAGCCGGCAATAGCCAGCCACACGTAGCTGAGTGGGAACCCGCTACTTGCTGGCGCTACAGGTGCCGCTTGGGTTGCAGCGTGCGTACCTGGCGCGACAGAAGGTGACATCACCACGGAAGAGGATGGGGATGCCAAATCGCTCACTTTGGTGAACACGGCGTTGAACTTCTCGGGGCTGGTCGCGAACTTCAGCGATGGCTCAATGTCCTTGGCTTTTTGCAGCTCGGTTTGCGCTTCTTTGTAGCGCTGCTCGTGGGCCAACACTTGGCCAAGCTCGTAATGCGCTTTGGCGCTTTGTGGTTTGTCTTGAAGAACTTCGCGCAGCATGGCTTCTGCCTGCGTGTAATGACCGGCGCTGACGGCACCTTCAATATCTTTGGGCGTAGGCAAGGCCAATGCCAGCGTGGCACTCACGATCAGCACGGTGGCCGCTAAAGATTTCAGCAATCGAGTCAACATAGTCATGAACTACCTTTCAAAAAAACCTGCACTACACAGATGCGGTGCATTGTGCATCGCGGATGTGACGGCTTGGTAAACCACGCGAACTCTCGCCTAGTTGGGTGCACCCATCCGAAATACAAGGGGAAAGATGAAAAGCGTGGCAGAAACGAAAAAGGCTCCTTGCGGAACCTTTGACTTTGGCTTGTTTGAAGCGTTTGAACTGGCAAAAATGGTGGGCGATGCAAGTTTCGAACTTGCGACCCCCACAGTGTGAATGTGGTGCTCTACCCCTGAGCTAATCGCCCATTTTTACCTTATTCCCATTGCTGGAAAGTCGATAATTATGCCACAGAATTTTCTGCATTTCTCCAAACCGTATTCCCGCCGCTCGATTTATCTAACTGCGTCAACACATCTTCGTGCTGCGTCAGTTCTTGTTCAGAGGCAGCGATGACGGGAAGCTGAAAACTGCTGAGCTCCACATACTCGGTTGTGCGATTTAGCTCGTCGTTACTCTCCACTTCCATCAACAGCGCGTCTTGCCCGCGAGTCATGTTGATGTACACGTCGGCCAACAGCTCAGCATCTAACAAAGCGCCGTGCAGCGTGCGGCCTGAGTTGTCCACCTCCAAACGATCACACAAAGAGTCCAGTGAGTTGCGTTTGCCAGGGAACATTTCTTTGGCCATCACCAGCGTATCGGTGATGCTGTCAACAAACGTGGTGAACGGTTTGCGGCCTTGCAGTTCGAGCTCTTTGTTTAAAAAGCTGACGTCGAATGGGGCGTTGTGGATGATGACTTCAGCACCTTCGATGTACTCCAAAAACTGGTCCACCACTACACCAAACTTGGGCTTGTCTTTCAAAAATTCGTTGGTGATGCCGTGCACGCGCAAGGCTTCTTCATGGCTGTCGCGCTCTGGATTGAGATAGAAATGCAGATTATTGCCAGTGAGTTTGCGGTGCAGCAGCTCCACACACCCAATTTCAATGACGCGGTCACCGCTGTCAGCAGAGAGACCCGTTGTTTCAGTGTCTAGAAAAATCTGGCGCATGGTCAGTGGTTTTCTTTTGCGTGGTTAATGGTGTACTTTGGAATTTCCACCACCAAGTTTTGCTGAGCCACGATGGCTTGGCAACTCAAACGCGAGTTGGGTTCTAAGCCCCAAGCACGGTCGAGCAAGTCGTCTTCGTTTTCGTCAGCTTCGTTGAGCGACTTCAAACCCTCGCGCACGATGACGTGGCACGTGGTGCAAGCGCAGCTCATGTCGCAAGCGTGCTCAATGTTGATGTGGTTTTCTAACAGCACTTCGCAAATGGTGCTACCCGCAGTGGCTTGAAGCTCCGCACCGTTTGGGCAGAGTTCGGCATGGGGCAAGATTTTGATAACAGGCATTAGAGGTTCTCGATGTTTTGTCCGGCCAAGGCATGCTGAATGCCTCGGTTCATGCGTTGTGCGGCGAAGGCTTCTGTGCCCTTGGCCAAGGCTTCGGTGGTGGCTTCAATCTGGGCGGCGTCTTCAAGTTTTTTAGCTTCGAGGGTTGCAACCATCAAGGCGTCGATGCGCGTGCGGTCCTGCGCAGACAGCAAATCACCATCGGCCTTCAAAGCACTTTGCGTGGCCAGCCACATGCGATCTGCATCCACACGCGCCTCAACCAAAGCGCGCGCTTTGATGTCTTGCTCCGCGGTTTTGAAGCTGTCTTGCAGCATGGTGGCAATTTGATCGTCTGACAAACCATACGAAGGTTTGACCGTGATGTTGGCAGTCACACCACTCATTTGCTCCAGCGCACCCACACTCACCATGCCATCGGCATCGACGGTGAAGGTCACACGGATACGCGCAGCACCAGCAGCCATGGGCGGAATGCCTCGCAGCTCAAAGCGGGCCAAGCTGCGGCAGTCAGCCACCAAATCGCGCTCGCCCTGCACCACGTGCAAGGCCAAAGCGGTTTGACCATCTTGGTAGGTGGTGAAGTCTTGCGCCATCGCAGTCGGGATGGTTTGGTTGCGGGGGACGATGCGCTCGACCAAACCGCCCATTGTCTCGATGCCAAGCGATAACGGAATCACGTCCAACAACAGCAACTCGCCATCCGGGTTGTTGCCTGCCAGTTGGTTGGCTTGAATCGACGCACCCAAGGCAACCACTTCGTCTGGATTCAGGTTGTTCAATGGGGCACAGCCCAGCAAATCAGCGACAGCATGCTGAACTTGCGGCATGCGGGTGGAGCCACCGACCATGACCACGCCTTGAATGTCTGCTTTGCTCAACTTGGCATCGCGCAAAACTTTGCGCACAGCAGACAGTGTGCGCTGGGTCAGCGCCGCCGTTGCAGCTTCAAACTCAGCACGCGTGACGGTGTGACGCACAGCGCCGCCCGACAACACCACTTCAAACGTGGCCGTTTCAGCACCAGACAGGGCTTCTTTGCAGGCACGCGCGGCCACCAACACATTGGATTTATCAGCAGGCGTGTTGAGTTTGCAGTCGGTTTGGGCTTGCACCCAGTCCACCAAGGCGCGGTCGTAGTCGTCGCCGCCCAAAGCGGAATCACCGCCCGTGGCGAGCACCTCGAACACGCCACGGGTGAGGCGAAGTACAGAAATATCGAACGTGCCACCGCCCAAGTCATAGACGGCATACACGCCTTCGCTGGCTTGATCTAAACCATAGGCAATGGCTGCAGCCGTGGGTTCGTTGATGAGGCGCAGCACGTTGATGCCGGCCAGCTGTGCTGCATCTTTGGTGGCTTGGCGTTGGGCATCGTCAAAATACGCAGGCACGGTAATCACCGCACCATATAAATCGTCGTTGAACGTGTCTTCGGCGCGAAAGCGCAGCGTCGCCAAAATTTCGGCGCTCACCTCGACGGGTGACTTTTCACCCGCGCGGGTTTGAATGGCCAACATGCCAGGCTTGTCGATGAACTCATAGGGCAACTTGTCGCGGTTGGCAATGTCTGCCACGCCACGGCCCATGAAACGCTTCACAGACACCAATGTGTTTTGTGGGTCTTGCGCTTGCGACGCCAAAGCCGCACGGCCTATTTGGCGGCCATCGTTTTCGAGGTAACGCACAGCTGAGGGCAAGATGACATGACCGTCGGCGTCGGGCAAGCACTCGGCCACGCCATGACGCATGCAAGCCACCAATGAATGGGTGGTACCTAAATCAATGCCGACCGCGATGCGTCGCTGATGGGGATCTGGGGCTTGACCGGGTTCGGAAATTTGTAACAACGCCATAGGTGTGTATTGTCGCTTTCAGGAGGCGTCTAGATTGTCAATTCGGGATTCGATGTCACGCAAAAACTTCGCGATGAACATCAGCCCCCTCACCTGCTGTGCGGCGGCGGGTAGGTCGCGTGCGGTGTCAATGAGCTGTGCGCATTGCTGCAAAGCAGTTTTGTGGGCTTGTTGCACATCGTCGTGCAAGGCGTCTAGCGCGGCCACATCCGTGGCGTCGTCCATGGCCTCGCGCCATTCCATTTGCTGCATCAAAAACGCAGCAGGCATGGCGGTGTTGTTTTCGGCTTGAATGGGCGCCCCGCCCAGCTCGCACAAATAGGCGGCGCGGCGCATGGGGTCTTTGAGGCGTTGGTAGGCCTCGTTGATCCGTACCGACCACTGCATCGCCACGCGTTGTGCGGCCGTGCCTTGGCTGGCAAATTTATCGGGGTGCGCTTCGCGTTGCAAGTCTTTCCAGCGCGTATCTAGTTGCTCGCGTGCCTGTGAGAACTGCACAGGTACGTTAAAGAGCTCAAAGTCGCTGACCGAAAGCTGCGCCGACAACGGCTTGGCCGGTTCGCTCACGTCAACCCCACTTTAGATACGGAACGATTCGCCGCAACCGCAACGGTCACGTTCGTTCGGGTTGAGAAACTTGAAGCCTTCGTTCAAGCCTTCGCGCACGAAGTCGAGCTGTGTGCCGTCGATGTAGGCCAAGCTTTTGGGGTCGATCAACACCTTCACGCCATGATCTTCAAAGATCACGTCTTCAGGCTCAGACGCGTCCACGTACTCGAGTTTGTAAGCCAAGCCCGAACAACCCGTGGTTTTGACACCCAAACGCACGCCCATGCCCTTGCCACGTTTGGCGAGGTAGCGGGTCACGTGTCGAGCCGCTGCTTCTGTCAGAGTGATAGCCATGGCGGTACGTGCTTAAACAGCGTGTTTCTTTTTGTAGTCATCCACAGCGGCCTTGATGGCGTCTTCAGCCAAGATGGAGCAGTGAATTTTGACGGGAGGGAGCGCCAGCTCTTCAGCGATTTCGCTGTTCTTCAAAGCTGCCGCCTCGTCCAAGGTCTTGCCCTTGACCCACTCGGTCACCAGCGAGGAAGAAGCAATGGCGGAGCCGCAGCCGTAGGTTTTGAAACGTGCATCTTCGATCACGCCCGTGATGGGGTTGACCTTGATTTGCAACTTCATCACGTCGCCGCAAGCGGGTGCGCCAACCATACCGGTACCAACCGTGTCGTCGCCCTTGTCAAACGAGCCCACGTTGCGTGGGTTTTCGTAGTGATCGATTACTTTTTCAGAATAAGCCATGGTGATTTTCCTTAATTAGTGCGCAGCCCACTGGATGGTGCTGATGTCAATGCCTTCTTTGTACATGTCCCATAGAGGGCTGAGTTCACGCAGTTTGGCAACGTTGAGACGAATGGTTTCAATGGCGTAGTCAATTTCTTCTTCGGTCGAAAAACGACCGGTGGTCATGCGCAAGCTGCTGTGAGCCAACTCATCACTGCGGCCCAAGGCACGCAACACATAACTCGGCTCCAAGCTGGCCGAGGTACAGGCAGAACCAGACGAGACTGCCAAGCCCTTGATACCCATGATGAGCGACTCGCCTTCCACGTAGTTGAAGCTGATGTTCAAGTTATGTGGCACGCGGTGCTCTAGATTGCCATTGATGAAGACTTGCTCCATATCGGTCAAGCCGTCGAGTAAACGCTTTTGCAAAGCGGTCGCTTTGGCAATGTCTTGCGCCATTTCAAGTTTGGCCAAGCGAAATGCTTCACCCATGCCCACGCATTGGTGTGTAGGCAAGGTGCCGCTGCGCATACCGCGCTCGTGGCCACCACCATGCATTTGCGCTTCCAAGCGCACGCGGGGTTTGCGGCGCACATACAAAGCGCCAATGCCTTTGGGGCCATAAGTCTTGTGCGAAGCCAAGCTCATCAAGTCGACCGGCAAGGTCGCCAAGTCAATCTCAACTTTTCCGGTGGCTTGTGCGGCATCGACGTGAAAAATGATGCCTTTTTCACGGCACATCGCGCCAATGCCAGCGATGTCTTGAATCACACCGATTTCGTTGTTCACGAACATCACGCTAATGAGGATGGTGTCTGGGCGAATGGCAGCTTTGAGCGCGTCCATGCTCAGCATGCCATCTTCTTGCACGTCGAGGTAAGTCACCTCAAAACCCTGGCGCTCCAGCTCACGCATGGTGTCGAGCACGGCTTTGTGCTCGGTCTTGACGGTGATCAGGTGCTTGCCTTTGGACTTGTAGAACTGCGCTGCGCCTTTGATAGCGAGGTTGTTGGACTCTGTCGCACCCGAGGTCCACACGATTTCACGAGGATCAGCGCCGATCAATGCCGCCACATCTTCACGGGCCTTCTCTACGGCGGCTTCTGCTTCCCAGCCCCAAGCATGGCTGCGTGAGGCGGGGTTGCCAAAATGCTCGCGTAGCCAAGGAATCATGGCATCCACAACGCGTGGGTCACACGGGTTTGTAGCGCCGTAGTCGAGATAAATGGGGAAATGGGGCGTCATGTCCATGATGCGTTCAATCAAGAGGTAGAAAAGAGGGAGGCTTAGTTTTTGGCAAACGCGTTGCCAAGGGCAAACACAGAATTGGGGGCATTCACGCGGATAGGCTTGACCAAGGGCATGGGTGAAATCGCGCGGCGAATTGCGGGCTTGTTTTCAATTTCCACGCCTTTGGCGAGTTGGTCGTCGACCAGCTTTTGCAAGGTCACCGAGTCCAAGAACTCAACCATACGCTGGTTGAGCGAGGCCCACAGCTCGTGCGTCATGCAACGACCGCTTTCGCCCAAACAATTTTCTTTACCACCGCAGTGGGTGGCATCAATGGGCTCATCCACGGACACAATGATATCGGCCACGGTGATGTCAGAAGCTTTGCGCCCCAGTGAATAACCGCCGCCGGGGCCGCGGGTAGACTCCACCAACGCGTGGCGGCGCAACTTACCAAACAGTTGCTCGAGGTAAGACAAAGAGATTTGTTGACGCTGGCTGATGGCAGCCAAAGTAACGGGACCGCTGTTTTGGCGCAAGGCCAAATCAATCATGGCGGTGACCGCAAAACGACCTTTGGTGGTGAGACGCATGGCAAGCTCCTTTCAAGGGCTGGGCTTTGTCGACTAATTAGGTCAAGTATAACTTAATCCCCACGAATTTGCTCGGGTACTCGGTCGCAAACCCCTTTTGAC
>Ga0007792_10000247_pt1 | contig 19858 bp, 29 predicted proteins | sample CryBogmetaGMA6M_FD_60371 | JGI IMG/M metagenome (GOLD analysis project Ga0007792, IMG submission 60371) | Freshwater microbial communities from Crystal Bog, Wisconsin, USA - MA6M | ecosystem: Environmental > Aquatic > Freshwater > Lake | place: Crystal Bog, Wisconsin, USA | collected 2009-07-06
AACCTCAGAGGATAACAGGCACACGGTCCCGTTATAAGTAAGAAAAAGGTATTGAGTCTCCTCTGAACGGAGTAAATAAAAGGCTTGACGCACCTTTGATGAGATCCCTGCCGAGATGTTCAGCGGATACAATTTGCCCAGTGTATCATGGAGTGGATGTATTGCTCTATCCAGACATTAATCCACCATAGTCTGGTATCATACTCGCTTTGCATTGAGTTATGATAAGATGATCAATAGCGTAACCTATTGACCGTGTTAGTGTTCTCGGGTTACGAAAGGATTGATCAGAGCGACAATCCATACACTGACTCTCGCTAATCAAATAGAAGCATGGAGTCAGTCCATACTTGACTAATGACTAGGGATCTTATGGTGGCAGGGTATGTTATTGCTTAACCCATTTAAGGTAGAGATACTAATTTCAAACCGGAAGCGCAGGCCCTTGGTATTGATTGGGTAGGCTATGAGGCTCTCTTCTTAGTATCTACTACCACCACCTACCCATGAGAAACAGCATGGGCGAATTTATTATTTCTTTTTAATTCTATTCATTTGCTAGATGAACACAACAAACAAGAAACAATAAATGTAGGAGCACCCAGGATACAATCCCGAATGCTCCTAATTTCCTTAAAGACAGGGAGGAACTAGCGCAGAGCCCGGAAGTGAGGCCCGTTAACAGCTTCGCCACCAATCTGCTCACGGTATCGCCTCGGGCAAGGCCGCTCATTCTCCATCCAGAACTGCTCACGGTTGGCCCGGGAATCACAGCTACGGCTGGAGATAAACTCGACAATGTCAGCAGCTTTGTGCTTTTTACGTAGCTGAAGCTGGATCATCTTGAACTGGCTGGCCGTGATAGAACGTACGAAAGTCTCGCCTGCGCCCAGCATCTCCTGAAACGATGGCATCGGGATCTCGAACTTGCCATGGTAATACCGTGGTCGACTCAACTTCTCGTCCACGCCCTCGATGATACCAACCGCCTTGCTGTATGCGGTTAGGTCCTTCAGAGTGACGAACTTGCGCTCACCACCCAGGATAGTTTCAAAGATACGCTCCATAGCGAATCCCCATAGAAGATACCAGCGCACGGTCTGGTATGTTGTTGAAAAATCATTAACACTGACAAATTCCCAACCATCACCATCATACAACGATGGCAACGATTGGGAATTGTATAATGATGATGGGCTAATGGGCTACTAACGCCCTCCAGCCCACCACCCAGCATCCTTGTTGTAATCAGGGTTACGCCCATCTTTACCGATGGGCCTAGCAGTTAACCCCGGGCCGTAATACCCTGCACATACCAGACACTGCGACCACCACACACCGGAGTGGTGGACCTTGTTGCACCGGAGCAATAGCTTATCGCCATCCGGGTGTAGCTCGGGTGAGCCACAGGTTGGACACTTATCAAGCATGGTAGTGCCTCCAGTATTCCCCAAGATTTTCCTTGGAATCTAGGCACGTATGCCCACATCTCAGGGAAGTCCTTGTGGCACAAGGCTGTGCGTATGCCTGCCCACTCCCGGTTCGCCAGGGAATCTCATGGGCGAAGATCAAAAAACTCCAGGAATCCTTGGTAGAATCCCTGGAGTGACAACTTCGTGTTGCGACTTGCCTTACCTTGCGCTGGCCTAAGAGGAAACCTCGGCCTCGGAGACCATCGACTCCAGCTCGCCCTGCACGGGCAGGATGGTCAGGTCGATCAGGATGGCATCGGCCTTGCCATTCGGAATTGACAGCTTGATCAACTTGCTCTTCATGCGGGTCTTGGCCATCTCGGCCACCAGCGTGTGGACCTTGGTCCACAGGCCATCCCCGAATTCCAGCGCAGTTCGGGTGGGGTTGCCCTTGCCAGCTTCGATGCACTTGAGCTTGGCGAGGGCCCTAATGGAGGCCGTCTCCAGATCCCGGCTGTCGCTGGCGGAATCGGTCGTGCTGTCGTAATTCTCTTCCATCCACTCGTCCAGCTCGTTGAAGGCCCGGGCGGCCACCGTGAACATGGAAGCCTCGTCCTCTTCGGGCTCGACACGGGACAGCACGTCCCACAACACCGGGGCCTTTTTGTCCCGGGTGATGCCCTTGATGGCCGTGTAGATTTCCTTCTCGCTCCCCGAGCTGACCTTGCGCACGATCTCCATCTGCTCGTGGAGCTTCGGAGCCTTGAAGGCGAGGTCATCGACCTCGATAAACGAGGCCGTGTTGCTGCCTTCGCCCTTCGTCTTGGGAGTGCTGACAGCGATCAGCTTGCAGGCGAGATTGCCCACAAAGCCCTTCGCCCGTGTTACTTGCGTAGTTCCAGGGATAGCCTTCACGGCATCCTCCAAAGAAAACACCGGGACACGGCCCGGTGCAGAGAAAATCCCCGCAGGATGCGAGGATTGATTTAAGGACAGGGCTTTTCACTTTCCCTTTCCTTACACAGTGTTTTTAGGGTCACCTATCCAAAGCCTGAAAGTCAGATTTTTGGGTCCCCTTAATTGAAGTAATGATTAGTCTTACATTACGAATCCTGTCACAACAGCGAGGCTGCGATCACATTCACTAATCTTCCACAAAAAATTTTTTAGTTTTTTGAAACCCGATTTCTTAAAATCCGTTGTGTCTCAATCATTTAAAAAGCTGCCCACTAAGTATTTTTTGTCTCTACAATTAATTTTATAAACCTGAAAGAACTATAACATGACCTTTGATGCCTTTGATAAAAGATTATATACTGAACAGTTGTCTATTACTGAAAATCAAGACCTACCGTCAGAAGGTATTCTAGAAGATATTCCAGAAGATGCTCCAAAAGAAGAATATAATAGCCCAGGTGCTACTAATATGGATGCTACTAAATGGGAAGATGTTAGTGGTGATGATTTTGATAGTGCTATAGGTGTAAAATCTGTCGAACCTGAACCTGTTAATGATAGTGATGATCCTATTAGTGCTGGAGTTAGAGATTATGATAATTGGATAGAGTCTATTCAAACCTTTATTAGTGCTCGGTCACCTAAACAACTCCATTACGACCTTATGAAGATAGATTCTATGGCTACTAATCGAAAATCCTCAGAACTAATCAGAACAGTTCGTGAAATGCTCTATAAAGAATACATGAAGAAGACGATAAACGACCCTAGATTTCATTAACCCCGGGTTTTTTTGATACATTTTAAACCTTTTATTGTCTTTCAAGGACTTACAACATTATCCCGCTCAAAAGGCGGGATTTGTTTATTGACCCTTAGGGAGAAATGTCATTTTTAGTCCCATTTATACTGCTTCTATCGGAAAACCTATATAACAGCATAGTATCCAGGGGCGGAAACCCAATTAATTTTATATCGGGACACTACACGCCTATGAGAATATCACAAAATGACTTTATTAGAAGAGATAAGCAAGACTATGAAAATAACTACCAAGATGTTTATAGGAACAGTCAACTAATTAATCAAGCTATGGAAGAACTTCATAAGCATAACCCCAAAGTTCCCAAACCCGTGTATGATGGGGGTGATGGAGAAGCTTATTTAGGTAGTGGCGGAATAAACTATGACAGACTAGTAGGATCCCTTATAAGATCATATAGTATACAGCCTGATTTTATAGGTGATATTAAACAAGAAGCAATTGTTAAATGCTGTTTACCGGGAGGAAGCTTCGATAAATGGGTTAAAAATTTAGGGTCTGAAAATGATCCACACTGGCAGGGCCAGGGACAAAATTACAATTCTTTCTCTGTCGGGCATAGAACTAGAATTATTGCTAAGACCTTTTTAAAGTTTGTTAGATTTGCCGTCTTTGCTAAAAAGAAAGAAAGTAAAGAAGGTCTAGATGACCCATCACGGCATTTACACAATTCCAATCAATTAGAAGCGAGCCCTGAAGATGGTTATATGTTTGCAGATAATAGCCAGAACGCAAATTCACATGTTGACAATAATGAACAAAAGGCAGCTATACAAAAGGTAGTTGCTGGGTTTACTCCTGTAGAAAAAGAAATATATAAGGCAATGTACACGGATAATACTAAAGACAGTATGTCAACTACTGGAGCAATACCACTAGCCGTTATAGCTAGACAACTGAATTTAACCTATTCACAAGCTAGGAGAATAGCAAATATTGTAACTAAAAAGCTACAAGATGGTTTACAGATATATAATCCCTTCCCTAAAAAAGTAACATCTGCACAAGATCTTGAGGACGAAGAGGATTATGAGGGCTACGATGGTTTTGATAACTTTGTTGATAGTTCTTTAGCTCCAGTTTCAGCCCCTGCACCTAAACCTGCAAAAAGTAAAAGAACGCCAAAGGCATCGGTAAAGCCAATAGAACGAGCAGAAACTTCTCCAGAACAGTATAAAGCTGATGTAAATGCAGCTTATGCTGAAGAGGAACAGAGAACAAAAGATTTTGACGAAGAGTGGAATTCTCCCTGGGAATAATAGACATGATAACTAGATTGTCGATAGATATGTTTGTTAGAGAAGTACTATTAGAGGATTCTGATAGTGCTCTTGAGGCGGCTAAGCGGCAATATAGAGTATGTTCTGGGGCTCTGGGCATGTCTCCAATGCAAATTTATGTTTCTGCTGAAGCGGAACCTCCTACCGAGGAAAGAAAACACTTGCTAGAGCTAGCTAAAGACGAAACCATGAAGTTTATGAATAACGGGCACTACACGATAGAAGGGCTTAAAGCCCTCGAAGGAACGGATTTAATTAAAGACAAACAATTTATACTTCAAGCACTTTCTGATGTAGAGAAGATTTACAAAAGTGCTATAAAACATTTTATACTTAGGTGCCTCCCTAAAGAATTACGAGAAGATAAGGAATTGGTTCTTCAAATAATATCAAAAGGGTTTGATATCTATGAGGGCCTTTCAAAAGAATTACAAACGGATAAAGATGTATTAATAGAGATAATTAAAATTGATAGACTGTATCGCAATGCATTCAAGGACTTACCGCTTGAGCTAAGAACAGACAAAGATATATTAATAGCGTTACTGCATCAGTATGGAGTTACTGCCTGGTATTCGTTTTCTTACGAACTACAAAATAACCCAAGTAATATATCTCCAGAAGTTATTGAAAAATATAAACAGATATTATTGAGGGACCTTAAGTCTGGAAGTCTACCTAGAAATTGGGAAAAGAAGAATATTCCACTACAGTTGCAAAAAGACCCAGATATTATAGCCGCCATACAACAAGCGCACAGGTAGAAAGCATTAAATATGATAACTAGGCTAACCTCCAAAAATTTTATTAGAACTCCCTTGTTGGAGACAGATGATAGTATAAGTATAAATGACCCAGCCTATGTTAAAGCAAAAAATCAATACTCTTCAATATGGAGAAGCGCTTTAGGTTTATCCCCTTTAGAGATCTACAAAGCTATGGAGGACGGAAAACAAACTAGAGAGTCTAAATATATCCTAGATCTGGCTAGAGAGGAGCTTCTAAGATCTGTTGACACGGAATTTAGTCGTAGTCCTAAGGTGTTAAGGTTATGGACATCGAACGCCTGGATTGACCCGTGGGACTATGGGTTTACGTTTTATAAATCTTTACCAGATAGTCTCAAGGGTGATAAAGAACTTGTATTATTACTAATTAAAACCATTGGTTCTAACAGATCTATATTTGATAGCATTCCACGTTACTTGCGTAATAGTAAAGAAATAGCAGTAGCTACAGTTAAAGCTAATCCATACGCTTATAATTCGCTAGACAAGGATTTTAAACTCGACAAAGACATAGCACTTATTGCGTTAAACACATATAAAGATGGCTTTTGGAATTTCCCTATGGCATTAAGAAAGGATCCAGAGTTTGCAATATTTGCAGTTCAAAAAGATGTTATGCTTTATTTTGCTCTACTAGGAGCTGCCCGAAAAGATAAAACCGTGGCGTTAGCGGCAGTTAAAAAAGACCCTAAGATATTTTATGAGTTAGACAACAAGTTAAAAAAAGATCCTGCTCTTCTTGCATTTATGCAGTCAGAAGGTTATAGTACAGATCCCTCTCTTTATAATGAAGTAAACATAGATGAAAATACTACCCCAAGCTTGGTTTCTGAGAAGGCAAAACGTCAGTATAATGCGTTGAAAGCCTTTGGTTTATCTCCACTAGAGATTTATCAAAGCACCTTAGACAACAACGGGCAAGGCGGAGAAACTAATCTTGTTCAACAAATGGCTCATAAAGGTATCCTTGATGGCTATAGATTTGATAGAACAGTAAATACATATGATTCAGTTACAAAGCAATCAATAATAGATTTTTATCATGACTATATAAAATTTCCAGAGCAATTGAAAGCAGATAAATCCTTTATACTATCGGTACTTGATAGATTTGTAACACCAGTATCATTTTTAAATATTTTGTTTTACCGCATGCCAGAAAGCTTAAAGAATGACAAAGAAGTAGTATCATCCTATATATCTCACGGTGCAGATAATATTTACATATATCTACCAGATGCCCTTCAAGCTGATCCAGATATAATAAAAGCTATAGATCCGTCTGAAAGGAAACACGTGAAAGGTATGAAGAAAGATACTAATGAGTAAAGAAATTAAGTATAGTTCTAAGTACAAGGAATTCTAATATGAGCGTTATTACAAAATTACTAGAGAACTCTGCAACATCAGGAACAGAGTTTTTAATTCTCGATTCAGAAGGGTGGATAAGTGCTGATAAAGTTGACTTTATCGCTGTTACCTGGATGACATCGCTCTACGGAAAAATTGACAGGGAGATCGCCGCCCAGCGCTATTACTTTAAAGCTCTCAAGCAGAGTAACGTACATGGGATGGATTTATTGGTATTTCCACCAAGTGCTGAACTCGCTACTTTAAGGGCAGTTGTACCTAAAAACCAACTCTTTGACTTATTAATGGCGGAAAAAGATAACTACGAATACACAGAAGTGTCTATTCGTCTAGAATACGAGTCAACCCCACACAGCCCTCAAGGAACCTAATATGAGCATTATTACAAAATTACTAGAGAACTCTGAAATAGCAAAAACAGAATTTATAGTCCTTGACAGGGACCGCTGGATTGATGAGGACGGGGTTAATTACATTTCTTCTTTCCCTAACGCCTACAAGAGCCAGGAGGCTGAAGTAGCTGAAAAATTTTTATATAAAGTATCTAAGGCTGAAGGGGTACCTATTCATGGTAGATATGATCTGTATATATTTCCACCTTGCCAGGAACTCACTACTTTAAGGGCAGTTGTACCTAAAAACCAACTCTTTGACTTATTAATGGCGGAAAAAGCTAACTACGAATACTATCGCTGTCTTATGAATATGGTTACTGATTTTACTAGATACAGTCCCAATAAGCCACCAATGTCTTAACTTGGAGAATTTATGAGAATATTAAAATTACTATCTATATTTTTACTAGGTATTATTTGCACTGGTTGTATAGTTCCAGATACACGGGTTAGGGTAGGAGTTATTATTCCAGCCTCTTCGTGTATATCGTGTCATAGTAGTAGCTCTATTATGTATTATAATACCCACGGATATCGTCCACACTATTCTAGCCATTACAGGGCTTTTCCTGGTCATAGTGTAAGAAGATAATTATGACTATATCTATATCTAAAGCTCTACCCAAATCTTCCTCAATAAATAATAGCTAATTGTCTGTCTTGCAGGAAGATATAGAAAGTGACATGGTTTCAAAAAACCTCCACAATTAACTTATATGACTAAGAAACCCCATGAGTAAAAAACTGCAAACTTCTTTCTTTGTTAAACCTACCTTGCTTATAGAGGATACCTCTGTACCTATGGAGATTCTAACTGCTAATTTCAATGATCTTAGTGACCCAGAGATGAGAGCGGCTAGTTCTATGGTTAAAACATTAAAGGCAATCGGGATTCCCTGTTTAACTGCGCTTAAGATGTTAGCGGAAGAAACTAATAAGTATGCAATTCCCATGGCTATTAAAACGTATTTAGAAGGGTACGTTCCGCATGGTACAAGATCTAGAGGCCCTATGGATTATACTTATGGGTTTAGAACATACGCTCATTTTAATCACTATTTATTTAGTGGCAGCGGATCTGCTGCTATTACCTCTAATATGCTAGCTGTAAAAGCTGGGGATGCAACTCTGCGGAATGAATTTGATGAAGAAGTTTTAAAATATATTAAAAATGACACTATAGTTTCAGATAAATCTCTTAAACCGTGGGCTTCGAACATTTATGGGTATGGTCGTCAATCGGATACTAAGGTGATACTATTTCAACTTAACCATGCCCAAAGATTAACCGAGGGTGTATTACTTGATATTATTAAAGAAGTGTATCCTAATATTAAGGAAACATTAAGTTCATTAAATACTATGGGAAGATCTGATTTAATAACGGACTCTGTTATACGTATCTTTTTCGAAGCCAATTATAGAGATGTGATACCAACACTATGTAAATTAGGATTAGGAGAGACGCTTACTCCAGAAATTCTTAAATGCGGGTGGGATGCCGCTGTAAAAAAGGATACCACGATGAGTTTTACATACGAGATGAAACAGTGGGATAATGGCCATATTAAACTATTTTCTAAGCTTAAGAAGGTTTTAGGTATATCTCCATATAAACTTGCTTCTCATGCTGAACACGGTGATTGGGATAGCAACTAATGAAACAGAATAAAAAACTCAGCCCTAAGATATTTATACGACCTATTATTCTACAGGAAGAGCATAATCTCTCTATACTCTCTAAACTAAGAGAGGTAGTTTCGAAACTTTGTGATACGAACGGTAATAAACCAAGCATACTAAAAGTTGCTGCTGACGCAATATATCGAAAGGGTCTTGAACTAAAACGAGAAAATGAGAAAATACCTGACCACGAAATAGATGCAGAAATATACGAAAACCCAATTTTTATACAGCTTAGGGATGACGTATTTGAACATATATTACCTTTATTTACTGAGGTACTACACCACAATTTACCAGATCGGATTACTCAAAAATTTCGAGTTATTACTACATTAAAGCATATTCCCTTAGAGCAAGATAAAAGAGGAATTCCTGCCTTCTCTCAAATGTCAATTTATCGGCCTAATGCATCAGACGATGTGTGGCCTCTGATTAGTACTGAAAAACAAATAACAGATGAGATAGTAAAAGTTTTACAGACAGGCGATCCTCGGGATCCTCTTAGCATTTTTATAAGTCTAGCTTTTAATCCCAAAGCCGCAGTTGATAAGAAATGGGTATATCATGAGTTATTACATAGTATTCAGGGGTTAATCCAAATAAATAATATTATAAATAAATATCTTAACCCTGCCTACGAATCAGATGCGCTATATATTGGTGGTTACTCTGTAGGAGGCGATGGTCTTGATAAGGGTATGGATATGGAAGCATATAAAAGAGCCCCGCATGAGGTTCAGGCTTGGAATGCCTCGGATATGGCATTTTTTAGCAACTTCGTAGAAATATTAAAGCAAGCTATCAGTCATAACAATACAGTAAAAAATAAAAGCTTTGCTATACCTAGAAAAAATGTTAAAGATTTATTTATTGACCTACAGAAAAATATTAACAAATTTTTAGTTGTTCAGAATCAGGTTAATGATGAACAGAAAGATGAAAGACGAGAAGAAGAACGTGTTGAGACATTACAAAATATAGCTAAAAATTTATCACAACTAACATATACAGCAGCTATGCGTACTGTTAATACAGACCCTCAATATATTTATTATAGGCTGATAGGGCTAAACAATAAAAAATTGTCAACAGAGCTTGCAGAAATGCTAGAATATATTAGATTATATTTAAAAACTAACTAGCTAAGTAATTGGTTGTCTTGCAGCAAGATATAATAGTACTAAGTAATATTACTTACGTGTGGTCAATTTAACTCAGTATACTGCAGCATCTAACACGAAGACATGCGATTACATTGACTCTGCACAGTATTTAATGTAATTAAATATATGCGGAGGTGTAACCCATGACAACCTGTTCAATCTTACGAGAAAAAACGGCTGCTTTACAAGTTAAGCTATTCGTCTTTCAAAACGATAATAAATCCGTTTTAACCGAAGAGGGCAAAGACGCTTTTAATGATATTCAAACCGTTGCTAATGAGTTATCACATATACTCAAAGATGGAAAAGAGGAACTAAGATTATTTCCACATGCCTCTACAATACAGAAATTTTTTATAGCTACTTTTCACGTAGCAATAATATTACTGTTAGCACTGGTGTATCAAGTTTATGACAATCATAAAATTTATAATCAGTGGCGTAAAGAGTTTGCAGAGCACGTTGGGAAGATTGAACAACACGAAATACATGTGCAAACACAAAATAAGCCTAAGACTAAGTAAGCTTGTCGGAATTAATTTTATATCCGAGAGTAGTTTACTGTGAAATATTGTATAGAATCCTTTATTAGACGCAATCGTCGCAACCCTCGTAAATCTTCAGAACCAATAGATACGCAAAGACCCGCACTTAGAAAAGCGTCTTTAAGTATTATAGCAGCTGGTGCTAAGCTTGGTATTCAAATACCGGATACAGAAGAGCAAATGTTGCTGCTTAAGAGAATTGTTCTAGCAAAAGATCACATAAAAGAAGCTAGAGCAGAAGAAGAGTTAGAAGCAGCTAAGGCAGACTTAGCTAGGTGTATGTACGAGTTTTTAAATGATGGTTTTGTTAGGCAAATAAAAGAAAAAGAGCCTATTACGCCTCTTTCTATTCTTGGGCAACTGGACGATGACATATTAGCGCAAGAACGTGCGTCTGACCGTGGCGGCTACTAAATAAAGTTATATCTCATCTCTTCTTTGCAGTCTGTACCCGGTAAATAGCCTCTAGTGTTGATTCCTGGTAGAATTTCAATGAATTTATACTCATTTAATGGTATATGAAGCATGTGTCCATTGCTTTGATACCACAAACCGAACCATTTTCGAGCTTCTAACTCTGTTTCAAAGGTAAAATAGGTAGAAATATCTGGATTATAGGTTAAAATATCACCAACTGAGGTAGATTTATGCAGAAAAAGAGCCCTATAGTCCCTATATTTGCTCTTATCTATAATAACTAACACTCCAAATGCCATAAACAGCCTTTTTATAAAGTTTTTCTTATTTTTAATACAGTATATGTGTTATTTTTCATATTTTCTGTGTGTTTTACTATCTTAAACTTGTCTTTTCCTGGTAATGGGATCGAATAGGGTATAGTTTTACTGGCATTTCGACGTAATTGATACCATTTTTCGAACCAAGTGCTTGCTTTTTCCTCTGTTTCAAAGGTAAAATACCTGTTTGGGTCATCGTTTGGCTCGAAAATCCCGTATTCTGTGTCTGAGGTGTGTAATATTTGAGTAGTAACCACCTGAAATATAGCGCAGTGGTTGTCATTTAGGGTTACTTGGATCACGTACATACAATTAATTTTAGATTAGAGAATATAACATGACATTTTTCCCGTTTGATGCCTATGACGAGCGCTTATACAAAGAAAAATCTTTGGTAGAGGAACATCGTCCTGACGCAGCATCTATTTTGTTCAGATTAAACTTGGTTTACAATTATCTTCAGTTTTATTCAGAGCTAAAGAGCATAGAAGACAAAGATAAGGCTGTTGCTGACGCTAAACGAGAGCTTCAAGGCATGATAGAACCGATGAAGGCCCAAGTAAAGTTTAACAAATAGTTTTAAAATCATTATCTACTGGATAATGTTCTAACTGATCTTTTGTTACTGCTTTAGTAATAGGATTTTTTGGTATTTCGTTTATTCTAAAGTTCATTTTGGGTGGTAACCAGCGCTTAGCTTCTTTTCTTTGCTTGTGCCAAGCTTTAAACCATGTTCTAGCTTCTTCAACAGAATCAAAAGTGTACCAAGTATCGGGATCTGGGTTGCACTGGAATGTTTGACTTTCGTGTTGGCATCTGTGAAGAAACCACGCTCCTATTTTTTGGGATGGGTCTGGGTTTACAAGTATTCCATACATATTAGACTGTCACCGTGATTTGTGTTGGGTTCAATGCTATTACTTTCATACGATCTGTCCTGGGAATTACAATACAGCCTTCGCTATCTTCCCCGTAGGTAGTAGTTCCTGGGCCGTGAATATAGAAAGCACTTCTACCGAAAGTCTCTCCAGAGGTTTGTGTTAGCGGTGCGCTATTAGGGCCGACACTGTGAGTGCCCCAGCTACCTACGCTATAAGTACCTTGAGGTAATGGCCCGATACAACGAATATTTTGGGCTTCTGGATTATTCTTACCGTGAATATTATTAGGGTTAACATCAGGCCTTTTATCATTACCAGCCCAACCAGTAGCCACTAAGGTTCCATCTTCTTTTGTCATCTTACCTGATGTCTGAGAATAAAATAAATTAGTCATATCTATGTTCCTATCAATTAATTTATAATGAAAACACTAAGCACCTCTTCTTTTATAAAACCCGGCCTTATAAAAGAGGGTGCTCATGCTTTGCCACCTCCACAACACAATACACCAGCAGTTATAAATTACAACAGTGAATTTACGCCAGAGTTTTGGTATCAGAAATTGCACCTTGCTGAAGTAGAAAGAAGATTTAGACTTCCTAAAACTCTGCTCCTGAAGTTAATAGATATTGAGTCCAAGGGCGACCCTAATGCTGTATCACGTAAACAGGCAAAAGGTATCTTTGGTGTACGCCCTGCACATATCAGTGGTTATACTGGAAATATAAAAGATCCTGCAGAAACTGCACTTTGGGTAGCTAAAACTTTACGAGAGTTAGCCGACAGATTCGGTGGGTACGAAAAAGCCCTGGCCGCATACAACTGGGGCAGAGGAAATCTGGCGAGAAAGGGATTTAAAAATATCCCACCAGACACAATAAAATATATAAAGCATTTCAAAGATAACGGTGTTGACCTTAATCCATACGAACTACCTCCTTGGGCTAGAAGAGCATTAAAGCAAAAAGCAGCTGACATTGCTGCACAGCCTGACATTAAATCGGCGTATAAGTAAGCTTAAAATCCCCAAAACCTTTTAACCAAGCTTCAGATTTTATATCGTCAGTCTTAACAGTATTTGGAGCCTTGTATGGGTTCTTATGCACTAATATACCTTTTCTTGCGGCTTCTCTTCCCTCATCGTAAGGGAACGACATAATTTGATCCGTATCTTTTGTCATACTATAACCTCTAACAATATATCGTACAGCGGATTTATAATCCGAAATGTTTTTGTAAATTAAATATATGACTAAGATACTCAACCCCTCTATTTTTATTAAGCCCAGCTTTTTAATAGAAGAGGCTGATAAAGAACCACATCTGAGTGCCAAAACCTTAGAAAAGCTTGAGGATCTTACTCCTAAGCAAGAGAAAGAAATAGAGAAAGATAAGAAAGCTGACTACGGCCAAGAGTGTATCCTTGATATTAGTGATGTTCCATTAGAGCTATTTACTAATAAGCTTATTGATGGCTTTGCTACTGAGTTAGTAGAAAAGATAGGTATGCGAGCAGGGCCAAAGCACAGTTGGGGTTCCGTTGGTGATGAGGGTATGTATAAAGATCATCCCAAGAAAGATGGATTATCTCATATCCAGTTCTTGTGGGAAAGCAGTATTGTAATACATGCCTTAGATGAAATACAAAAGGTCTTTATAAATGTATTCTCCTGTAAGAAATTTGATGCCAGTATAGTTAAAGAGTTTGCATTAGAAACCTTTAAGGGAAACCTGGCAAACGAAACAAATATAGTGAGGAAATAGCATGAAAGATCAACCTCCCGGTAGTAGTTTAAACGGGGTAATGATTATACCTACGGGTATTTCTTGTGCTCTTGGTGGTGATGCTTCTTACTCTGCTGGTGTAAAGCTTATAGCCCAATGTGTTAACAAGCTTATTGTTAATCCAAACGCTGTAAATGCCAGTGATATTAATGAAATGACGCCTAACTGTCTTTATGTAGAAGGTTCTACTATAGATAGGTTTTTATCGGGGATTATAAATCTACAAGAAACTAAAACACAAAATAAAATATTATGTGTTGTTAACTCACCACTAACACCATCAAGTATTAATGCTGTTAATGCTGCTCGTTGGTGTCTTGGCGCTAATATAGAACTATTAGAATTAACAACTCCCTTACTTCTTAATGCCTTTGTCAAAGAAGACGGAAGCGCAGATGGCGAAGTTATTGGTTGGAAAGAGCTTGTAGAACAAGTAAGAGATTTAGATTTTGACTTTCTAACTGTACATACACCAATCAATTGCCCACAAGATGTGTCTGATAAATACTGGGCTGGTGAAATTTTTGTAAATCCTTGGGGCAGAGTTGAAAGTATTTTAAGTAAGTTAGTATCTACTGCGCTTAATAAGCAGGCTGTTCATTCTCCTGTTGAATTCTTAACTGAAAATTTATACAATAAAATAACTGTAAAGCCCTCACAGGCAGCAGAAATAATAAGTAATACATTTAGTTTCTGTATGAATAAAGGTGGAGTAAGAGCACCTAAGATTGACTTAGACTGTGATTGGCGTAATCTATCCAATAAAGATATTGATTTTCTGGTATCACCCATAGACTGTTGGGGTCCAGCGCATTCTGCTTGTTTTGATAATAATATTCCTATAATTATAGTCAGAGAAAATACTACCTGTTACAAAAACTTTACTTACCCAGAATTTACTAATGGTAGTTCTAAGCTAATTTTTGTAAATAATTATCTAGAAGCTGCTGGTGTCGTGATGTCTCTAAATGCCGGTATAGATTATAAAATTATAACACTAAATTAAATATATGACACAACTAGATATCCAAATTTGTTCGTATTTGCTTATTAGAAGCTGTTAGACTTATGCCTGGCACAAGAGTTTATTTTGATGGGGCTAATTGGGAAGCCGTTGAACAAAACACTGGTAAGAATGGTTGGTTATGGAGAATAGTTAGCGGTAAAAATCCAAACTGGAACCCAGATGTCGATACAAAGTTCTTTACTTATCCACAAACCTCTAGTAGATTTGAAAAGTCTATCTATAATGAGCCTATGGATAATAGTAATGTAATTGATGGCAAACAACCCATTAAAGATACCCGTAAATCTGGCGAAGTAACAATGCCTCCTGGAGTAGATAGTCCAGAGACTGCTTTTGCTTACGCTAAGAAACACCCAAAGTGGACTGAGGGTGAGTATTATATAGCACAAAACCCTAAGTTAGCCTCTAAGTATGCTAGATTAACTGGCAAGCCATTCTATCGTGGAGAACTTTCTATTATAAAAGATCCCGAAGCCGCCTCAGATTATGCTGTTGGTGTCCTTAAAAAGAGATGGCAGGAAGCAGAGTCCATAATAAAGACAGAACCATATGCCTGGAAAAATTATATTATATCTTTTCCTGATGCTGCTAAGTAATGTGGGCATTATATTTGCTAGGTCTTATTATATTTGAGGCCATAGCAGATATTTTTGTTAAGCAACACAGCATAACGAAAACTTGGCAAACTTTTGTAATTGCTATACTGTGTTATGTTATAGCTAATATTAGCTGGTTAATTTCTATGAGATACAATTCTCAGTTGGGAATAGGAGCTAATATTTTTTCTGTCTCTACTGGAATTCTAGCTGTGGCTATAGGGTGTTTTTATGGCGAGGTTCTCACAACTAAACACATTATTGGTATAGTCTTAGGTGTTATATCTCTTATTCTTTTAGTGTCTTAATAATTAAATATATGAAGCAACTAGACCCATCTCAATTTATCCGTGCTTGTTTACTTGAAGCCAGGCTTATGCCTGGGACAAGGGTTGATTTTGACGGAGGTACTTGGGAAGCCGTTGAACTAAACACAGGAAGAAATGGCTGGTTATGGAGACTAATCGCCGGAAAAAATCCAAACAAAGATAAGAATATTGATACAAGATTTTTTGAGTTCCCAGAAGATTACAACGATTCAAAACCATCTATATATAAACAGCCTATGTTTAACCAGAATGTAATTACTGGCAAACAGCCAGCGCCTAGAGGTGGGAGATTCACCACAACAGTAATACCACCCGAAGTAGATAGCCCAGAATCAGCCTATAGGTATGCTAAGAGGCACCCGGGTTGGACAGACGGAGAGTATTTAATATCTAAGAGCCCCAAGTGGTCTTTTTACTATGCTTCTTTTAAAGGAAAACCTTTTGTTAAAGGTGAATACGAAATAATAAAGGATCCTATGTATGCGACTACATATGCTATCGCTATTATGAAGAGGCGTTGGCCAGATGCGGAGCCTATAATAAAGACTGACCCACTTGAGTGGCGATCTTATGTTGCACACTTTCCAGATGCTGCTAGATAACTAAGTTTCTTCGTCAAATTGACTAAACAGTTGTGTGGCTACTAAAGATTTGTAGATATCGTGGGTGTTTCCTTCCCATTCGATACCTTTCTTTTCATCCGTGTATTTTCTTATTCTGGGTATGTTAAAAAACTTAGCTATCTGAACTACAACATTAAGATCCTTAAATAGCATTAGATCTTCTAACATAATAAAATCTGAAGACCCTCGTATTTTACCGACAAATCCAAGACTCAATAGAGACTCTACAGTTAGTGGCTTTTCGTTGTGTCCTATTAGTGTATAGCAGTAAGCTTTAGCTGGGTGGTGAGCAGGTAACTGTTTCAACGGAGAGTCAAACTGCCTTTTGTGCGGCAGAAAAACTTCTACAATTGCTTTGACGGGGTTTCTCAAGTAATCAGCTTTTCATAGTGTTTGTAAGAGTATCTCTTTTAATTCTTGGTCATCTTTACAGTAGTTAGTTAGGTGCTTTTTAAGCATTATAACTTTTTCTTTTTCTTTTTGTAATTCAACATTAAAAGACTCTTCTGATTTAATCCCAGCCTCAAGAACGTCTTTTAGTAAACTATCGTATATTTCTAATCCATACTTACCGAACTCTTCTTTACATTCTTCTTTCGATTTACACAGTATTATCTTCTTGAGTGTATCGTCTTTTAACATCTCTGTAAGGTTTCTTACAGAACTCTTCATCGCTTCGCCAGGTGCTACGGGATACCCATTCCACGTCAAACTACCGGTATTATCGGTACATAAAACACCATTACCCATCTTAATAGAAGTATCCCAATTGTTGTAATTACTACCAACGGCACCTGTTGTAGTGGTTTGTGTATGGTTTTTTGTATATACAGAGGAATACACTTCATTATCTATCTGCGCAGCCATATTGTATGCCATCATACTCTGTAGTAACTCGGTAGGTTCTCCACAGCTCATTCTACTACCTCTTGTGGTGGCTCGGGTGCTGGTACTTTTACGACAACAGTATTTGGAGTGTAAGGAAAAGTAATATCAACAATAGAGTCGTTATTTGCAAACCGAGAACCATCAGGTTCTTCGAATATTCTACCCTGAACATCATAAATGGCACCCGTGTTTATATTTTTGAATACTCTAGAACACCGGACATTCTGAAAGGTCTGAAAATCAACCTTTTCCCACTCGCTATCTTCCCCGGTTAACGGTGTGAGAGATTCAAAACTTGCTAGTTTAAAAAACATACCTATGACATACGGAGCAGACATTCCAGAATGTCCTTGCTTACTGAAAACTTCTAAAAGCTCTAAAATGTTCTGTTGGGCTACCTTATTTATATCACCTTCTTCAAGAAGTTCTACTGGCGCATAGCCCAAAAGAGCAAGTTCCCTTTTTGCGTGTTTTAAAATATTCGACATGGCTTCTCCTGATGTATATATCGCTCTGTCAGAAAAAAATAGAAGTCTTAAAGAACTAAATTAATAAGGAGATTATTAATATGATAACACCCATAATTCATGCCTTGCGGGTAGCACATGCAGTTGTCAGAGAACACGCAAAATTAATAACACGGTCTTCAAAGTGGGGTAGCATTAGAAAGGCTGCCTTAAAAACATACCCACAATGTGCTTGTTGTGGAGATACTGCACATCTCCAAGTACATCACCAGGTACCTTTTCACCTCCACCCAGAACTGGAGCTAGATCCTAAAAATCTTATTGTACTTTGTATGGGTAAGAACGAGTGCCACTTACTTATAGGCCATGGAAACAACTTCAAAAAATATAATCCTTATATAGCCGCAGATGCTATGAACATATGTGCTGGAAGTGAAACAATAGAGGAAGTTAAAACGAGTGCAAAAAAGAATGCTATTTTTCTCCCGATAAGTCTTTCTTAATTAAATAGGATGATGTTTTACTAGCAATTCTTCTTACGCAATACACCAGAACTTTTATAATTAAATGTAGCGCTTAATTTTTAATACATAGAAAGGTATTAATACCATGTCAATCATAACAGTACCCGTAATAAACGATTCCCCCAACACTTTAAATGTCTCTTTCCAAACGGAATATGCTGTGTCCTTCGAGGCTGCAAATCCAGACGGCGTACCAGGTAATTGCCAACCCGGTGGTGCTGGTGTTGTTGGTGGCCCAGAATACGTCAACCTTCTCCAAAGAGCTAACCCTTCTACTGCACAGGCCCAGGGCTTTAGCTACGAGAACTTTCAATTGTCTGCTCACCCGGGCTACGAGTTCTTTTCTATCAAGAACTTCGTAACTGGCAAAAAGACTGTAGTAGCTTTCAAGACTGCTATTCCAGGTACTGTAACACAGTATGCTAATTCTCCCGTAGGTTTAATCGCCCTAGGCGCTACTGGCGGTGCTTCTGGTGCTACTGGCGTTGCCGCTACATTCTACCCAACTCCTGCTGGTGCTTCTGGCGTAACTGGCTTAGGTGGCGGTACTTTAGTTTGGAATGTAACTGGCGCTGTTGCTGCCGTTTCTGCTGGCCAAGGTTCTACCGGTGCTAAGTTCACTGTTGGGGTCTTAACTGGTACTCAATATGTAACTGCCACTCTCACCAAGACAGACGGTACTGTAGTAACAAGTTCCGCTGCCTTTATCGTACATTAAGAATTACCAAGCAATAAACAAAATGGGCTGGTACTATTCAGCCCATTTTTGTAATTAAATATATACATAAGGCATCTTCTATGATACAGATTAATGTACCAACAGTTAACGAAAACCCAGACGTGTACTCACCAACATTTCACTCTGACTTTGCAATATCTTTCGACGCAGCTAATCCAGACGGAAACCCTGCTCACACTAAGACAGGTGGCCCTGGTGTGTTAGGCGGCCCTGAGTATGTAACATTACTACAAAGAGAAAAGCTTGATGTAGGTTCTGTTCAAACCACTGGATTCAGACACGAAACCTTTGAACTAGTGCAGTATCCAAACCACACTTTTTATTCCTTTAAAAATTATGAAACTGGGAAGAAAGGCATAGTAGCTTTCCTCAATGGCCAAGCTGTCGTATCTGATACGTCTCCTATCCTCACTGTACCAACATATGCTAGCGTAGGTGCTACTGGATTGTCTGCTTTCGCTACAGCGCTTACTGGTACCTATTCTTGGAGCGTTGCTGGAGGCACTTCTGCCATTACTAGCGCCATAACTGCTAACCCAATCGTATGGACTGCTGGAACAGCTGGTGCTGTTACTTTCTCTTGCGTCTTTACTAACAGTGCTGGAATCGTAGCCCCTGCTTCTACCCCCGCCGTTTGTACTGTAGTTGCTGTTCCTGCACTAGCCATTATCTCTGGCTCTGCTGTAGCAACTGTCGGAGTTAGTGAGCAAGTAACGGTTGTTCCACAAGCTAACTGCACTTATGTTTGGACAGCATCGAGAGGCACTATTACTTTCGGTCAGGGAACTCCCGCAATGAGTTATACCCCAGGTGCTGCAGGTACTAATAACGTTAACTGCACT
>Ga0007792_10000249_pt1 | contig 19782 bp, 19 predicted proteins | sample CryBogmetaGMA6M_FD_60371 | JGI IMG/M metagenome (GOLD analysis project Ga0007792, IMG submission 60371) | Freshwater microbial communities from Crystal Bog, Wisconsin, USA - MA6M | ecosystem: Environmental > Aquatic > Freshwater > Lake | place: Crystal Bog, Wisconsin, USA | collected 2009-07-06
CCCTGGGTGATGGCATCGCCTACGTCCATGCCCCTGCCCCCGCCTCCGCCCCCCCTGGTCCAGATCCTCTCGGGGGCCACGGTCTGGGCTCCCACCGGCCCCCTCCAGGGCCAGGCAGTGGCCCTCCGCAAAGGGCGCATCCTCGCTGTGGGCCCCGCTGAGGCCCTGCTGCGCGCCCACCCCGGTGCCACCCGCATCGCCCTGCCGGGCGGCACCCTGCTGCCGGGCCTGGTGGAGGGCCACGCCCATGTGGAGAGCCTCGGTGCCCTGGATCGGCAGGTGGACCTGGCGGGTGTCCGCAGCCTCAAGGAGGCCCAGGACCGCATCCGCACCTGGGGCCAAGACCATCCCGAAGGCTGGGTGATGGGCCGGGGCTGGGACCAGAACCGCTGGGGCGGACGCTTCCCGGGCAGTGCCGACCTGGCTGCCGCCACGGGCACCCGCCCAGCCTTCCTGGAGCGGGTGGATGGCCATGCGGCCTGGGTGAATGCTGCGGCTCTGGCGGCGGCGGGCATCGGCCCCGCCACGCCGGACCCGGAAGGCGGCCGCATCCTGCGGGATGCCTCTGGCCAGGCCACCGGGATCCTCGTGGACGCCGCCATGGACCTGGTGCACAAGCACATCCCGGAGCCCGCCGACACGGAGCGGGAGGCCCGCCTCCAGGCTGGCCTGAAGGCCCTCCGGGCCCAGGGCTTCACCGCCGTGGCCGACATGGGCATCGATGCCGTGGGCCTGGCTGCCTACCGCCGGATGGCCACCGCCAATGCCCTGCCCATCCGGGTCTTCGCCTACCTGGGCCACGACCATGCCCTCATGCTGCGGGAGCTGAAGCGGCCCCGGGCCAAGCAGCTCTCCTTCTTCCAGGTACAGGGCGTGAAGTTCTTCATGGACGGGGCCCTGGGCAGCCGGGGCGCCCGCCTCCTGGCACCCTACGCCGACGAGACTGGCGCCCTGGGTCTCTGGGCCACGCCCCCCACCAAGGTGGCCCGAGACGTGGCGCTCACCCTGCGGGCCGGCTACCAGCCCGCCATCCACGCCATCGGGGATGCGGCCAACCGCTCAGCCCTGGACCTGCTGGCCCAGGCCGCCAAGAAGGGCCGGAGCGAGCTGCCCCCCCGCATCGAGCACGCCCAGATCGTCACCGCCGAGGACGCCGCCCGCTTCGGGCAGCAGGGCGTGGTGGCCAGCGTCCAGCCCGTGCACTGCACCTCGGACCACGCCTGGACTCCGGACCGCCTGGGGCCAGATCGCGTGAGCGAGGCCTTCCCCTGGCGGCGCTTCCTCGACGGTGGAGCCCTCCTGGCTTTCGGCAGCGATGCCCCGGTGGAGGACCCCAACCCCTTCGTGGGCCTAGCCGCGGCCGAGACCCGCCAGGACCCCGAGGGCAACCCACCGGGTGGGTTCCTCCCAGACCAGCGCCTCACCCGGGCCGAGGCCGTCCATGCCTTCACCGCCGGCAACGCCGCCGCCCTGGGCCGCGCCAAGGATATGGGCAGTCTGAAGAAGGGCGCCGTGGCCGACCTCCTCTGGGTCCAGGCCCCCCTGGCCGACCTCACCCCCGCAGCCCTCCGCACCCTGCGCCCCGGAAGACTCTGGGTGAACGGCGTCGAGGCAAACCTGGGGAAATAGCCTTCTCCTTACGAACCAAAAAGATCACCGCCAAGACGCCAAGAAAGACCAGGAACAAGCGCTCAAGGAATTAACCACGAAGACCCCAAAGACCACGAACGTAAGGCCCCCTCTTCCTTCTTCGTGGTCTTCCTGTCTTCGTGGTGTGCGTGTTGGCTGTTGCAGTTGTCTTTTCTTGGCGTTCTTGGCGTCTTGGCGGTGGATCCTTGAGGTCTGCCTCTGGGATACTGGTTGCATGAGCCTCCGCCCTGAGATCCCCTTGCTGGCCCCATCGCTGCTGTCGGCGGACTTCACGCGGCTCGGCGAGGAGCTGCGCTTCATCGAGGCTTCCGGGGCTCAGGTGGTGCACATCGATGTGATGGATGGGCGCTTTGTCCCCAACATCACCATCGGCCTGCCCGTGGTGGAGAGCCTGCGCAAGGCCACGGACCTGCCCCTGGACTGCCACCTGATGATCGTGGAGCCCCTGCGCTACGCCGCCGACTTCGTGAAGGCCGGCGCCGACTGGGTGAGCATCCACCAGGAGGCCGAGCCCCACCTGCACCGCACCCTGGACGCCATCCGCAAAGCCGGGGGCAAGGCCGGCGTGGTGCTGAACCCAGGCACCCCCATTGAGGTGCTCGTGGACCTCGTGGGCGACTTCGACTTCGTGCTGCTCATGAGCGTGAACCCGGGCTTCGGTGGCCAGAGCTTCATCCCCCGGGTGCTGGACAAGGTGCGGCGCCTGGACGCCCTGCGCACCGAGCGCGGCGTCCCCTTCTTCATCCAGGTGGATGGTGGCGTGGGCATGAAGAACGCCGGCAACCTGGTGCGCGCCGGGGCTGACTGCCTGGTGGCAGGCAATGCCGTGTTCAAGGCCGAACACCCCAAGCAGGCTGCCGCAGACCTGCTCAGCGCGATGGCGGCAGGCCGGCGAGCCTGAGCTTCTGCGCCCGCTCCAGGCGCTTGATCTGTCGCTCCCGGCGCAGGGCCTCGGGCCGGGAGGCACAGGCCTCCTCATAGACCAGCTCCAGCGGCCCCCGGCCCCGGGTGTACTTGGCCCCCTTACCCTCCCGGTGCTGCGCCAGACGGGCCGCCACATCCAGCGCAATGCCGCAGTAGAGCGTCCCGTCCCCGCAGCGGAGGAGGTACACGGACCAGACCCCCGAGGCGGTCAAGGCTTCAGCCCCAGGAGCCCTCGGAGGCGAGCCAGCGCTTCGGTGCGGCTGGTGGCCTGGGAGGCACGGAACACCACCAGGGTGGAACCCCGGCCGCCGACCACCCAGGCGCGGGTGCCCGCGGGCTCCCCGGACACCCGGGCCAGGGCGGTCTTGAACCACCAGTTCTCCCTGCCGAGCAGCACGTTGACTTCCACCCAGTAGCCCGCCAGGGTGCGCCGCCCGAAGGCTGCCACCTCGGCGTTCTCGGGCTGTACCAGCCAGCGCAGAAAGGCCTCGGGGCTGGTGCGGAGCAGGTCACCGTCGCCCACCCAGAGGGCCGTGAGGGCAGGCAGTCCCTGCCCCGCAGGCAGGCGGCGACCCAGGAAGGGCTCGAAGACCTCCAGCAGCCGGTACCTGGCCACGTCGGAACCGTAGTCCTGGAGCCAGTGCACCTGCGCCTCCGCGATCCAAGCCAGGAAGGCCAGGTCACAGTCCTCCTGCAGGGCCTTGGCCAGCGACACCGTGCCGTGCCCCGGAGCGGCGCTACAGGCCAGGGAGCCCGCGGCCCCTGCGCAGCGGAACTTCACGCCGCCCGTGGACCAGGTGGCCCCCTCCATCCGCAGCCAGACCAGCTTGGCCAGGCCGCCCATGGGAGTCACCGCCCGCGCCTCGCCGAAGGACCGGGGCTCCCCGCCCTCGAAGGCCAGGGCAAGGCCCTCGCCGGGCTTCAGAGCCAAGGCTGGCAGCGCGATCTCAGGCGCCACCAGAGCGGGCTGCGCACCCAGAGGCAGCGCCGTGCAGCAGGCTGCGCAGAGAAGCTCCCGGAGCCATCGTGACCCTGACCCGCTCATGCCTTCGCCCGGATCCGCATGGGACCTCCCTGGGCCGATCCTACCAAGGTCCCGGGGGATCTCCCTTCCTGCCAGACTGGGGCCATGTCCGACCGCCGCGTGCTCGTGAACCTCCGGGGGCTGCTGACCCCCGATCCCGCCCAGGCCTGGGCCGTGGACCGCATCCCCGACGCGGCCTTGGCCCTGAGCGGTGGCCGGGTGGCCTGGCTGGGCCCCGCCTCGGATCTGCCCGCCGCCTGGGCTGACGCGCCTCGGGTGGATGGCGGGGGCGCCTGGGCCACGCCGGGCTTCGTGGATCCCCACACCCACCTGCTCTTCGCCGGGGACCGCGCAGGGGAGTTCAACCGCCGCCTGCAGGGTGCCACCTACCAGGAGATCGCCGCCGGAGGTGGGGGCATCCGGGAGACCGTGCGAGCCACCCGGGCGGCTTCGGTGCCCGAGCTGGTGGCTTCGGGCGAGGCCCGGCTGCGCACCTTCCGGGAGCGGGGCGTGGTGCACCTGGAGGCCAAGACCGGCTACGGGCTGGAGCTGGAGGCCGAGGGACGGCTGCTGGCGGCCTACGCCGAGCTGCAGCGCCGGGGCTGGAGCCTGGCTGTCACCCTGCTGCCCGCCCACGATCTCGCCCCCGAGTTCGCCGGGGATGCCGAGGCCAATGCCAAGGCCGTGGCCGAGGACTGGCTGCCGGAGCTGGTGCGCCGCCAGCCCGGTGTGGCGAGGTTTTGCGATGTGTTCGTGGAGACCGGCGTGTTCAGCGTGGGCCAGGGCCGGCGGATCTTCGCGGCGGGCCAGCGGCTGGGCCTCACGCCCCGGGTGCATGCGGACGAATTGTCCTGGACCGGCGGGGCCGAGCTGGCCGCTGAGCTGGGCGCCGCCAGCGCCGATCACCTGATGTTCTGCAGCGAGGCTGGCATGGCGGCCATGGCTGCGGCAAAGGTTACGCCGGTCCTGCTGCCGGGGACCACGCTCTTCCTGGGGATGCGGGAGTGGGCACCCGCCCGCCGCATGGTCGAGGCGGGCTGCCGCCTCGCCCTGGCCACGGACTTCAACCCGGGCTCCTGCCCCTGCCAAGACCCCCTCACCATCCTGCGCCTGGGCTGCCTGCAGCTGCGCCTGACCTTCGAGGAGGCCTTCACGGCCATGACCCTGCATGCCGCCCAGAGCCTGCGCCGGGACGACCTCGGCCACCTCCACCCCGGCGCCCGCGCCGAGGTCCTGCTCTGGGACCTCGCCGACCCCCTGGAGCTCGTCTACTGGGTGGGCGAGCCGTTCAGACCGAGGTATCTGCCGAGCTGAGGCCTACTGCGTTCACCGCAAAGAGCGCGGTGAACGCAGATGACTTTTTTCATCTAAAAACCAAAGCCCCGGGTCACCGGGGCTTTGGTTTTTAGCGGTTGCAGCCTACTGCTCAGGCCGCTTCGCGACTTCCTGCACGATGTGGTAGATGCGCTCCTTGGCGCGCAGCTTGGTCTTCTTGAGCTCGACCTCTTCCAGGGATTCCTTGGCGGACAGCATGGGCTTCCGCTGGAGGTCCCCAAGGCGCGTATCAGCAGCCTTGTGTTCTTCCATCAGCTTGCGGAACTCGAAGTGCTCCTTCATCAGGCGCTCCTGAACATCTGGGCGCAGAAAATCCATGATTCCTCCATAGGCCTGGGCGGGTCCGGCACGGGCTCCGCAGGTTGGTTGGTGGACCCAGGTTAGGACCCCCCTGCTGGCCGTCAAGGGCTATTCGAGGGGTCTATCGAACTTCCTTGACGGCCGAGGGCCCTGTGGGAAGGATGACCCATGAATCTGACGGTGGACGCCCTGGAGGTCCGGCGCATGGTTGGGACCCATCTACTGGGGCCAATCGACCTATGCATAAATAAAGGAGAGCGCTGGGCCCTGGTGGGCGAGAGTGGGTCCGGCAAGAGCCTGCTGGCCCAGGCCCTCTTCGGGGTGCTGCCCCCGGGGGTGGTCCAGACTGCCGGGAGCCTCCGGGCCTTTGGGGCTCCCCTGGGGGCGGGGACCCCCGAGGGCCTCCGGGGCGGTCGCCTGGGCTGGGTGCCCCAGGAGCCCCTCCTGGCCCTGAACCCCCTGCTCACCTTGGGGGAGCACCTGGCCCTGCTGCCCACCGTCCACCGCAGGGAGACCCAGGACCAAGCCCTGGCCCGCCTCAGGCCCCTGCTGGACGGCCTGGGCCTGCCCCGGGACCCGGCCTTCCTGGACCGCTTTCCCCACCAGGCCAGCGGGGGGGAGCGGCAGCGGGTCTGCTTGGCCATGGCCCTCTCCTGCGCTCCGGAGCTGCTGGTGCTGGACGAGCCCACCACGGCCCTGGACGCCCCGGCCCAGCGGGACTTCGCCGAGCTGGTCCTCCTCCAGCAGCAGGAGCGGGGCCTGGGCTTCCTCTGGATCACCCACGACCTGGCCCTGGCAGCCCAGGTGGCGGATCGCCTGCTGGTACTCCACGGGGGCCACCTGGTGGAGGCCGGGCCCACGGCGCGCCTGCTGCGGTCCCCTCGGCATCCCTGCACGGCCCGCCTCGTGCAGGCCGCCCGGCGCCACCCCAGCCCCGACTCCGGCTTCCTGGAGGCCCCCGCCAAGCGAGGCCCCGGGTGTCCCTTCCAGCCCCGGTGTGAAAGAGCACAGACCGCATGCCGAAACTGGGCCCCATGGCGGGGTTCCCGGGGGGATGGTCTGCGCTGTGAAGCCCCGCTGGATGCGGGTCCCCGGCCGTGAGACCATGGCCTGCAAGGTGCCGCAAGTTCCGGGCCCCGACAAAGGCTTCCCATGCTTACCTTGCCCCTGACCCGTGCCCTCACCTTTGACGATGTCCTGCTGGTGCCGGGCTACTCAGAGGTCCACCCCAATCAGGTGGACCTGAACTCCCGCATCGCCCGGAACCTGGGCATCCGCATCCCCCTGGTGTCGGCGGCCATGGACACGGTCACCGAGAGCCGCATGGCCATCGCCCTGGCGCAGCTGGGCGGCATCGGCATCATCCACAAGAACCTCAGCCCGGAGCGCCAGGCCGAGGAAGTGGACAAGGTGAAGCGCTCCGAGTCGGGCATGATCACGGACCCCATCACCATCGAGCCCACGGCCCTCATCCGGGATGCCGAAGCCCTCATGGCCAAGTTCCGCATCAGCGGCGTGCCCGTGGTCGAAGGCCACAAGCTGGTGGGCATCCTCACCAACCGGGACCTCCGCTTCGAGACCCGCCTGGACATCCCCGTGAGCGAGGCCATGACCAAGGACAACCTGGTCACCGTGCCCGTGGGCACCACCCTCCAGGAGGCCCGGGTCATCCTCCAGAAGCACCGCATTGAAAAGCTGCTGGTGGTGGACGCCAAGGGTGAGCTGAAGGGCCTGATCACGGTGAAGGACATCGAGAAGTCCATCGTCTATCCCAACGCCTGCAAGGACGAGATGGGCCGCCTCCGGGTGGGTGCCGCCGTGGGCGTGGGCAAGGACCTGCTGGAGCGCGCCGCAGCCCTGGTGCAGGCCCAGGTGGATGTGCTCTGCCTGGATAGCTCCCATGGCCACAGCCAGGGCGTGCTGGCGGCCCTTCGCCAGCTGAAGCAGGCCTACCCCAACCTCCCCGTCATCGCCGGCAATGTGGCCACGTACAAGGGTGCCAAGGACCTGGCTGAGGCCGGCGCCGACGCCGTGAAGGTGGGCATCGGACCCGGCTCCATCTGCACCACCCGCATCGTCACCGGGGCCGGCATGCCCCAGATCACCGCCGTGGTCGAGGCCAGCCGGGCCTGCCGGGAAGCCGGGATCACCTGCATCGCCGACGGTGGCATCAAGTTCAGCGGGGATGTGGCCAAGGCCATCGCCGCCGGGGCCGACTGCGTGATGATCGGCAGCCTCTTCGCCGGCACGGACGAGTCCCCGGGCGAGACCATCTTCTACGGCGGCCGCACCTTCAAGAGCTACCGGGGCATGGGCAGCCTGGGCGCCATGAAGCAGGGCAGCAAGGACCGCTACTTCCAGGAGGGCAAGGACGACGCCAAGCTCGTCCCCGAGGGCATCGAAGGCCAGGTGCCCTACAAGGGCCGCATGGGCGACCTGGTCACCCAGCTGCTGGGCGGCCTCCGAGCCGGCATGGGCCTCAGCGGCGGCGCCTCCATCCCCGACTTCCAGGAAAAAGCCACCTTCGTCGAAATCAGCGGCTCCGGCCTCCGCGAGAGCCACGCCCATGACGTGATGATCACGAAAGAAGCGCCGAACTATCGGATGGAGTAGCCCGGCTAGACTGTTCCCATGCTCGGAGCTCCCATGTCCCTCCTCGTGATGAATGTCCGCCTCATCGACCCTGCCCAGGGGCTGGACGGGCCGGGGGCGTTGCTGGTGGTGGACGGTGTGGTGGTGGCCATCGGGGCCGATGCGGCTCAGCATCCCCAGGCGGCGGGGGCCGAGGTCCTGGACGGCGGCGGCGCGGTGCTGTCCCCGGGCTTCATTGACCTGCATGTGCACTTCCGGGAGCCCGGCCAGACCCGCAAGGAGTGCATCGAGACCGGCAGCCGGGCCGCGGTGGCTGGCGGGTTCTCCTCTGTTTGCGCCATGGCCAACACCAAGCCCGTGAACGACACCGTGGCCATCACCGAGCTGATGCTCAGTCGCGCCGCCAAGGCCGGCCTCTGCCGCTACTTCCCCATCGGGACCGTGAGCCGCGAGATGAAGGGCGAGGAGCTCGCCGACATGGGCACCCTCAAGGAGGCCGGCTGCGTAGCCTTCTCCGACGATGGCCTGCCCATCTCGAATTCGTCACTCATGCGTCGGGCCCTGGAGTACACCCGCTGGCTGGGTGTGCCCGTGGTGGCCCACGAAGAAGACAAGGATCTGGCCGGCAAGGGCTACATGCACGAGGGCGCCGTGAGTGCCGGCCTGGGCTGCCTGGGCATCCCCGCCGCCGCTGAGGAGGCCATGGTGGCCCGGGACATCGTGCTGGCCGAGCACACGGGCGGGCACCTGCACCTGGCCCACCTGAGCACGCGCGGCAGCCTCCGCATGGTGCGCGAGGCCAAGGCCCGCGGCCTGACCGTCACCTGCGAGGTGACGCCCCACCACTTCGCCCTGTCGGACAAGGAGCTCATGAAGTTCGACTCGGACTTCAAGATGAACCCGCCCCTGCGCACCGAGAGCGACATCCAGGCGGTGCTGGAGGCCCTGGCGGACGGCACGGTGGATGCCATCGCCACGGACCACGCCCCCCACGGCTGGGACGACAAAGAAGTGGAGCTGCCCATCGCCGCCTTCGGGGTCATCGGCCTGGAGACCGCCCTGCCCCTCGCCCTCGAGGTGCTGGTGAACCGCAAGATCATCGACCTGCCCCGGGCCATCGCGCTGCTCACCAGTGGCCCCGCCGGGGTCTTCCACCTGGATCGCCGCGGGTTCGGCAGCCTCAAGCCCGGCGCCCCTGCCGACTTCACCCTCTTCGATCCCGCCGGCCGGGTGCAGGTGGACCGCGCCTTCATCCAGTCCCGCTCCTACAACACGCCCTTCAAGGGCTGGGACCTGCCGGGGAAGATCCTCGGCACCTGGGTTGGCGGCCGCAAAGTCTGGGGCTGAGGCATGGTCACGAAAGAAGCACTGGCGGCCTTCCTGGCCAGCGAGTTCCCCCAGAACAAGTGCACCATCGAGTCAGTGGGGAAGGACACGGCCACGGTCCGGCATCCCATCGGCATCGCGGAGCTGCGCCCGGGCGGAACCGTCTCGGGGCCCGTCATGATGTTTGTGGCGGATGTGGCGCTGTATGTGGCGATCCTCGGCCGCATCGGCATCGTGCCCCTGGCGGTGACCACCAGCCTGACCATCAACTTCCTGCGCAAGCCCTCGGCGGACGCTGACATCCTGGGCGTCTGCACCCTCCTGAAGGTGGGCCGCACCCTGGCCATCGGGGAGGTTGCCATCTACTCAGAAGGCAACCCCGACCCCGTGGCCCACGCCGTCGGCACCTACGCCATCCCCCCAGCGACGAGGGGCTGACACCTCTTGGATTCAAAGAAGAAAAATCACCACCAAGGCTTTTTGTCTTGGACCACTGCGAACGAGAATGGGTGATCTAGAGCGTCTTCATGTCCAGCACGAAGCGGTAGCGGACATCGTTCTTGAGCATGCGCTCGTAGGCCTGGTCCACCTGCTGGACGGGGATCAGCTCGATGTCCGAGACGATGCCGTGCTCGGCGCAGAAGTCGAGCATCTCCTGGGTCTCGGCGATGCCGCCGATGAGCGAGCCCGTGAGCACCTTGTGGCCGAAGATCAGCGAGCCAGCAGCGACAGGCGTGGGCTCCGGGGGTACACCCAGCAGCACCATGGCGCCCTCGAGGCGGAGCAGACCCAGGTACTTGTTGTAGTCGTGGGGGGCGCTGATGGTGTCGATGATGAGGTCAAAGGACCCAGCCAGGGCCTTGAAGGTGGCGGGGTCAGAGGTCAGGCCGAAGTGGTGGGCGCCGAGGCTCCGGGCATCGGCTTCCTTGCTGGGGGAGGTGCTCAGCATGGTCACCTCGGCGCCCATGGCGGCGGCGATCTTGACGGCCATGTGGCCCAGGCCGCCCAGGCCCACCACACCCACCTTGTCGCCGGCCTTGGTCTTGAAGCGGCGCAGGGGGGAGTAGGTGGTGATGCCGGCACAGAGCAGGGGCGCAGCAGCAGCCAGGTCCAGCTTGGGGGAGACCTTCAGGGTGAAGGCTTCGTCCACCACGACGCTGTCGGAGTAGCCGCCGTAGGTGAGGGTCTTCCGGTCCATCTCGGTGCCGTTGTAGGTAAAGGCGGAGCCCTTCTGGCAGAACTGCTCCAGCTGGCGCTCGCAGCTGGGGCAGGTGCGGCAGGAGTCCACCATGCAGCCCACACCCGCCAGATCGCCGATCTGGAACTTCGTCACATGCGCACCCACAGCGGTGACCCGCCCCACGATCTCGTGGCCGGGGACCATGGGGTACTTGGAGCCGCCCCACTCATCGCGAACCTGGTGAATGTCCGAGTGGCAGATGCCGCAGAAGGCGATCTCGATCTGGACGTCATGGGCACCCACGGCCCGGCGCTCGACCTGGAAGGGGGCAAAGGCGGCGGTGGGGGAACTGACGGCATAGGCTTTGGCGATGGTCACGGAGGCTCCTTGGGGCGACTGATTCTCAGTCTAGACCTAGCAGCCCTTGGCCGGGAGTGCTCTTTCGCCGCAGACGCCATGCCCCTGGGGTGGGGCATGACGTCTGCGGTGGGTGGTTTTTCTTCCCATCATTCCCTGATGAACAGAAAATTCATCCCGGCGGCATCATGGAGCATGGCCGCCCAGACCCAGCCCCAGGCATCCGCCGAACATTCGGCCACCGCCCCCGCCTGGGCCCGGCGCCTTCAGGCGCTCGCCACCAGCCTCAGCCAGGACGCCCTCGGCGGTCCCCGGCCTTGGAAGCTGGCTACGCTCATCAACCTGCAGAAGGGCGGCACCGGCCCCTTTGTCCTGGGCCTCATGGCGGTCTGCGGGAACTGGAGCGCCGAGGCCTGGACCTACCTGGCGCTCCACGGCACCTACGGCCTCTGCTGGCTGCTCAAGCACGCCACCTTCCGGGACGCCCGCTGGGAGGTGCGGGTCACCTGGGCCGGCGGCCTCCTCACCTGGCTGGGGGTATTGGGGCCCTACTGGCTCGCCCCGGTGCTGGTGGTGACGCCCATCCTGGGACCCAGGCCTGTGCCCTCGCCGGGCTTCCTGGCCCTGGCCGTGGCCCTCCACACCCTGGGCCTGGCCCTCATGCTGGCGGCGGACGCCCAGAAGCACGCGGCCCTGGCGCGGAGCCCCGGACTCATCACGGACGGCCTCTTCGCCCGGATGCGCCACCCCAACTACCTGGGCGAGATGCTGCTCTACGCCGCCTACGCCCTGCTGGCCCGCCACTGGCTGCCCTGGGTGGTGCTGGCCTGGGTGTGGGGCCTGGTGTTCCTTCCGGGCATGGTCCTGATGGAGGCCCGCATGGCCCGCCATCCCGGCTGGGCAGCCTATAAAGCCCGCAGCGGCTTCCTCCTCCCTCGTTTGTGGAGAAGGGGAACGACTCTCGCAGAGAATGCAGAGATTCGCAGAGGGTTGCACTGACACCCACCTGCCCCAGGCACCCAATCGCCAGGGTGTAACGCAAGGGCCTCTGCGCCCCTCCCCTACCTCATCCTTATCTCTGCGAGAGTGGTTGCTCTGGTACTTAGCCAACGATGTTCCTCAACATGATGTGCACCTTGCCACGGAGTCCCCATGCCTCGTCCTGCCACGCTGGCTGTCATTGACTGGAAGGCTGTCTTCGAGTCTGGCCTGGAGTATTCGGCCTGGCTGACCGTGGCGGAGTCGCCGGAGCTGCGGGACAAGATGGAGGCCCTCCGCCAGGCCCTGGTGCTGGAGGCCCCGGTGCTGGGCTTCCTGGGGGCCCTGCCCCGGCCCGTCCACGTGGTGGCCATCGCCGAGGACTGGTGCGGCGACGTGGTGCGCCACGTGCCGGTGCTGCAGCGCCTGGCGGAGGCCGCCCCGGCTCTCGCCGTGCGCTACATCAGCCGAGAGCAGCACCCGGAGGTCTTCGTGCGCTTCCTCACCAACGGTGGCGAGGCCATCCCCAAGCTCATCTTCCTCAGCGACCGCTTCGTGGAGTGCGGGAGCTGGGGGCCCATGCCCGAGGCCTGCCGGGAGCTCATCAGCCGGGGCAAGGCCTGCGGGGATGTGGGTGCCGCCCGCAAGAAGGTGGCGGCCCTCTACGAAGCTGACGGCAACCGCCGGGAAGTCATCCGGGAGCTGACCCGGCTCATCGACATCGCCGCCAGCTGCGAGCCCTGACCGTTCAGAGCGCCGCTTCCTGCAGCACCCGGATGAGGTCCGCGGTGCTGCGGGCTTCCAGCTTCTCCATGGCCCGCTGGCGGTAGAGCTTGACCGTACGCAGGGCGAGGCGCAGATCCTTGGCGATCACCCGATTGAGGTCACCCCTGGCCACGCGGATCGCGACATCGTGCTCTCGGTTGGTCAGGGCCACGAGCCGATGGGTCAGGGCCAGGCTCCGCGCCTGGAGGGACTGGCGCTCGCGGCTCACGGCGAGGGCCTTCTCCACAGCCAACAGCAGGGTCTCGGCCTCCAGGGGCTTGATGAGGAAGTCGAGGGCACCGGCGCGGAAGGCCGTGACCGCCTCGTGGACCCCGCTGGCTCCGCTCATCAAGAGCAGCGGCGTGTCATCGAGGGCGGTCAGTCGCCGCTGGGCCTCCAGGCCATCCAGGTCCGGCATCATCACGTCCACCAGGACGCAGCAGGGTCCAGGGGGTCTGGTTCGCGGGAGCGCAAGCTGCCCCAGGTAGTCCAGGGCCGAAGAGAAGGTCTCGCAGACATACCCCTCGAGCTCGATGAGGTAGGAAAGCGCCGCCAGGATCTCGAGGTCATCGTCAATGAGGATGACGCGGCCCCGGTGGCTGCGCTCAGAGTGTTGCCTGCCTGGCTGCTTCCGCAGCTCAGCGTTGGCCCAGGACGCAGCCAGCCCAGGAGTCATGCCAGTGCTCCCCCGGCGGCCAGGATAGGCAGCCGAATGTCGACGCAGGCCCCGCCCCCCTGGGCATTGCGGAGGACCAGGCTCCCCTTGTGCTGGCGCAAGATGGCGGTGGAGATGGAAAGACCCATCCCCAAGCCCTTTTCCTTGGTGGTGAAGTAGGGCGTCCCAATCTGTTCGGCCAGGCCGGGGTCAAGGCCCGGCCCCATGTCGCGAATACCCAGGACCGCCTCGCCGGCAGACCGGGTCACCTGGATGTGGATTGACCGGTCCGGGACCAGCTGTACCGCATCGACGGCATTCCGCAGGACATTCAGCACCACCTGCGACAGCTGGACCGCATCCCCCGGCACAAGGATCGGTAGCGCTGGCTTGGAGAAGACCACCCGGATGCCCAGGCGGCGAAGGTCCACCTTCAGGAGGTCCAGCATCTCCCCCGTGATCTTTTCCAGATCCACGGGACCCGCGTCCGCCACGGTCGGACGGATGAAGCTGCGGATGCGCTCGCTGATGCTGGAGATGCGGCGGGTGTTCGAGACGACCTTGTCCAGCAGCTCGAGGCTCTCGGCCGGAGCCAGGCGGTCTGCGGCGATGCCCCGCTGGGCTGCCTGGGCACTGGCCAGGATGGCCGTGAGGGGCTGGTTCAGCTCGTGGGCCAGGGAGGCCGCCACCAGGCCGAAGCCTCGCTGGCGATCCAGATGGGCGATCTCGTTGCCGAGGAGCTGGCGCTCCTCCAGTCGGGCTTGGCTGGCGGCAGCTTCCACCTGCTGCCGAAGCGACCGCTCCAGGGCGAGGCCGATGAAGCCCACATTGGCCACGATCGCTGGCAGCACGCCCGCTGCAATCGTCATGACGATCCTCAGCAGGGGGTGGGGCGAGGCCGCACCCCCTAGCCAGGCCAAGCCCGCCAACCGGACAACCATGGTCATCGCCATGAACAGGTAGGATCCAGCGATGGCCTTGGCGGCCGTGCTCTGTTCGCGCTGAGCGATGCGCCAGGCCAGCATCGCCACCTGGGTCAGCAGGATCAGGCAGGTGAGGGAGACGAAGCAGACACGCAGCGCAGGCTTCTCAAGCCCAAGCCACAGGGCCTTGTAGGTCAGCAGGTAGACCAGGCATGCCACCAGCATCCACCCAGGCCGCCAGGGCGTCCCCGCATCCAAGCGCAACGCCTGGATGGAGAGAAGCAGGCCCGTAAAGCCCAGAATGTTGGCCACTGGGAAGCTGGCCCAGCTGGGAACAGCCCCCCTGAATCCAATCAGGACCAGCCCACTGGCACAGAGCAGGTACCCCACACACCAGAGGGCGACCACAGGAGAGTGCTGCCGCGCCAGGATCACCCAGGTCACGGCGGGCATGATCACGCAGATCAGGCCCAGGAGCAGCAAGGCCGTAGCGCCTGCTTGCCCGATCATGGCCCGCCTCCCGGGGCTGGCTCACCGAGGGGTGCGGGTTCAGACGTGGATGCGATGGCCATGGGGAGCCTTTGGGAAGGGGTTCCCGTGTATCGTCACACCACCCAAGCCATACAGTGTCTGAGGAAAATCTAGACAATTACCGATGCTCGGCTGTCCTCGTAATGACGAAGGGGCTGGCACTGAAGCGCAACCGTTCTGAGCCTCCGGACGCCGATCCGCTGCCCCCCATCCTGCGCCTTGCGACAGCCGCTGGCGCAGCAACCCTGGGCTGCGCTCAGGCGCTGCGCGGCCTTCGGGTCAAGGGGACCAGGGGTGCGGGTGCTGGGGGGTGCCCGTCAGCCCCTTCCTCACTGTCAGCCAAGTCCAAGAGGCAAGACTCAGGCTCGAACTCCACGAAGGAGTCCAGAAGCTCCTGCAGGGCTGCAGGCATCTGGAAGGACGCCTTCTGCGGCCATAGGGTCCTTGGATTCTCCAGCATGTCCATCGGTGCTCCAGCTTGGGCCATGGATCAATACTCCGCAGGCTGACTGCCTCAGCAACTGAGGGTAGGCACCGGAATCCAATCCACAATTGCACCAAGGGGCATGATTTTGGTGTAGGAACACATTGTTTCAGCCCTCAGCCCCCGACCATTCGGAACATGAGGATGGCCCCTGCGGCCGCTACGTTGAGGCTGTCCATGCCGGAGGCCATTGCGATGGCCACGCTGTGGTCGCAGTGGGCCAGCTGCGCTGGCTCCAGGCCGGTGTCCTCGGGGCCCATGACCAGGGCACAGCGGGGCCCGGGCACCCACGAGCGGGCATCCAACGCCTCCTGCGCCAGGGCGGCTGCCACCACCTCGGAGCCAGCCTCGGCGGCCTTCCAGTGCGCCAGGGCCGACCAGGGATCCTCCGTGCGCCACACGGGGATGCGCCACACCGCCCCCATGGACACCCGCACGGTGCGCCGGGTCCAGAGCCCCGGTCCGGGGCCCGCCAGCACGCCGTCCAGCCCTAGGGCCGCGGCGCTGCGGAGCAGCAGGCCCAGGTTCTCGGTGTCGTGGAGGCGGGGCAGCACCAGCAGCCGATGGACGTTGACGAGGTCCTGCTCCGGCGGGGGTTCTGGCACTGCAGCGCAGGCCAGCAGACCCCGATGGAAGGGAAAGCCGGCGAGGGCGCTCAGCTCGGCGGCGGTTGCCACCAGCAGCTCCGTACCCGAGGGTAGGAGCTCCCGCACAGCCGGAGCAGCAGGGGTGGTGGCGGCCACGGAGAGGACCTTCATCCGTCCGGCCCGGCCTGCGGCCAGCAGGTCCTCGACCAGGATCCGCCCCTCGGCGATGAAGCAGGGGCCCTGCCCCGGTACGTCCCGGGTCCCTGCAAAGCGCAGGTCCCGATAGGGTTCCCAGGGGTCGTAATTGTCCATGGCACCAGGGTACATGGGGATTCTGGCAACCCCCTGGCCGAGGGGTCATTGACATAAAAAATACGTTTAATCCTTTGGGTCTATAAGATGCTCTACAAATTCGACCTACCGCCTAGACGTAAGGTCCGATATCCTGTTGTGTCACCGAGGAACCCGCCTTGCAGAAACCAAACCAATCTCCCATTTGTTCTGGCCCCTCCGCACGGGGCCCCCTTCTCCTGGCCGGGACTGTCCTGCTCCTGGGCGCCCTGGGCTGCCAGCGCGACGGGGTGAGTCACTACCGGGTACCCAAGGAGGCTGCGCCCCCTGCCCCCGTGGCCCAGGTCCCCGGCACCATGCCACCCCAGGCTGGCCAGGGCGCACCCACCCCACAGTTTGCTGGCAGCCCCCTCAAATGGACCCTGCCGACCGGCTGGAGTGAGACACCCGGCGAGGGCATGCGCTTTGCCACCTTCAAGACCCCCCTCCAGGGCCGCGTGGAGGCCACCGTGGTGGTCCTGCCGGGTCCCGCTGGCGGGGAGCTGGCCAATGTGAACCGCTGGCGCGGCCAGATCAGCCTGCCGCCCCTGGACGAGGCCGCCCTAGCCAAGGCCCGGGCCACGCTCAAGACCCGCGCCGGGGTGGTCAACGTCTATGACTTCACCAGCGAGGGCAAGGCCCAGAGCCGCATGGTGGCGGGCTACATCTCCGCCCCGGACGGCAACACCTGGTTCCTCAAGCTGACTGGCGACGCAGCGCCCGTCGCGAAGGGCAAGCCTGACTTCATGCGCATCCTGGAGAGCCTCCGCCTTGATTAAGACATACGCCTCCCGCTTCTGGTCTCTCCTCAAGTCGTTCCAGGTGACCATCGTCATGCTGGCGCTCCTCATGTGCCTGGTGCTGCTCTGCACCCTGGCCCAGGTGGAGATGGGCACCGCCGGTGCCGTGAACGCCTACATGCGCAGCTTCATCGTGTGGGGGGACTTCTCCCTGGTGCCCTTCCGTGTGCCCATCTTCCCGGGGGGCGCCCTGGTAGGCCTGATCCTGGCTTGCAACCTCATGGCCAAGACCCTCGACATGAAGCGCACCTGGGCCAAGGCCGGCATGTGGCTGGTCCACCTGGGCCTGATCATCCTGTTCGCAGGCGAGTTCGTGGCCGGCATGATGCAGGTGGACACCAACCTCTCCATCGAGGTGGGCCAGACCGTCAACTATGTCTCGAGCTACAAGACCATGGAGTTGGCCCTCGTCGACGTCACCGATCCGGCCTATGACGATGTCCACTCCATCCCTGAGTCCCTGCTCTCCAAGAACCGCCCCATCCCTGTTCCCGGCACTCCCGTCACCCTCAGCGTGAAGAAGTTCTTCCCCAACGCCGAGCTGGCCAACCTGCCTGCGGGCCAGACCTCTCTGGCCACCGCCGGGGTGGGACCCGGCGTGCAGGTCGTGGAGCGCCCCACGGCCACCGCCGACGGCGAGGTCAATCAGGTCTCAGCCTTTGTCGAAGTCCTGGCCGGTGGCCGGAGCCTGGGCGTGTGGCTGGTGTCCAACGCCCTCGGTGCGCCCCAGGGCTTTGTCCACGAAGGCCGGGCCTACACCCTGTCCATGCGCCTCCTGCGCCAGTACCTGCCCTACGCCTTCACCCTCAAGCAGTTCCGCCACGATGTCTATCCGGGCACTGACATTCCGAAGAACTTCTCCAGCCTGGTCCAGGTGGTGAACCCCTCCCGCAAGGAGTCCCGCGAGGTGCTGATCTTCATGAACCAGCCCCTGCGCTACGAGGGCAAGACCTTCTACCAGGCAAGCTTTGGCAAGAACGACACCCTCTCGGTTCTCTCTGTGGTTGAAAATCCCGGCTGGCTGCTCCCGTATGTGTCCTGCGTGCTGGTCTCCCTGGGCCTGCTCGTACACTTCACCATCGTCCTTCGCCGCTCGCTGAAGCGCCGGCAGGAAAAGCTGGAGGGCTGATCATGAACTTCACCAAGCACCTCGCCTGGATCGCAGGGGGCCTAGCCCTGCTCCTGGCCATCACCTTCGCCCTCCCCCCCGGTAAGGCTCGTGGCTTCGATGTCGCCGGCTACGGCAACCTGCCCATCCTCGAAGGCGGCCGCGTCAAGCCACTGGACTCCGTGGCTCGCAATGCCCTCCTGGTCATCCACAGCCGCCAGGGCTTCCGCCACGAGGGTCGCAATATCGGTCCGGATGAGTGGGTGCTGGACCTGATGTACCGTCCGCAGGTGGCCGACGCCCAGCAGATCTTCGTGATCGACGACCTGGAAGTGCTGGGCCTCATCGGTGCCAAGCAGACCAAGAACCGCAACTACTTCAGCTTCACCGAGCTGGGCCCCCACCTGGACGAGATCCAGAAGCAGGCCGCCAATGCTCAGGCCGTGACTCCCCAGAAGCGCACCCGCTTCCAGAGCGCCATTGCCAACCTCTTCGACCGGGTCTTCCTCTACTACAGGCTGCGCAACACCCTGCAGCTGGCCGGCTCTCCGGGCCTTGGCTGGGAGCTCCAGTCCCTGGGTGGTGCCGATGCGGCGCCCCGCCACGCAGACCTGACGCAGCTGGCCCACTTCCGCATCCTGCCCCCCCTGGCAGGTGCCCCTCCGGAGGCCTGGCAGAGCATCGGGCAGGCCCTCACGGCCGCCGGCACCGGCGGCGCTCTGCACCCAGGCCTGATCCCCATGGCCAAGCTCAACGCCGCCTACGTGGCCAACAACCCCGCCGCCTTCAACGCCGCTCTGGCGGAGATGAAGACCCTCGTCAACGGCCTCAAGCCGGATGCCCTCGGGCACGCCAACCGCGAGGTGGTGTACAACCGGGCCCAGCCCTTCTTTGCCGGCATGATCATCTTCCTGGCGGCCTTCCTGGCGGTCTGTGTGTCCTGGGTGTGGAAGCCTGAGCTCCTGCGACCCACGGCCTTCGGCCTGCTCTTCGCTGGCACCATCGTGCAGACCCTGGGCCTGTTCTTCCGCATCATCCTCCAGGGCCGCCCCCCGGTCACCAACCTCTACTCCTCTGCGGTCTTCGTGGGCTGGGGCATCGTCGTCCTCGGTCTCATCATCGAGAAGATGTACCGCAACGGCTTTGGCACAGCCACGGCCTCGCTCTTCGGCTTCGCCTCCCTCATCGTGGCCCAGCACCTGGGCGAGTCGGGCGACACCATGGAGATGATGCGGGCCGTGCTGGACTCCAACTTCTGGCTGGCCACCCATGTGGTGACCATCACCATTGGCTACTCCGGGACCTTCCTGGCGGGGGCCATCGCCATCGCCTATGCCCTGCGCAAGCACATCATCACCGTGCCGGATCCCGAGACCGACCGGGCCCTGTCCGACATGGCCTTCGGCATCATCTGCTTCGCCCTGTTCTTCAGCTTCGTGGGCACCGTGCTGGGTGGCATCTGGGCCGACCAGTCCTGGGGCCGCTTCTGGGGCTGGGATCCCAAGGAGAACGGCGCCCTCCTCATCGTGCTGTGGAACGCCATCATCCTCCACGCCCGCCTGGCTGGCTATGTGCGGGATCGGGGCATCATGGTGATGGCCATCTTCGGCAATGTCATCACCGCCCTCTCCTGGTTCGGTGTGAACATGCTGGGCGTGGGTCTCCACTCCTACGGCTTCATGGACCAGGCCTTCTGGGCCCTCCTGGGCTTCTGCAGCAGCCAGTTGGTCCTCATGGGCATCTGCTGGGCACCCTCGCGCTTCTGGGAACCCCGGCCGGGGGCACGCGCCTAGGGGCAGTTTTCCCACGGCAAAAAAAGGCACCCGCAAGCGGGTGCCTTTTTTTGATTGGCAAAGGCTCAGAGCTTGGTTGTCCCCAGGATGCCATCGGGATCCAGGTGGGTCTTGAGGGCGGCGTTGACGGCTTGGGCTGA
>Ga0007792_10000251_pt1 | contig 19674 bp, 18 predicted proteins | sample CryBogmetaGMA6M_FD_60371 | JGI IMG/M metagenome (GOLD analysis project Ga0007792, IMG submission 60371) | Freshwater microbial communities from Crystal Bog, Wisconsin, USA - MA6M | ecosystem: Environmental > Aquatic > Freshwater > Lake | place: Crystal Bog, Wisconsin, USA | collected 2009-07-06
TTCGATTGGGTACGTCAAGGTACGCGACCGCTGATCGGCAGCTTTGGAGCAGTCCGATTGAAGGGCGAAATCGCCGTGGACGGTGTGCAATCTCTCAATCAGGCGGACCCAGCGACCGACTCTAGAAGACCCATACCGGCCATTCACCAAAATTGTCAAACGACCATCGGAAAGTCGAAAGCAGCTCTTCCTTTTCGCCGGAAGCAGACTTTCGTTTTTGACACCCAAATCTCGGGACCGGTCATTCAGCGGAGAAAATCAACTTTTCAGACTGGCGGTCGGCAGTGCAGCGTTATGACGGTCTTATCCCGATAGTAACGTCGCAACCTAGAACGGCATCTAAGCCCTTCCTTTGCCAACTCGTCCAAGGTGGGTAAAACCAAAACCTGCAAAATATTTGAGACCATAGCCTAGTGCGCGGTCCATACCGATATGGGCGAGCCAGATCAGCGAGCCCAAAGTGAGCAATGGCGACGACTGGCTGACACCGATCGCCAGTGCCAGAACCGCACCGAAATAGGAATGCGTAGCGTTGTATGCAAGTGCACCAATCCTCGATCCCCCTAAATAAGCAAAAAACGCCAAGTCTGGCACCAGGAAGTACCAGGCAAACGTGGCCCAGTCAGATCCGATTCGCGAGTAAGCAAATAATGCTGCCGCGAGCACAATCGCTCCCTCAGCTCGCAGCAGCAAGCGCACTCCATCAGTAACTGCTCCGCTTTCAATGCGCTGCTGTTCTTTTAAAACTGGGACGTTCTGTGTAGATGTAGATTGCATTGGATTCATTCGCTCTTTAGTTGATATGTCTAGTAACGTCGAGGCTATTCACGGGGTTGAACATGCGGCGTGTGTTGTCCGCAATGACTCCGGCAATAAACCCAAACAGCGACGGTGGAAGATCGTGGCCCATTCCCTCGACGATGAGTAGTTCGGCTCCATTAATATTGACCGCCGTGTCCTTACCAGCTTCCGGGGGAACGAGTGGGTCGTCTGACCCATGCAACACAAGGGTCGGAGCACTTATGTTGGCTAGTCGTGTTCTTAAGTCACCGGTTGCTGCGATGGCGGCGATGTGCCGCCAAAACCCGCTTGGGTTGTATGCTCGTTTGACTTCGGCTAAGGCTTGATCTCGTTGAGCGGATTCGTCAAACGGATAGCCTCGCCCGGCAATCAATTGAGAAAAGGCAACGCAATGTGCGAGATAGCCCTTTTCATCTTTCAACGGATGTGGCGCGGGCGATGTCATCGCAGCCATCACTGCAGGCCTAGCCTGTGGCAGATCACGATTGCCGGTGCTCGACATAATGGAAACCAGAGATAGAACGCGTTCAGCATGCTCGCTGGCCAGCAGTTGGGCGATCATGCCGCCCATTGATCTCCCAACCACATGCGCTCGTTTGATTCTCAACGAATCGAGAAGTCCTGCAGCGTCGTTCGCCATATCGAAGAGCGTATAAAGCACATTGGGCGTTTCGCCACGAGAGACTGCATCGGCAATTGCAGCGAGATCTGGCATCGACGCGCTATCGAAGTGAGTTGAAAGGCCGGCGTCGCGATTGTCAAAGCGAATCACGCGGTAGCCTTGGTCTGCCAATAGCTGGCAAAACGTTTCGCTCCAACGAGTCATCTGCGTACCCAGACCGGAAATCAACAGAACAGCTTCCGCGTCGTTATTGCCAAAACAATCGTATTCAATTTCAATTCCGTTCCCTTTAATCTTGGGCATGGCGTGTGATCCTTAAATGTTCTTGTGTCGCGCGCTTTTTGGGAGCACTTCGATATTTCGGCTGGCTGGATTCACTACAGCACAACGGATGCACCGCTAGGCTGTGCAAGTGGCCACGTACCAAAAAAATCGGCGCGATAGCGTTGCTCATGAGCGTTCTAAGGCTGGCCTGCATGCAAGCGTTACCAGTGCTTCGGAAACTGTCGCAACCACTGCGGGGGCGATTGATTCGACGGCTTCGGTGCAAATACTATCGGCGGTCTCGCGCGCGGCGTGCACCAGCGCACGCCCGGCTGGGCGAAGCACAGCCTGACGATCTCCATTCGCACCTTCACGCACCACGAGGCCTATCTTCTCAAGCAAGATCAACTGACGCAGCACAGCCGATTGAGGCTGACCCATCGGACGCACGAGTTCGGGAATGCTTACCCGACCACCGTCCGCTTGCGCAAGCAAATTCAGTAACGCAAAGTCGTTGAAACTGATGCCATGGTGTATGCCCAACTCGTCGTCAAGCTTGAGTTGCAGGCTGGCGTGGGCACGGTGTAGCGCCAAACAGAAGCCGAGATTCGTGTTCATCGAGGTTTGCTCCTGGGTTGGTCGTAGCCGAGTTCGCCGACACAAGGGATTTCCTGGCGCCACAGGCTAACCAACATTTCCAATTCCTGTGCGGCATTGAACGCTGGATCTTCGCTGGCTTTGACCATATCGAGCACCTCGAAGAGAAAGTTGGTCTCGTCATGCGCGACCCAGTCCTGCGCCAGCCTCGCATTGCGATGCAGTCCATGCTGCAGTTCAAATCGATGCCGGTTGAGTGTGCCCTGAACGTTCGAACTTCCGGCAACCAGGGCCCGGCCCGTGATCTGGTTTCGGATCGCATAGACACCGGCTCGGGTTTTCGTCTCCAGATACTGTCGTTTCAGCGTTTTTCTGTTCGTCATCATCAATCCTTTTTGTTCCAAATGGGTCACGGTGCAAGCGATGGCACTTCTGTCAGCGGCAGTGGATACGCTAGATACCTGACGTAATCGCGGACGTCGGACGGCCAAGCTTCGGTCAGTTGGTGGAACTTTGCCGCGTCGTTCGCGAACAGCGCGCGCGTGGCCTCTTCAAAGCCAGCCATATCACCAGCCATGACTGACATGAAGTGGTACGCACATTCACTCGCCCGGCGTTGTCGGTCTCGGTCCACGTTGGCCCGGCGTGCCTCATCAACCAGTTTCCGTAAAGTCACCGATGCACCGCCTGGCTGTGCAGCCAACCAATCCCAGTGGCGCGGCAGTAGCGTGACTTCTCGCGCGACAACTCCAAGCTTTGGCCGGCCACGGCCCCGTGGCTCACCCGATTCCTCGGAATTGATCAGTGCCGATTCGTTTCCTTGAAGCTGACAGCCCTCTGGAGGCAGACGTGCCAACATGTCGGCATCGCTTCCTCGAGTGTCAATTTCGACAACTTGGCCAGTCTGGTCGCAGAATGTCAGCAGCAGACTGGATACGCCGGACGCCAGAGCGTGTTTCACAGCCAATGCGTTGACCTTCAAGCTGCCAGAGGCAATTCGCTTGTGGCCGTTGAAGCTGGTGTAGGAAGGTGTAGCGATATCAGTCACGATGAAATTGAGCTTGAATTGGATGAGCCAATAATACCCGGATATAAATACCGTGTCAATAATACCCGGGTTAAATTTAAGCCATGATGCTTCTGTGACTGGCGCATCGGTATTGTCAGGGCCTTCCTTTCTTGCTCGACAACACCGAAGTGGATCACCTTCATGCGCCAATGAGGTTGGCGCCCATCGGAGGATTCCGCTTCACCCGTTGGCCAGTGTGTTAGGGCAGTCTTGCCGACTCCGTTGTGTCCGAAAAACTAATGTGTCGTAGATAGAGACCTCGTTGAGATAGGAGAACAGCGCTTTGCCACCGCACCTAATGTCACGAACGACTTCATTTCTGAAAGAAAATTGGCAACACCGAAAGGTGTCCCCGACGAAAGGCCGCAACCGTGGCGGGTTTACGTTTTTTGACATTCAGTTTAAAAAGTTGGCTTTGGAGAAAAGTGGCGGACTCTTGAAGACCCATACCCGAGGTTCATCGGAGCCGCATGAATCCCACCGAATGATGGAAAGCTGAGTCTCAATTTCGCTAGTAGCAGTCGCTCACGGCCAGTGCCAAAATCTTGGAAGCAGTCGACCAAACGAGTGAGCAGTTTTGTGCGCTGTGCGGCTACTGGGCCGCGATTCCGGTATTAGAGATTTTCGATTTGCCTGCTCATTAGCCGTTCGTGACTAGCTTGGTGCTGAAACACTGACATCGGCAGCGTCGCCATCCCGGGTTCTGGGCTGACATCGATTGGAACTTTCGATGGTATCGCCCGATTTCGTACCCGCTTTGAGCTGTTTACGGAAGTTCTATTTCTACCTAATCTTGCTCTGTTTGGTCATCAAGACCAACCTATCCATTGCTAACCAATTTAACTCAGATCGACTTTTCCCGGGAAGTCGTAACAGTGCATATGTCCAGAAGGCATCCCCGGAGCCAGCGGTGAGCCATATCAGAATCCATTCGTGGATGCCATAGCATTGAAACGGTGAGCTCTGGCGACGGTACGGGAAGTGTGAAACTAAACATTCCGCTGCGCAAGTTGCCTGTATGCTTCTCCGGAACAGTCGCAATCAAGTCGGTCGCCCGTGCAAAGGCCAGGGCGCCTGAAAATCCCCCCACAAAGGTAACAATCTCCCGCTCTAGTCCAAGCGGCTTCAATGCATCATCCAAAGGACCTCTATCGAGATTTCGGCGCGATACCAGCACATGTTGGCCAGATGCATAACGGGAAGCTGTGATCTCACCCTGGCTCAGTGCATGATCTTTTCGCACCACGCCTACGAATCGATCCCTAAACAACAGCCGGGTCCGAACCTCTGGCCCCGTCTGTTCACTGACCACGCCTGTTTCCAAATCAACGATTCCGTCGCGCAATGGTCCGCTGTCTTTGTCGAGCTTCTGCACGAAGCGTAGCCGGACCTGAGGCGCTTCCTCTCTCACCCGCGCAATCAGGGCGGGTCCGAAATTTTCCGTGAATCCATCGCTGACCCGCAGCGTGAACGTCCTTGCCAGTTGGCCCAAGTCGAGTTTCTCTGCGGGCCGCAAGACTGCCTGTGCGTCCTGCACGATCTGCCCCACCTGCTCGCGGAGCTTGATGGCGCGCGGCGTGGGAACCAGTCCACGCCCGGCCCTGACCAAGAGGGGGTCGCCCGTGGTATCACGCAGGCGGGCAAGAGACCGACTCATCGCCGACGGACTCAGATGCAGGCGTTCGGCAGCGCGCGCCACATTGCCCTCCGCCAGCAGCACATCCAGGGTCAGGAGCAAGTTCAGATCAGGTTTTGACATGCAGGAACGATAGCAACATCTTTGCCTCGTGGCGCAGCGTCAGCTGCACATACATAGTGCAGGCGATGCACATTGCGCCTTCGCGCTTCGATAGACAATCAAATGCACAATGCCGGCGAAAGTTTTGCTGGTGATGATGTTTTGATTACCGTATCGAAAGGGTGGATTTGATGAGAGTTGATGCAGGAACAAGCTTCCAATATGCGAGCCAGCGCCCGCAGGCTTCGGCCGCCGACCGTTCGGCCACGTCCTTTTCGGCTGCACTTACGACGACCCAGACTGACAGCACGAAGCAGGCGGATTTCTCCAACATGACCCGCCATGACATGCGCGATTGGGTCAATACTCAGATTCGCAGCGGGGAAATGTCGCTCGATGACAGCAGGCCTTTCATGGCAATGACCATGAAAATCCCGGTCGGCGGTGGCCTCGGCGGTGAGCTTCCGGCTGAGAGCGACGGGACACGTTACGACTTCACACAAAAGGTCCGCGACGGCATCCAGGGCGCACTATCGCGCAATGACGAAACGTCCGTGAAGATACTGGAATCGGCCATGAAAATCATCCAAAGGTATCAGGGACAGACCATCGGCCTTAACGTTCGGGCCTAAAACACAAATGGCCGACTCATGAACCATGGAGTTGGGGTTGCCCCGGTTCATAGCCAGACTGAAGGTCGTTAGGTCTTGTCCTGCGATCACTCTTTGACAAGCTCCTCCGGACTAGCGGAATCGCCGTGGTGCGCTGCACAGATGTCATGCAGGCAGCCCCGAATCCAACGATGGGCGGCATCCCCATCCATACGTGGGTGCCAGAGCATGGAAATCGTGATCTCCGGCGTGTTGACTGGTAGCGGGAAGCTGAACATACCAGCCCGCAAATTCCGGGTGTGTCGTCCCGGAACACTGGCGATCATGTCGGAGGCCCTGGCCAGGCTGAGCGCGGTCGAAAAGCCAGCGACCACCGTGACGATCTTTCTCACCAACCCCAATTCGCTCAGAGCTTCATCAATGGGTCCTTTGTCCAGTCCCTGTCGCGAGACGGAAATGTGCTGACCGTCTGCGTAGCGTTCAGGCGTGATGGCACCTTGACTGAGTGAGTGCCCGGCTCTAACGACACCGATACTGCGGTCTCTGAACAGGGCCTGCACACGCAACTCAGGAGCGGTGGTCCTTTCAACAATCCCGGTTTCCAGATCGACGAGCCCTTCGCGAAGTGGGGCGCTGTCCTTGTTCGGCTTTTGCACGAAAAACAGTCGCACGCCAGGCGCCTTCTCGGCCACGCGCGCGATCAACTCTGGTCCAAAATTCTCCACAAACCCTTCGCTTGACCGTAGCGTAAACGTCCGGACCAAGTCTTTGAAGTTGAGCTGTTCCTCGGGACGCAAAACCTCAGTTGCCTCCTGCACGATACGTCCAACCTGATCACGTAGCTTGAGGGCGCGGGGCGTAGGAACAAGTCCGCGTCCGGCACGCACCAACAACGGGTCACCCATTGCATCACGCAATCGCGTCAACGAACGGCTCATCGCCGAGGGACTCAAATGCAACCTGTTGGCCGCGCGCGACACATTGCCTTCTGCCAGCAGCACATCGAGGGTAATGAGCAAATTCAGATCAGGGAGTGACATGCTATGAACCATAGCATTTTTTTGCTGATAAGGCGTCAGGTGCAGTACCTAAGTGCAAACAGAGCGCCTTCCGCCTTGCCATGCGGATCCCTACGATCCTGACATCTACATCTCAGGAGCAGCAATATGCAATCTACATCGCAGGCAACCACAGCAGCGAGCATTCAACAAGGCAGTATCAAGCAGGAGCAAGGCCAATTCACCGTAGGCGGCTCTGCTTCTCGCACCATGGAACGCGATGACTGGAACCAGCGCTACGCAGCAGAGGAACTAATCTGGACGGCCAAGGCAAACCGCTTCCTGGTGGAAGAGACCGCCCATCTCGCGCCCGGCAGCGCCCTGGATATGGCCACAGGCGAAGGACGCAACGCCGTTTGGCTGGCGGAGCAGGGCTGGATCGTCAGTGCCGTCGACTTTTCGGACGTGGCCATTGCGAAGGCGCGGCGATTGGCCTTGGTGCGCAACGTGCACGAGGCCATCGACTTCCGCGAAGCTGACCTGCGCACATACGCGTTGGATTTCCACCGCTTTGATCTGGTCGCCCTGATCTACCTACAGATTCCACAGGCCGAGTTTCTGCCGATTCTGTTGCGAGCCGCGCGCGCAGTGGCGCCTGGTGGTACGTTCTTGTTGGTCGGTCACGACTCCGAGAACCTGTTGCACGGTTATGGCGGTCCGCAGCGGGCCGACATGCTGTACACGGCAGAGCAGGTGGTCGCCGCTCTGGGTAATGAACTCGAGATTGAAAAGGCGGTGCGGGTCGAACGGCCGGTGGAAACACCCGATGGCACGCGGGTCGCGCTGGACTGTCTGGTGCGAGCCAAGCGTCTGTAAGCCATGGCATCTGTTCACCGTTGCAAACGGTCACCCCCCCAAGGAGAAAAATTTTGAAAATAAATCGTAATACCAGCGCAGGCGCTGCGCCCGACAGTGCACAGAAGGAGCCTGCCTTTCGATGGGCGTTGATTAGCCTGTCCATGTCGATGTTGCTGTCATCGCTGGGCACCAGTATCGCCAATGTGGCTCTGCCAACCCTGGCCAAGGCGTTTAACGTGAGCTTTCAGGACGTCCAGTGGGTCGTCCTGGCCTATTTGCTTGCTATCACCACACTCATCGTCAGCGTCGGAAAGCTTGGCGACACCTTCGGACGCAGGCGCTTACTGCTCACAGGGATCGTGCTGTTTACTGTGGCCTCTATTCTGTGTGGCGCTGCTCCCTCGCTTGCCTGGCTGATTGCAGCGCGTGCACTGCAGGGACTAGGCGCGGCCATCATGATGGCACTCACCATGGCGATGGTGGGCGAGGCTGTGCCAAAGGACAAGACCGGCAGCGCGATGGGACTGCTGGGGACCATGTCGGCCATTGGCACTGCCCTGGGGCCCACGCTTGGCGGATTGCTTATTGCCGCCCTTCATTGGCAAGCCATTTTTCTGGTCAACGTGCCGTTGGGCATAGTGACCTTTGTCCTCGCTTACCGCTCTCTCCCGCAAGATCGCCAGTCTGCCAAAGCCGACAGGCCCCGCTTCGACAGCCTGGGCACCCTGCTGCTCGCTCTGACACTTGCAGCGTATGCGCTTGCCATGACCCTGGGCCGAGGTCATTTCGGACAACTCAACATCGCGCTGTTGCTCGCCGCTGTAATAGGTGGCGGCCTGTTTCTCTTGGTAGAGACAAGGGCTGCATCCCCTTTGGTCCGTTTGTCCATGTTCCGCAGCCCGGTTCTGAGTGCAGGCTTTGTGATGAGCGCGCTGGTCACCACGGTGGTGATGGCCACGCTGGTGGTAGGCCCGTTCTACCTCTCCGGCGCGCTCGGGCTCGATGCGGCCCGTGTCGGACTGGTGATGTCCTCCGGCCCCATTGTGGCGGCCCTCACCGGCGCGCCGGCCGGCCGCTTCGTGGACCGGTTTGGCGCCTACCGTATGGGAACCTTCGGTTTGCTGGCTATGGCGCTGGGTGCCATTGTGTTGCCCCTGTTGCCCACCAGTTTGGGAATCCCGGGCTATATCGTTCCACTGTCCGTGATCACCGCTGGCTATGCGCTGTTCCAGGCTGCCAACAACACCGCGGTCATGACCGATATTCGCGCCGATCAACGCGGCGTTATTTCCGGCTTGCTGAGCCTGTCGCGTAATTTGGGGCTCATTACCGGTGCTTCCGCCATGGGGGCCGTGTTCGCCTTCGGATCCGCTGTCAGTGACATCACCACCGCCCATGCAGAAGCAGTTGCCTCCGGCATGCGGCTGACCTTCACCGTGGCCGCAGCCTTGATTCTTCTCGCCCTCGCAGTCTCGCTTGCCAGCCGGGCGCGCACAAAACCTCTCCTGTCCTCCAAAGAGACCCCATGAAAATTATTCCTCCTTACTCTCCCGTGCTGATTCTGGCGGTACTCGCCTCGATAGCACTGGTCTCTGGTTGCACCAAGACTGCAACAACCACGGCGGCGGCAGTCCCGCCCATGCCCACCGTAACGGTGGCGCATCCCGAGAAGTCCGTCGTGCAAGACGCCATGGACTACACAGGACGCATTGAGTCGGCACACTCGGTTGAAGTGCGTTCGCGCGTCTCTGGCTACCTGGAGGCCATCAAGTTTCGCGATGGCCAGCAGGTCAAAGCCGGTGATCCACTTTTCATCATTGACCCGCGCCCTTTCCTAGCCACGCGGGACCGAGCCCAGGCCGCACTGTCCCAGGCTATGGCGCGCCAGAAGCTCGCAAGCGCACAATTCGCCCGTCTTTCCCGGATCCATGAGTCGGGTGCCTCCAGCACCGAAGAGCTTGATCGTGCGCGCGGCGAATTCGAGAGCGCCCAAGCCGCCGTCCTGGCGAGTGAGGCAGACATGCGCAGTGCAGAACTTGAGTTGTCATTCACGACGGTTCGAGCCGCACTGTCTGGGAAGATTTCAGACCACCGCCTGGACGTCGGCAACTACATTGCGGGCGGCACTGCACAGGGTGGAGTGCTGACCACCATCGTGGCGCAAAGCCCGGTTCGCGCTGTCGTGGAGGTGTCGGAGGTCGATTTTCAACGCCTTCGGCAACAGAAGAAGTTTCCCGAACGGGTTCAGTTGCGGGTTGATGGCGTGGTGGGTACCCAGTCGGTACCGCTTGATTTTGTGGACAACGAGATCAGTACACGATCAGGCACCGTGCGCTTGCACGCCACCATGGGCAACGCCGATCAGGCCGTAGTGCCCGGAAATTTCGCGCATGTGCGTATCCCTGTGGGCACGCCGCAAGAGAGGCTGCTGGTCCCTGATGCCATCGTGCAAAGCGACCAGACCAAAAAGATGGTGCTGGTGGTGGATGCCAACGGCAAAGTGATGGCCAAGCGTGTTGAAGTGGGCAGTCTGGTCGACAACAAGCGCGTGGTGTTGGCGGGATTGATTGCGGAAGACCGCGTCATCGTCTCGGGCGCGCAGCGCGTTCGTCCCGGAGACAGTGTGCAAGTCGCCAAACCGGCCAATGGCGGATAAGAAAGAGACAAACGCATGCGCTTTTCACACTTCTTCGTCAGAAGACCCATTTTCGCGATTGTCCTGTCTATCCTGTTGACACTTGTCGGTACGGTAGCAGCGCTCAAGCTGCCCATATCGGAATTCCCGGAAATCGTTCCCCCCACGGTCACCGTCAAAGCGAACTATCCGGGAGCCTCGGCCCAGGAAATCGCCGAGACGGTTGCCGCCCCGATCGAGCAGGAGCTCAACGGCGTCGATGGCATGCTGTACCTCTCATCCCAGTCGGTCGGCGATGGCAAGTTGGCTATCAGCGTCGTCTTCAAGCCGGGCACCAATGTCGATGAGGCTCAATCCCTGGTACAGAATCGGGTCTCCATTGCAGAGTCTCGTCTGCCCGAAGAGGTGCGTCGTCTGGGGGTTTCCATCAAGAAGGCCTCACCCGACCAGCTGATGGTGGTGATGTTTGTGTCACCCAAAGGAACGCACGACCAACAGTACATCTCCAACTTTGTCAGCGGCAAGGTCAAGGACTCCCTGTCCCGGCTGGAGGGTGTGGGTGACATCTACACCCGTGGCGCCCGGGACTTCTCCATGCGCATATGGCTGGATCCGACCCGCGTTGCGTCCCTGGGGCTTACGGCACCCGAGGTGATTGCGGCTGTGCGCCGCGCCAATGTGCAGGTCGCAGCCGGTGTGCTGAACCAGCCTCCCGCGGGCAGTGATGGTGCCTACCAGGTGCAGGTCCAGGCACAAGGTCGATTGCACGACGTGGAAGAATTCAAGTCGATTGTGGTGGCCACAGCGGCCAACGGCGGCATGGTGCGCTTGCGGGATGTTGCCCGCGTGGAGATGGGGGCGCAGGACTACACAGAAAGCGGCTTTGTCGACGACCAGAACGCGGTCGCCTTCAGCATCAGCCAGAAGCCCGGATCGAACGCTTTGGCCACTGCGGACCAAATACTCGCCCAACTGGAAAAGCTGAAGACCGAGTTCCCTGAGGATTTGGCCTTCCACGCCTACTACAACCCGACCGAATTCATCCGCGCGTCCATCGACAAAGTCAAAGACACGATATTTGAAGCCGCGGTTCTGGTGAGCATTGCCGTGCTGCTCTTTCTCGGCTCCTGGCGTGCTGCCGTGATACCCATTCTGGCAATCCCGGTCTCTCTGGTTGGCACCTTTGCGGTCATGGCCGGACTCGGCTATTCACTCAACACCCTCTCGCTCTTTGGTCTAGTGCTGGCGATCGGTATCGTGGTGGACGATGCCATTGTTGTCGTCGAGAACGTGGAGCGCCATATTGAGGAAGGGCTCAGCCCCGCCGAGGCCGCCTGCCGTGGCATGAGTGAGGTGGGATTCGCACTCATTGCCATTGCCCTGGTGCTGGTCGCAGTGTTCGTCCCCACCGCATTTATCGATGGCATCTCAGGAATGTTCTACCGGCAATTTGCCGTCACCATTGCGGCCTCTACCGTGATCTCTGCCCTGGTTTCCTTAACACTGTCGCCAGCACTGGCAGCCATGCTGCTCAAGCCCAAACAGGCGATTCACCAACAGGGTCTGGGTGGCAAATGGACAGAGGCCTTCAACCGGACGTTTGGCCGCCTGTCGGGCCGCTATGTTCAGTTGACGGGCTTCACCCTGTCACGCCGCTGGCTCATGGTGCCCTTGTACCTAGGCCTGGTCGGACTGACGGCCTGGCGCCTAGCCGTCACGCCCACCGGCTTTGTACCGCAGCTTGATCGTGGTTATGCCATCGTATCGATCCAGTTGCCACCGGGCTCAACGCTGGAGCGCACCACCGAAGTGGCGCATGAAGCCGCACAGCGCCTGCTCAAGCAAGCGGGCGTGGCACATACGGCAGCTTTTGCCGGGACCGACGGTGCTACCTTCACGTCCTCACCAAATGCCGCCGTCATTTTTACGATATTCAAAGACTTCAAGGATCGAGCCAAAGACCAACTCGATGGCCCGGCGATGCTGGCCGCCATGCGCAAAACCCTGGCACCCATCAGCAATGCACGGGTGATGGTGATACCGCCACCTGCGGTGCGCGGTATCGGTACCGGTGGCGGATTCAAGCTGCAAATTCGTGATATCCGCGGGCAGGGTCCGCAAGCTCTGCAGACGGTTGCCCGTGACATCGCAGACAAAGCATCCAAGTTGCCATCGGTTGCAGGAGCCTTTACTCCCTTCAACGCCATGACGCCGCAAATCAAGGTGGACGTGGACCGCAGCAAGTCCGCATTGCTGGGCGTCAGCCCGGACAGGGTGAGTGAGGCTTTGCAAAGCTATATGGGCTCCGTGTTCGTCAACGACATGAACCTGATGGGCCGCGTATGGCGTGTCACCGCCCAGGCCGATGCACCCTTTCGCCGCAACCAGGACGACCTGGCGGGCTTGCAGATCCGCTCCAGCAACGGCGCCATGGTTCCCCTGGGCAGTCTGGCAAGCTTTCAGCAAACCACCGCACCCTACCGTGTGCCACGCTACAACCTCTACCCCACGGCAGAGGTTCAGGGCAGCACCAAGCCGGGATTTTCAACTGGCGAGACCATCGCTGCCATGGAGTCCATGCTGGACGCGCAGATGCCCGTTGGCTTCGACTACGAGTGGACAGAGCTTGCGCTGCAGGAGAAGCAGGCCGGCAGCAGTACATGGGTTGCACTGACACTTGCCGTGCTGTTCGTCTATTTGCTGCTGGCCGCGCTGTTCGAGAGCTGGTGGTTGCCACTGTCCGTGGTGTTGATTGTTCCGATGTGCATCCTGGCCGCGCTGGCGGGTGTCACCTGGCGTGGACTGGACAACAATGTGCTGACACAGATTGGCATTGTGGTGCTCATCGGACTTGCCGCAAAGAATGCCATCCTGATTGTCGAGTTTGCCCGCCAGGCGCATGCCGAGGGTGCAACGCCGCGTGAAGCGGCCATCGCCGCTGCGCGCTCCCGGCTGCGGCCCATACTGATGACGTCTTTGGCCTTCCTGATGGGCTCATTGCCGCTGGTCTTTTCCACCGGACCAGGGGCTGAAATGCGCCAGTCCGTTGGCACTGCCGTCTTCTTTGGAATGATTGGCGTCACGCTCTTCGGTCTCCTCTTCACCCCCCTGTTCTTTACCCTGCTCACGCGAAAGAGCGGCCACGCGACTGCCAAAACATCGGCGCAAACTGCGGGAGCACAAGCATGAAAACACCGGCAATACCTAACCTTGCTACGCGCTGGTCCGTTCTGTTGACCGCAATCCTTCTTGGCGCGTGTTCCAGCACCGCTCCTTACCAGGCGCCCGATTTGCAGTCTGATCATCTGACGACCTTGCCTTCGGCGAGTGCGGTAGAGGCGCTGGCGTCCGACACGTCCCTGGCACTGTGGTGGACCCAACTGGGCGATGAGCAACTGGATGCATTGGTGCAACTGGCCTGGAAAAACAACTATGACCTGCGGGCCAGTGTGGCCCGGCTTGCATCTTCGCGCGAGCAAGTGCAGGCAGCGCAGGGCGCCCGCTTGCCTGGCGTCACACTGGGTGCGGAGGCCAGCCATGTGCGACTCGCTGCGGTTGAAAGTCGCAGCGGTGTAGCCAGCATCGCGGACCCCGTGCAATGGCAGGCCTCGATGGCGTGGGAGTTGGACCTCTTCGGGCGTGTCAGCCACAGCATCGATGCCGCTCAATTCTCCGCAGACGAGCGTGCAGCTTTGAGTGACGACGTACGACGCGCGATATTGGCCCAAGTGGTTGAGTCCTATCTGGAGCTGCGCGGCGCCCAGATGTTGGCTGCGAACATTCGACAGCAGTTGGATGTGCAGGAAGAGACACTGACGCTGATTCGCGCGCGCGAACGTGCGGGTAGCGTTGCACCTGCAGAGCGCATTCGCTACGAGGGGCAACTCCGGCTGTTTGGTTCGCGTTTGCCGGGTTTGCATGCGCAAGAACGCACGGCCCGCAATCGCCTGGCGACCCTCACCGGGCAACGGTTGGATGCTCACATGCTGGCCCAGCTGGATCGACCTGTGCCGCTCCAGCTGCCAAAGGCACTGGTGACGGACGAGCCGGCGAGCTTGCTGCTGCGCCGTCCGGATGTCCGGGCCGCCGAGCGGGCCATGGCAGTGGCCGCAGCACGCGAAGGCATTGCACAGGCCGACCTCTTCCCCCGGGTGAGCCTGCTGTCCATGCTGGGCGGTGCGGGCATCGCGGGCGACTGGCTGGGCAGCGAGGCGGGCCGTTGGCGACTGGGTGCCGGCTTTTCCTTGCCCTTGTTGGATGGGGGTGCGCGGCGTGCACAAGTGCGCGCGGCGGGCGCAGACATGCAGGTGGCCAGTGCCAACTTCGACAAGGTCGTTGCGGTCGCCCTGGAAGAAACCGATTCCGCCCTCTCCAACTGGGCCCAGACGCGCAAGCGCAACGCAGACCTGAACACGGCCCACAACCTGACGCAAGAGAGTGCCCGTCTGACGCGCATCCGCTACCAGGAGGGCGCTGAAAGTCTGCTGGGCGTTTTGGAAGCGGATCGGGCAGCCCTGGCGGCCAATGAACAAGTGGTACTCGCCCAGCGGGATCTGGCCCTGGCCACGGCACGTTGCTACGTTGCCATGGCGGGTGGTCTGGACATCGCGCAGGTTGCCAAACCATGAATGCGCCTTTGCTGACCAGTGAATCCCTTGGGGGTGGTCGCACTGATTCGCCAACCACTGCGCCCGCGCAGCACGATGCCCGGACAAGACTGTCCGCTACCGTCTCTGCGCATGTGCAGATCCATGCCAGGCGCATCCGTATCACCTTCAGTGGCCCAGACGTGGCTGCCTTTGTCCGTAGCGATGCGGCACAAATGCCCGCAAACTGGATCAAGTTGTTCATGCCAACGCCAGCAGGGGGCAGTGTGGGGCGCGCCTACACCCTGCGAAACCTGGATCTGGCAGCGGGGACGTTTGCGCTTGACTTTGTCGTTCACAAGACGGGCGCGGCCTCGCGGTGGGCGCAGGCTGCGCAAGTGGGTGATACGGTCACATTTGCAGGTCCGCGCGACGGCGGTTTCCACTTGCTTGCCCGTGCGCCGCGCTTGCTTTTGATCGGCGACGCCACCGCCCTGTCTGCTATCCAGGCCATCCTGAGCCATGTGCCTTCCGACCTGCCTGTTGAGGCACTGCTAGTGGTGGAACACCCAACGGAGCACGAAACACTGCTTGCAGGGCCCCATGTGCGCGTGCATTGGATACATTCCACCGAAGATGCCCCGGGCGAACCGGGTGCATTGGAAAACGCCTTCAACCAGCTGCCGGCTTCCTGGGACCCTTGCCAGGTTTGGATGGCCGGCGAGTCCGGCACTGTGTTGACTGCACGCAGACTACTGAGCAAAAGATGGGCGACGGAAGAAGCCCGGATCCATTCAAAAATCTACTGGAAGCGCGGAATCTCCCATTTCAGGACCTAGCTGCTGGCTCCAGCACTAGCTTGCCTTCCCCCACACCCATAAGGACACCATGACCGACCTGACGACCTTTCCCATCACCCAAAAGTGGCCCGCCACACGGCCTGACCAGATCCAGCTCTACTCCCTGCCCACGCCCAATGGTGTCAAGGTGTCCATCATGTTGGAAGAAACCGGGCTGCCGTATGAGGCGCATCTGGTGGACTTTGCGCGCCAGGACCAGTTCAGCGCGGAATTTCTCTCACTCAACCCGAACAACAAGATACCAGCCCTGCTGGACCCAAGCGGGCCAGGCGGCCGCTCGCTGGCCCTGTTTGAATCGGGCGCCATCCTGCTCTATCTGGCGGAGAAGACCGGGCAGTTGCTGCCCACCGACCCTGCCCAGCGCTACGAGACGATCCAGTGGCTGATGTTTCAGATCGGAGGCATTGGCCCGATGTTCGGGCAACTCGGCTTCTTCCACAAGTTTGCGGGCAAAGAGTTTGAGGACAAGCGCCCGCGAGACCGCTATGTGGCGGAGTCCAAACGCTTGCTCGGCGTATTGAATCAGCGCCTGGCAACACGCGACTGGATCATGGGCGACACCTACACCATCGCTGACATCGCCATCTTCCCCTGGGTGCGCAACCTGGTCGGCTCCTACAACGCCGCTGACCTGGTGGGCATGCAGGACTTTCCCTGTGTGCTGCGCAGCCTGGACCACTTCGTTGCCAGGCCAGCGGTCGCACGCGGACTGGACATTCCCATGCGTAGCTAAGGATGAAACGAAGAAGTAAGGGCTGCTGTCGGTACCGACTGCGATTGCTACAGCCACTCCATTGGCCGCAGCAATCGCAGATCGGGAACCGGTGCATCTTCAAAGACTCAATCGCTTCGATGGCATCTGTTTCGACCATTTCATCTGCTGGCACCCTCCAAGGCGCGACGGACGGGAAGCCGTCTGTGGCACTGCATGACAAGCTTGCCAGGTGCATCCAACAGTTGGGTGACTGGCAAGCCTGCCCGTCCAGCAAGACGCCTGAGGGAAAGCAGATCATCCAAAACCTGCAAACCCAGATTCGGAGCATCGAGTCCAGAATCGCAAGTGCCGACAAGGGAACTGCGTTGCAATCGTCTGTCGCGTCTTCCTCTCAAGGTTCGGCGCAGGTTGTCAATATTTCTCGTGCGACGGGACTGGGTTTGATCGGCCGTCTGGTCGATGCGTTTGCGTAATGCCAATGGCTGCCTTCAACGTCCTGGCCATTTCGGGAAGCTTGCGTGCCTTGTCCACAAACACTGCGATGCTTCGCATGGCGCAATCCTGTGTACCCGAAGGCGTTCACCTGCAGATTTTCGAAGAGTTGGCCCACTTGCCACTTTTCAATCCAGACCTTGAAGAGAATGAACCACCTTCAGTTCAACGCTTGAGAACGGCCATTGGCCGCGCTGATGCGTTGCTGCTCGCCAGCCCGGAATACGCACACGGCATCAGCGGTGTCTTGAAAAATGCACTCGACTGGATGGTCTCCAGTGGTGTGTTTGCAGGCAAGCCCATTGCGTTGTGGAACGCCTCTCCGCGTGCCTCCTTGGGATTGGCAGCCCTGCGTCAATCTCTTCACGCCATGTCGGCTTGTCTTGTGGCTTCAGCTGATCTTGAGTTGCTGATCAAACCCGCAGAACCTGGTCACTTGCAGGTCAATCCCGGACCCGCTGCGATGCATGCGGCTCTGGAATGCCTTGAACTTTCTTGTGCAAGCGATCTCACCTAAGGCAACGATGAATAAGTCCAAGCTGGCCTACGACTTGCATGTTGGTGTGTAACTCCGAGAGGGCGCACCAATGAAGCAACAAACCCTGGCCATGGCGGCTGACCAATCGTTTGAGAACTGCCGTAAGCCCACCCGGCGCGATGAGTTCCTGAAGACGATGGAGGCCATCGTCCCATGGGCATCGTTGTGCGCAGTCATAGAGCCCCACTATCCGAAGGCAGGCAACGGCCGTCCACCGATTGGTCTGGAGCGCATGCTGCGCAAAGCGCGCCGGCAGGCAACTACGTGGCCGCAGTCCGATCCGGAAACCTCCTGTTTCTGTCGGGCAAGGGACCGTCACCCACTGAGGGCGTGGCAATAAAGGGGCCACTGGGTCGCGAGTTTTCAGCGGAGGAGGGCTATTCCTTTGCACGATCCGCCTGTTTGGAAATCCTTGCAGTGATTCAGGACCATCTCGGGTCCCTCGACCTAGTCAAGCACATTGTCGAAGTCCATGGCTTCCTGATCGCCGTACCAGCATTTGAGGATCATGCCTGGGTTCTGGACGGTGCTTCAGATCTGATGGTCGAGGTGTTTGGACCTGCGGGCGTGCATGCACGCTCGGTCATTGGTGTCAGCGCACTTCGCAAGGGTCTGCCGCTCACCATCAAAGCCATCGTGGAAGTGAAAAACACACAGGAGGTCGTGCACGTTGAATGAGCAAGGGCAAGCTTGTGCACCATTCCCATCGCTGTATCCACTGCAGTGGCGACCCCATGCTTTTGATGAGGCGTCAACTGCATCCATGAAATGCAGAGAGCGCGCCTTCCGCAATGGGTGCCAGGGAAATACGATGCAGACATGCCCAATACTGCAGTTCGCAGGCAATGCAATTCATACGGCCTCTGCGGGGTCTTAGCCAACATCAGGAGCCCAGCGTGCATCTCGATACCTACAAACCAACGCCTTCTGTTTCGTGGTCCATGATCCGAGGCAAGGCACAATTTATTTATCCTGAAACAACGGGCTTACTGCGCGTCACGTCCGGAAGGGCCTGGGTCAGTTTGCGTCCTGCCACGGAGCTACCGCCTCTGCGCTGGTGCCCAGAGATTGAGCCGGGCGACATATTGATGGGTCCCGGCAAGGGCTTGGCGTTAGATGCCAGGCAAAGAGTGCTCATCGAATCATGGCCAGTGGGTACCGGCAAAAGCACCGATCTGATTTGGGAAGATACCAAAACGCAACAGGGCAACGACCGTTGGCAAGATGCGGTGGTGCAGTCTGCGTCCCGGATCGTTCGCAGTGCGAAGCAGCTGGCAGTCGCGCTACGCATTCAACGCATCCCCAATCAACATTAATCGGAGACAAACAATGAACCCCTATGACTACCAACTTTTTGTGATCGGTGGCGGTTCCGGTGGCGTGCGCGCTGCGCGTATCGCATCCAGCCTCGGCGCACGCGTCGCCATCGCAGAGAGCTATCGCTATGGGGGAACCTGCGTCATTCGCGGATGCGTGCCCAAGAAACTGTTGGTCTACGCGGCGCACTTTGCAGAGGACTTTGCCGATGCAAACGGGTTTGGCTGGAGCGTCCCGCCCGTTGAATTTTCCTGGCCCCGCTTGATTGCAGCCAAGGACAAGGAGATATCCCGCTTAAGTGCTCGGTACGAAGACAATCTGGTCGGCTCGAACGTGATCACCCTGTACGGAACTGCCCGCGTGGTGGACGCCCACACGGTGGAGATAAACGGCCAGCGTATTACCACCGAGCACATCCTGATCGCCACCGGCGGAACCCCGTTCCTGCCGCAGATCCCGGGAATAGAACACGCCATCACGTCCAACGAAGTGTTTGATCTGCCCGACTTGCCGAGCCGCGTGCTGATCGTTGGCGGTGGCTACATCGCGGTGGAATTTGCGGGCATTCTCCATGGGCTGGGCGCGCAAGTGACCCTGTGCTACCGGGGCGATCAGGTCTTGCGCGGCTTCGATGAAGACATTCGTGCGCATTTGCAGGCCGAGATGGTCAAGAAGGGCATCACGGTGTTGCTGCACCAGGATGTGGCCCAACTGGAAAGGTTGCCTGATGGCTCGCTCTCTGTTGGCTTTGCCAGCTCGGGTGACTCTTCCCTAGCGGTAGATGCGGTCCTGTATGCCACGGGAAGAATTCCCAACACCCAAGGCCTTGGCTTGGACGACATTGGCGTGGCCATAGATCGTTCCGGCGGTGTCAAAGTGGATGCGTATGGAAAAACCAATATCGACAGTATTCACGCCGTTGGCGATGTCACTCATCGCATCGCGCTGACCCCGGTAGCCATCCGTGAGGGCG
>Ga0007792_10000252_pt1 | contig 19668 bp, 24 predicted proteins | sample CryBogmetaGMA6M_FD_60371 | JGI IMG/M metagenome (GOLD analysis project Ga0007792, IMG submission 60371) | Freshwater microbial communities from Crystal Bog, Wisconsin, USA - MA6M | ecosystem: Environmental > Aquatic > Freshwater > Lake | place: Crystal Bog, Wisconsin, USA | collected 2009-07-06
GCGTGACAAAGTCGAACCGACTCAGGTTAAAGTTTTTTTTCATAGCGTGATTTTCATCCTTCGCGAAACGCGAAGGAAATTCTATGCATTAGCAATTCCTACCGTTGGTCTTTTTTTTTATAGTCCCCTCATATTTGATTTATTTGGATTGAAACCATGAGTGCGTTAACTGGATTGAAAGTGGTCGAGCTTGGTCAGCTCATCGCAGGCCCCTTTGCCGCCAAAACACTGGCCGACTTTGGCGCAGATGTGGTGAAGATTGAAACCCCCAAGACGGGCGACCCGCTGCGCAAATGGCGCTTGCTCAAAGACGGCACGTCGGTGTGGTGGCAAGTGCAGTCGCGCAACAAGCGCTCAGTCGCGCTGGACCTCAAAGAAAAAGAAGCCCAAGACATCGTGCGCCAACTCATCAAAGACGCGGATGTACTGATCGAAAACTTCCGCCCCGGTGCCATGGAGGGCTGGGGCTTAGGCCCTGACGAACTCCTGGCCATCAACCCACGCCTCATCATGTTGCGCATCAGTGGCTATGGGCAGACCGGGCCGTACCGCGACAAACCCGGCTTTGGTGTGGTGGCCGAGGCTATGAGCGGCCTGCGCCACCTTACCGCCGAACCCGGCCGCGTGCCTGTGCGCGTGGGGGTGAGTATTGGCGACACGCTGGCCTCGCTGCACGGCGTCATTGGCATCTTGACGGCGCTGCACGAACGCGAGAAAAGCGGCCAAGGCCAAGTGATCGACGTGGCTTTGTACGAGGCCGTCTTCAACTGCATGGAAAGCTTGCTGCCCGAGTACAGCGCTTTTGGTGCGGTGCGCGAAGCCGCCGGCAGTGCCTTGCCCGGCATCGCGCCAAGCAACGCGTATCGCTGTCAAGATGAAGGCTATGTACTGATTGCTGGCAACGGCGACAGCATTTTCAAACGCCTCATGCACACCTTGGGGCGTGACGATTTGGGGAGTGACCCAGCACTCACCGACAACGCCGGTCGTGTAAAGCGAGTGGCCGAAATTGACGTTGCCATTGGTGTGTGGACGGCCCAACTCACGGTCGCGCAAGTGTTAGAAGCGCTGGACAAAGCTGAAGTGCCAGCCGGTCGCATCTACACCGTGGCCGACATCGCGGCCGACCCGCACTACCAAGCGCGCGGCATGATTCAGCACGTGCAGATGGACGACGGTACATCGCTTGCTGTGCCGGGCATCATCCCTAAACTCTCACGCACGCCAGGCAGTCATCGCCGCAACGCGCCCACCATTGGTCAAGACACGGATGCGGTGTTAAATGAAATTGGTTTAACTGCCGCACAAATACAAACTCTGAAAGAAAAAGGAATCGTGGCATGACGCGCATTTATTTCAACGAAGTCGTGACTCGTGATGGCTTTCAAATCGAACCAGAGTTCATCGAAACCGACGACAAAATTGTTTTGATTGATGCACTCAGTCAATGTGGCTACGCCAAGATTGAGGTCACCTCTTTCACATCCCCCAAGGCTATCCCCATGTTGCGTGATGCTGAAGAGGTGATGGGGCGCATCCAGCGTGTGCAGGATGTGGAATACACCGTGCTGGTACCCAACCTCAGAGGTGCAGAGCGTGCGATGGAGTCGCGTGCGGATGAGTTGAATTTGGTCATGTCTACCTCTGAAACGCACAACCTTGCCAATTTGCGCATGACGCGTGCGCAAAGCATGGCGGGCTTGGCGGAAGTGATCCAACATGTGGACGGGCGTACACCCATCAACGTGTCGCTCTCGACGTGTTTTGGCTGTCCTATGGAGGGTGATGTGCCGTTGGCGGTGGTGCAACACTTTGCGCAACGCTTTGCAGACTTGGGTGTGCGTGGCCTCACCATTTGTGACACCACGGGCATGGCGCACCCAGCGCAAGTCAGCCGCATGATCGAGCTGTTGCAAAAACAATTGCCTGAAACACAGCTCACGCTGCACTTTCACAACACCCGCGGCATGGGCTTGGCCAATGTGCTGGCGGCTGTGCAAGGTGGCATCACACGTTTCGATGGCTCATTGGGTGGCTTGGGCGGCTGCCCTTATGCGCCGGGGGCGAGCGGCAATATTTGCAGCGAAGACGCCATCCACATGTTGGATGCGATGGGCTACGAAACCGGTATTGATTTGAACAAGTTGCTGAATGTGGCGCGACATCTGCCCGCCGTTGTGGGTCATGATGTCCCGAGTCAAGTGGCCAAGGCGGGGCGTATCACCGATTTGCACCCAGCCCCCGCTTATGTGAATGACTTGAAAGGAGCCTGAGCATGATCGACCATTTAGACCACTTGGTATTGACCACCTTCGACGAAGACGCTTGTGTGGACTTCTACACCCGCGTCATGGGCATGACGCTAGAAAGCTTCGTCGGTGGCACGCCGCCTGTGACGCGCAAGGCTCTCAAGTTTGGCAACCAGAAAATCAACCTGCACGTGCGCGGCAAAGAGTTTGAGCCCAAAGCCCATGTGCCGGTACCCGGCGCATTGGACTTGTGCTTCATCGCCACTGTGCCCTTGGACGAGGTGATTGCCAAACTTAACGCCGTGAACTGGCCCATCGTGGAAGGCCCTGTGATGCGCACGGGGGCCACACAAAAAATCAGATCGGTGTATGTACGCGATCCTGATTTGAATTTGATTGAGATCTCAGAGCTTGCTTAAAAGCCATCCAAAAAAATAATAAGGAGATAGTATGAAACGACGTAGCCTCATCACGCTTGGCGCCGCTGGCATAGCCGCAGGTGTGAGCCCTTCGGTTTTTGGGCAAACCAAATTCCCACAACGTCCTGTGATCTTGGTGGTGCCCACGCCGCCTGGGGGTAGCACCGACTTCACGGCACGCTTGATTGCCGAGCCACTCACACGCGCCTTGGGTCAGTCGGTCATCGTGGATAACAAGCCGGGCGGCTCAGGCAACATTGGTAACCAATACGTGGCGCGAGCCAAACCCGATGGCTATACGTTGTTGATGGCCTACAGCGGTTACCAAGTTGGCAACCCACATTTGTTCAAAGAAGCCGGCTGGGACCCGATCAAAGACTTTGTGCCGGTCGCGATGGTCACACGTGCGCCGCAAGTCGTTGCCATTCACCACGCGCTGCCTGTCAATACCTTGCAAGAGCTGATCGCGTATGCCAAAAAGAACCCAGGTAAGTTGAATTACGCTTCATCGGGTAACGGCTCCATCCAGCACATTGCGGGCGAGTTGTTCAAGCAACTCACGGGCACGTTCATCACCCACATTCCTTATCGCGGCTCAGGCCCTGCGGTGCAAGACTTGTTGGCAGGTACGGTGGATATGCACATCACCACCCCAGCGTCGGTGGTGAGTCACATCAAGTCGGGTCGTTTGCGCGCTTTGGCAGTGACCAGCCCGAAGCGTTTGACCTCGTTGCCCGATGTGCCCACGGCGACGGAGGCAGGACTCAAAGGCTACGACTTAGATTCTTGGTTTGCTTTGTATGCGCCTGCAGGAACGCCTACAGCCGTGGTGCAACACATCAATGCAGAGGTGAACAAAATTTTGCAGCAACCCGACATCCGTAAAAAAGCGGAAGACTCTGGCACTTCGGTCGAAGCTCTCACCCCGGCGCAGTTGGGTGAGTTCACCCGCAAAGAATTGGACTATTGGGGCGGTGTCATCAAATCAGCCAAGATTACAGTTGATTGACGTCACTCATTCAATGCGAATCCCCGCAGCCTTCACCAGTTGCGCGGCAGCCAGCGTTTCAGCATCTAGGTATTTCTCAAACGCATCTTGTTGCATGGGCATACCTGCAGCCCCGAGTTTTTCAAGACGCTCTTTCACCTCGGGCATGGCCAGCACAGCCATCACGCCCGCATGCAGTTTTTGCACGATGGGCTTGGGGGTTTTGGCCGTGACAAATAAGCCCACCCAGAAGGTATAGGCCGCGTTGGCAAATCCTGCTTCAGCAATAGAAGGGACGTTGGGCAGCAGCGGGGAGCGTGTGGCGGTACTGACAGCCAAGGCTTGCAAGCGGCCACTTTGAATCAAAGGCAGTGCTGACACCAGAGGGGCAAAGAACCAGTCAATGCGGCCCGATGCCGTTTCGGTCAAGGCCTCAGGCGTGCCGCGGTAAGGCACATGTTGCGCTTGCAGGCCGGCAGCGACGCGAAACTTTTCGGCATTCATGTGGGTGGCAGAACCGTTGCCAGCCGATGCGTAGTTGAGTGCACCCGGTTGTGCCTTGGCTTTGGCCACCAAGTCGGCCACGTCTTTGTAGCCTTTGCTCGGAGACACCACGATGACGTTGGGTAGGCTGGCCAATGGGCTTATGCCGTCAAAGTCTTTCAGTGTGTCGTAGCTGAGTTTGGGGTACAGCGCAGGGTTCACCACATGGCCAGAGCTATGAACCAGCAGGGTGTAGCCATCGGCTGGCGCTTTGGCGACCAATGCAGCCCCAACGGTGCCGCCGGCGCCCGTTTTGTTGTCGATGACGATTTGTGCGCCTAAAAGGGGACCGAGTTTTTCTGCGACGGTCCGTGCGATCACGTCCGTGCCGCTACCGGCCGTGAAGGGAACGATGAAGGTGATGGCTTTGTCCCGCGGCCAATCTTGTTGGCCGTAGCTGGGCAAGGCAGAGCCCGCAGCCAAGGCCGCGGCCCATTGCAAACTCTGTCGACGGGTGAAGGGGGTGTGGTTCATGGCTTTGTCTCCTGATGTTGTGTTTGAACTCAAGCAGCGGGTGGATCAAAAGGCATCGCCAACAAGATCCGCGCTTCGTGTTGGGTGTGGTTGATGATTTGCCGTTTCTCGCCAGGCGCGAAACGACAAGAGTCAAAGGCGCGCAACACCTCGCGTGTTTCTACGCCATGGAGTTCGCTCACGAGCGTGACCTCGCCCTGCAACACGACGTAATGTTTTTCAATCGGGGACCCGTCGAGCGACGTGTGGCCACCCGGCTTCAAGATGGACACACCCATCCAAAGTTGAACGGCCGGACCTGCCTCACGGCCTTGAAGCCGCAAACACTGCATGTCGAAATGGTTGGGTGCCACGTACTCTGGCGCTTGGCTGAAACGGGTGATGTTCATCAGATATCTCCGTCGTTAAGGATTGAAAACCATGCGACGGCTGGCACCACTCAACACTTCTTTGTAAACCGCCAAAGCTTGGTCGAGTGAAAACACGGCATCGGCTGCAACGCGGAAGGGGTGCAAGGTGCCAGCTTCAAAGCCAGCGCGCATGGCATCTATACGTTCGTTGGTTTCGATGCAGTTGAGGGCCAAGGTGTCAATCCCCACATAGGTGTGCATGCCACGGTAGAAGGTGAAGATGTCGAACGGCACGGGGCGCTCGAGGGTGGAAATAAAGATTTGTGTCGCCCCTTTGGCCATAGCTTTGTTGGCGGCTTCAAAGTAAGGACTACCCACGGTGTTGAACACAATGTGTGCGCCTTTGCCATCACTCAGTTCACGGATGCGTGCAGCCACATCTTCTGTTTTGGCATCAATGGTGTGTACGCCCGCGGATGGGCCATCCCATTCACCGCCGCCGCGTCGCACGGCAATCACATGGGCACCCGCTTGCGCCGCAAGTTGCACTGCTGCTTGGCCCACTTTGCCGTTGGCGCCCATCACTGCCACGGTTTGTCCACGTTGCGGCATGCCACTGCGTCGAAAGCCTTCGTAGGCTGTGATGAAGGGTACGCCCACGGAGCCCGCTTCTTCAAAGCTCAAATTTTTGGGTTTCTCGCGCAAGGCGGCTTCTGGCAAAACCAGCCAGCCCGCGTGTGAACCATCGCGTGTGATGCCCACATCGCCACCCGAGCCCCACACGGCTTTGCCCACCCAGGCACTGGGCCCATCCATCACCACGCCGGAAAAGTCTCGCCCCGGGGTGCGTGGGAACACGGCTTGCGGCATGATGCCCAGCGCCGCTTTGACGTCACTGGGGTTCACGCCTGCGCTGTGCACGCGCACCAAGGCGTCCCCTTTTTGCAGGGCGGGTGGCGGCTGTTTTTCGAGGGTCGGGGCCAGCGCATCGACAGAGGCTGCTTTGGTGTTAACGCGGACGGCGCGTAAGTCTTCGGTTTGAATTGGCATGCGTTGCGTTCCTTCGATGTGTCAAGCGCGACTGGGCAGGCTCAGCATGGCGCGAGCTTCACGTGGGTTGGCCAGTTCGCCACCCAAGTCATGGATGATGCGCTTGGCTTTGGTGACCAAATCAGCGTTGCTCTGGGCGAGCACGCCTTTTTCTAAATAGATGTTGTCTTCCATGCCCACGCGCACATGACCGCCTGCAAACCAAGCTTGCGCGACGATGGGGAATTCAAATCGCCCAATGCCAAAGGCGGACCAAATGGCACCTGCAGGCAACAGGCTGCGGGCGTAGAGAATGGTTTCGGGTGAGGGTGAAAAACCGTACTTCACACCCGTCACAAACGTCCACATGCCCGGCCCTTCCAGCGTACCGTCGGCAATCAGGTCGCGTGCCAGATGCATGTCGCCTGAGTCAAAAATTTCCAATTCTGGTTTGACTCCCGCCTCGCGCATGATCTTGGCCATGATGCGCACATTGCGTGGCGTGTTGATCACCACATCACCGCCGGAGTTCATGGTGTTCAAGTCGAGTGAGCACACGTCAGGCTTGAGCACCCGCACATGTTCGACACGTTTTTCGGGTTGTACCAAGGTTGACCCTGGCGCAGCCACACGTGGGTCATCGATGCTGGGCACAAAGCGACCCCCGGGGCCTGTGGTCAGATTGATGATCAGCTCGGGGTTGGCGCGTCGCACTTGGTCGAACACCTCGCGGTAGAGCTCTAGCTCCATCGACGGTTTACCTGTCTTTGGATCACGCACATGGATGTGCACAGCGGCTGCACCGGCTTCAGCCGCCGCCAAACATTCGTCGGCAATCTGGGTTGGGGTAACGGGCAAATGTGGTGTTTGATCGGGCGTGGTGATGTTGCCGGTGACAGCGCAGGTGAGGAGAGTTTTTGGGCTCATGGGTTGTGTTCTTTCAAATCATCAAAGGTGACGGCCACCGTCGACCACGATGCGCGTGCCCGTGACGTAGCGCATGGTGGTGGCGCAGGCTTGTACGACTGCGGCCACATCGTCGACTGTCCCAATCCTGTGCAACGGAATGGTGGCTGCGGCTTTCTCGTTGAAGTCCGATCCTCGCCCCGGTACAAAACCAGAGTCCACCACGCCGGGCGACACAGAGATCACCCGCACATACGGCGCAAAAGCTTTGGCCAACGCGTTGCCCACCACGTCGATACTGGCCTTGGCCGCCACGTAGGCCAAGTTGCTGCCGGTTCCTGTGAAGCCAGCGATGGAGGAGATGTTGACGATCAAACCGTCTTCAGATTTTTTGAGCAACGGCATGAATGCGCGGATGGTGGCAATCACACCGCGAAAGTTGACCTTCAAAATGTCGTCGATCAACGCATCGCTCAACGCGTCTAAGTCGGCCGCTGGCACCGCCTTGGTGTAGCCCGCGCTATTGATGAGGATGTGCACCACGCCGCATTGCTGGGCCACTTGGTCTGCCGCCGCTTGCAGCGAGGCGCTGTCTGTGACTTGGGCTTTGAATGCCAAATGACCAGAGCCTGGCAACGAAGCCGCTTTGGCTGCCGCAGCTTCGGGTGACGCTGTGTTGTATAGCAGCACGCAGCGCGCACCGAGCTTTGCGAGACGAATGGCACTGGCCATGCCGATCGCACCCGTACCGCCGGTGATGACGGCGACTTTGCCTGTCAATGAGTCTGTGGGTTCAAAGCGGGAGGTCATAAGGTCCTTGTTTTTATTGATGTCAAATAATTCAGGGGATGGGTGGATGCGGAAAGGTCATCTCACCCTCGATCAAGTGGAAGTCGTGGGTCAAAAAGGCTTGCTGTTTGCCGTCGACCATGCGCACTTCAAAATTGCCTACCAAGGCTGCGGTGACGCCAAACACGGGGTCGCTGGTGAGGTTCTCGTCGCCATCGGCAAATACTTGTGTGATGAGAACTTTGTGACCTGGTGTCGACACCATGAAGTGCAAGTGGGCGGGGCGGTTCGGGTGGCGCACTTGTGCGCGCAGCAAATCACCGCACGGGCCGTTGGTCGGGACGGGGTAGCCAGCAGGTCGTACGGTCTTGAAGAAGTACGCACCCTTGGCATCCGTTTTGAAGCGTCCGCGCAGGTTCATATTTTCTTGTGTGTCATCTTGGTTTTCATACATGCCAACGGGCGAGGCGTGCCACACATCGACAGTGGCGTCCGCCAAGGGGTGACCTTGCTTGTCGTAAACCACACCGCTGACATCAAGTGGCATGCCTTGTGTGTTGCCCCGAGCGATGTTGTCGCCTGCTTGGCAGATGGGCGCATTGGCTCGCCAAAACGGTCCAAGTAATGCGGCGTGTGAGGCAGCTTCTGCTCGCGCATGTGCCGCGTCATGGCTGTGATTGGCTGGATTGTTGAGGAGGGCAACGAGAGAGGATACGCCCAGCAAATCGGCAGCCAAAATCACTTCATTCGTTTTCTCTCCGGTGGCTTGACCGATGTCAATCAAGAACTTCACCGCACGCTCAAACTCGGCTTCTGTGACTTCAGTCTCCAAAATAAACGCGTGCAAGTGCGATGTGAGTGAGGCCATGAGTTCACGCAACCGCGGATCGGGCGTGCGCGACATGGTTCGAATCACCAAAGGCAGGATGGATTCGGGTGTGGTTGGCAGTGGGATGTTTGAGGTCGACATAGATCAATTCTTAAGAGGTGCGGCCCAGCAGACGCAGCGCGTTGCGACTTTCAATGGCAGTCAGGTCGTCCATGTTGAAGCCCATCGCCATCAAGCCTTTCACATGGTCGAGTGACGTCCGGTACGGGAAGTCCGTGCCAAACACCACTTGCGACACGTCCACCAAATTCAGCAGTGACAACATGGCGCCGGGGTGCGCCGCTTGCGCCGTGTCGTAATAAAAACGACGCAGTGTTGGCAGCACCTGATCGCTGGGCAAGATCTTGCCAAAGTTGGCATTGAGCTTGGGCAGCATGACGAGGCGTTCCACCAAGAACGGCATCGTGCCTCCTGCATGCGAGAAGATGAACTTGATATCTTTGCAACGTGTGGCCGTGCCGCTGAACAGCAAGCTGGTGATGGTGCGCGTGGTATCAGTGGCGAACTCAATGGTCGACCCCGGCACGCCCTCTTGCAGGTTGCTGCAACACATCGTGTTGGAGGGGTGCGTGTAGACGATGAGTTTGCGGCGGTTGATCTCATCCATGATGGGGGCAAACGATTTGTCTCCTAACCACTTCCCGTCGTAGCTGGTGAGCATGGCGATCCCATTGGCTTTGAGGACGTCGCAGCTGTAGGCAATCTCGGCCAGTGCGCCGTCCACATCGAGCATGGGCAGCGTGGCAAAGAAGCCGAACTGGTTGGGGTAGTCGCGTGCGAGTTGCGCGCCATACTCGTTGCTGATGCGCGCCATGCGCCGCATGGTGGTGACATCCCCGAATCCAGCCGCAGGCGTGGTGGGTGATGTGAGGGTGTAGGTCACGCCGGCCTTCGCCATGTCGTCCATGGTTTTGTTGAGCGACCAGTTGCGTGCAGGAGGCTCAGCAAGTTTGCGTGACTCCAACTCTTTCAAAAAGGCAGGGGCCCACACATGATGATGCACATCAACCAAGGCGCGCTTGGCGTCGGCGGGTAAGGGCGCATCTTTGGATGTTGTGGCACACGATGGCAACACCGTGGCTGCTGTGGCCGTGAGCAAACCTGTTAAGAAGCTGCGGCGTGGCTGGCAGTGACCGCAAGCACTATGTGGCGTGGTGTGAAACATCGAAGCCTCCTGAGTGAAACCTTTACTGCGTGAAGTCCACGCGAGTCGCTAATTTTTTATTCATTGCAATCTCGTCGGCGATGATTTTGCTGAACTCCGCCGATGTCGAACCGACGGTGGCAAATCCTTGTTCTGCAAATGCACGCTTGATCTCTGGCTCTTCCAGCAGCTTGATCACCTCGACGCGTAGACGGTTGACGTGTTCAGCCGGCACGCCAGCAGGGAACCAAAACCCGTACCAAGGGGTGTAGACAAAGCCCTTCACGGCTGACTCGTCGATGGTGGGCACATCCGGTAACTCACTCCACCGTTTACGGGCGGTAATGGCCAATGCCTTGAGTTTGCCCGCTTTGATCAAAGGTAGCACGGCCGTGGGTGCGCCAATCACGAAGTCGATGCGGCCTGCCACCAAATCGTTGAGCGATTGACTCACGCCTTTGAAGGGCACATGGGTCATCTTCACATCGGCGCTGTTGCTTAAGAACTCACCCGCAAAGTGCATCACGTTGCCGACACCACCGGAGCCAAACGTGTATTTGCCCGGGTTGACTTTGGCATCTGCCAGCAACTCTTTCAAGGTTTTCACGGGCAGGTCTGGGCGTGCTGCGACCACAAATCCAACGCTGTTGGCGACCAAGGTGATGGGCGTGAAATCTTTGATCGGGTCGTAGGGAAGGCTGTGCGTCACCACCGGCAAGCTGGCATGGCTGGATGAGGTGTTGAGGAGGGTGTAGCCGTCTGCGGCAGACTTGGCCACTAGATCGGTACCGATCGCGCCGCCTGCTCCGGCTCGGTTGTCAATCACCACGGGTTGCCCCAAGCTCAGCGCCAAGCGAGGACTGAGTGTTCGGCCAATGAAATCCATCGGCCCCCCAGCGGCGTAGGGAATGACCATTTTGATGGGGTGGTTTGGGTAGTCGCGAGCTGGCGCTGACTGCGCATTGGCATTGAATGCTGAGAGGCAGACGCTCAGTACGCCTAAGACTTTGAAGAACCGCATGAACCACCTTTGACACTTACAAAAGAAGTGAACAGGCGCATGCTATCGGCAGCTTTGCGCCGAGCCAGTCATCCGTGCAACACGCGTGACACGACTTGGTAGTTACCCGTGGTGGTCAAGGCGCGGCGAATTGCTCCGTGCCCACAATGCCAATCTTGGTCAGGCCCTGGCGTTGCGCGCTGGCCAGCACCCCTGCGACGGCTTCGTATTTCGCTTTGCCTTGCGCTTTGATGTGAAGCTCGGGCTGTGGCTCTTGGGCTTTGGCTTGTTGCAGTAGCGCATCGAGGGCGGCGCGATCGGCCAAGGGCTTGCCGTTCCAGTTCACGATGCTGCGGGCATCCACCTCTATGCGCACCACATTGGGCTTCTTCAGCTGTGGTGTTGCGCTCACCGGCATGTCGAGGTTGACCGAGTGCAACTGCGCGGGGATGGTGATGATGAGCATGATGAGTAGCACCAACATCACATCGATCAACGGCGTGGTGTTGATGTCCATCATCACCTCAGGTTCGTCTTGGCTTTGCAGGTTCATGGCCATGGTCATTTGTCCTGCGGGTTGGTGACAAAGCGCACTTTGGTCAAGCCGGCCACTTGGGCGGCATAGAGCAAGCGGCCCACAGCTTCAAAGTCGGTCTTGGCATCGCCACGAATTTGTATTTCGGGTTGAGGTGTCTTTTGTGCGAACACTTGCAGCTGTTGGATCAAGTCAGCGTTGCTGCGCACTGGCGCGTCATACAGATAGGCTTGGCCTTGCGCGTTGACCGACAGGATGATGTTGTCTGCTTTTGTTTCGCGCGGCTGTTGCACTTCGTGTGGCAGCGCCACCTTCACCGACGTGGTCACCACCGGGATGGTGATGAGAAAGATGATGAGCAACACCAACATCACATCCACGAGGGGCGTGGTGTTGATGGTGGTCAACAATTCTTCTTCGCCCTCACTCGGGCCTAGGTGCATGGCCATGGGTTACTTTTGAGCCGAGCCCGATTCGGCAGATCCCAAAAGCACCGCATGCAAGTCAGCGCCAAAGGCGTGCACTTCTTCCATGGCCACTTTGTTGCGTCGTACCAGCCAGTTGTAGCCCAGCACTGCGGGCACCGCCACGGCCAAACCAATGGCGGTCATGATGAGTGACTCGCCGACAGGTCCAGCCACTTTGTCGATGCTGGCTTGGCCCGACATGCCAATCTTGACCAGTGCGTTGTAAATACCCCAGACCGTCCCAAACAAACCGACAAACGGTGCGGTGGAACCTACCGTGGCCAACACCGCCAAGCCATCTTGCATGCGGCTTTGCACGTTGTTCATGGCGCGTTGGATGCTCATGGTCACCCAATCGTTGAAGTTGATGTTGCCCAACAAGCCGGTGTGCTTACTCGCGCTCTCCAAACCTTTTTCAGCGATGAAGCGGAAAGGGCTGTCTTCCTCCAAACCATCGGCACCTTGACGCACGTCACCAGCATGCCAAAAGTTGTCTTGGGCGGTGCGCGCAAAGCGCATGACGCGGCTTTGTTCAGCCAGTTTGGTGAAGATCACATACCAACTGCCCATGCTCATGATGACCAAGATCAACAGCGTGGTTTTGGCCACGATGTCACCTTGCGCCCACAAAGCGCCTAAGCCGTATGGGTTCTCCAAAGCCTCTTCAGCAGCGAAGGCGCTGGCGCTGAGCAGGAGCGAGAACAGGCCCGCGGTGGTGCGGGTGAATGTGGGTTGCGACATGGTGGTTTCCTTCGGTGTGTGTTCGGCGCTTATTCCAAGCGCCAGGTGTATCTGATGTTGGCCCAACTTTGTTCGGCCTTGCCGTCGACCGTGCCTGGGCGGAACTGACATTTAGACAGGGCGTTGCGTGCGGCTTCGTCCAAGCGGTTGAAGCCAGAGGACTTCTCAATTTCTGCCTGCATCACGCGGCCATCTATGCCAATCAAAAATTTGAGCGTCACCGTGCCCTCTTCTTCCATGCGGCGCGACGCGCTGGGGTAGTCGGGCTTGGCGCAATAAGCGCCGGCTTGAATCACCGCGCCGGTGCGAAGTGCGGGCGTGGCGGGTGCGGCAGGGGCAGCCGCAGGCGGTGTGCTGGGCTGGCTGATAGCGGGCGCTGTGCTGGTGGGCGCAGGCGGTGGTGGCGCGGGTATTCTGGGGGGCGGCGTTTTAGGCGCTGGGGCTGGCGGCGGTGCTTCGGACATCAACACCGCATCTACCGTGTTCTCGGTCATCCGTACCACCTTGCGTGCCAAGCCAGAAGCGATGGCCCACAACAGCAAAGCATGCAACACCACGACCAGCGCGATGCCTATGAAGTGCTTACGGGGTTGGCGTTGGCGCGCCGCGTAGGGGGACGCAGCGAAAGTCGAGGAAGGCGAGTGAGACAAACGAGGATGCCTTGAAAGTTTCGCCAATTTTAGGGGTGGCCGACAAGGCAGCAGAGATTAAACCTGCTTCATATTGCCTTTAATTTTCCCGCCGCGCTCGATTTCGAGCTCACCGTAGGTCACGTCGCCAGTGACTTTGCCGGTGGTGCGCACGATGAGAACTTTTTTGCTGGTCACGGCTTGGTTGAGCTCACCTTTGACATCGATGAAATCCGCATCGGTCGTGCCTGAGACAACGCCAGATGCGCCGATCAGCACATCACGTGCCACCAGCTCGCCTTCGACCGTGCCAGAAATGATGGCTTGGTTAGGCGCATGGATGGATCCTTTGAAGACCACGCCTGCGCCGATAAAAATGCTTTTGTCTTTAGTGCCATCGCTCATGTGAATTCCTTCAAAAATATCAGTGTGTGGGTTTTATATTTTTTGCTGATTTTATCAATTGAATACGCCATTTGGCGTATGGGGCGGCTTATGTTGCGAGAATAGGGGCCTATGAAAGTCATCGTCGTTGCCAATCCAAAAGGCGGAGCGGGTAAGTCCACCATGTCCACCAATATCGCGGGGTACTTTGCATCGCAAGGTCACCAGGTCATGTTGGGGGATGCCGACACACAACAGTCGTCGAGGTTTTGGCTCAGTCAAAGGCCAGAGACTCTGCCGCACATCGCCACTTGGGATTACTTGCCCGATCTGGTGCTCACCGCCAAACCTCCCAGAGGAACCACGCATGTGGTGATAGATACGCCCGGAGGCATCAATGGTTGGCGCTTGCAAGAGGTGATTGAGCGCGCGGACAAAGTCATCGTGCCGGTGATGCCCAGTGTGTTTGACATGCAAGCGACAAATGAGTTTTTGCTTCAGTTGGTCAACATCACGGCAAACCGCCCCACGCAGGTGGCGGTGGTGGGCAATCGGATCGATGCACGCACCATTTCAGCTGCCAACTTGCGCAAGTTCATTGAGTCCTTGGATGTGCAGGTGTTGAGCTATCTCCGAGACACCCAATACTATTTGCACATGGCGGCACACGGTTTGTCGATGTTTGACATCACGCCCTCGAAAGTGCAGAAGGATTTAGACCAGTGGGCACCGATTTGTCACTGGCTCGATCAGGACTGATCAAGCTGCTGGCCGGCGGTCACTAACGCATACGCTTGGGTGACATGTTCACTCAGCGCTTGTGCCGCTTCATGTGGGCTTTTTTTAGCAATAAATTCAAGAATAGTGGCGTGTTCATCCCAGACTTTATGTGCCACCTCGCTTCGCCGGAGCACTTCACCCATCGCTCTTCTGAGATGTTGCCAATGTGTTTGCATTGATTCAACAATTAAATTGTTGCCACTTGTTTCATAGATCCACGAGTGAAAAGCAACGTCTGCCAGCAACACCGACTTCGGATCACCTGCTGCGACAGCATCTCGGCCCGCTTTGATCAATGCCTGCCCGCAAGCGATTTGTTCGTCGGTGGCGCGCAAGGCCGCCAACGATGCTGCCAACGGCTCCAGTGCGGAACGAAATTCATAAATTGCATCAAACCGAGCCTTGTCAACGTGCGCTACTTGCAAGCCTCTGCGCCCATGCTCAATCACGAAGCCTTGTTGCTTGAGTTGGCCAAGCGCCGTCATCACGGGTTGACGTGACACGCTCAAACTCTCTGCTAGCTCGTATTGCGTGATGCGTTGTCCGGGGGCCAATTCCCCGTCGCAGATCGCATCGAGGATGCGTTCGTACGCCTGCTCGACCAGGGTCATTTGCGGCTTCAAAGATTGGATATTCATGATTTGTTTGAATTGTGCCCGTTCAGGGAAAACCACTATTAATGAATACGGGATACGGAATACCATAAATTCAGTGTGATGGATTACATCATTAAATTCCCAACCAAAACAGGCGAGTTTCACTATGGATCACCCCCCAATTCGAGTTCTTCTCGCCAAAGTAGGCCTTGATGGCCATGATCGCGGGGTCAAGGTCGTCGCCCGCACACTTCGCGATGCAGGGATGGACGTTATTTATTCAGGACTGCATCGAACAGCTGATGAGGTGGTGAACACCGCCATTCAGGAGGACGTCGATGTCCTGGGCGTGAGTTTGCTGTCAGGCGTTCAGCTGACGGTATTCCCCAAAATCTTTCGCATGCTGGAAGAAAAAGGGGCCCATGATTTGATTGTGATTGCCGGTGGGGTGATGCCAGAAGAGGACGTGGAGGCGATACAAAAGATGGGGGTTAAAAAAGTACTTTTGCAAGATACGCCGCCCCAAGAAATCATTGACTCGATTCGTCGCTTAGTGGCTGAGCGTGGTGCACGTTAAAAATCCGAGGAGATAAAGATGGAAGAGTGGTCATTTCCGGTTTCATATAGCGAAGACTACTTGCCGCGCTCGGACAGTCGCTATTGGTTTCCCGAGCGCGAGACGATGCCCGCTGCAAAGCGTGACCTGGCGATTCTTGAGCGCTTGAAGCAGGTCTGTCAGTACGCGTGGGATCAATCTCCTTTTTATCGTCGCAAATGGGAGGAGGCTGGGTTTCACCCGAGTCATCTCAAAACATTAGAAGATTTTGAAACCCGTGTGCCCGTCGTCACGAAGGCGGATCTTCGCGCCTCACAAACCGCACACCCCCCATTTGGTGACTACCTGTGCGTACCAGATTCAGAAATATTTCACATACACGGCACAAGTGGAACCACGGGCAGGCCCACCGCATTTGGAATTGGGCGAGACGATTGGCGCGCCGTCGCTAACGCGCATGCGCGAATCATGTGGGCGATGGGCTTGCGACCGGGGGACATTATTTGTATCGCCGCAGTGTTTAGTCTGTATATGGGCAGTTGGGGGGCGATGGCAGGAGCAGAACGCTTGCGTGCCAAAGCATTCCCATTCGGTGCAGGCGCTCCGGGCATGAGTACGCGCCTGGCGCATTGGCTTCAATTGATGAAGCCCGCGGCGTTTTACGGAACACCAAGCTATGCCATTCACTTGGCTGAAGTGGCGCGAGAGGAAAAACTAAATCCGAGAGATTTCGGTTTACGTTGCTTGTTTTTCTCTGGCGAGCCAGGAGGCTCTGTGCCGGGTGTGAAAGATCGCATAGAAGAGATATATGGTGCCAAGGTCTATGACTGCGGCTCTATGGCGGAAATGACGCCATTCATGAATGTCGCGGGCACGGCGCAAAGTGGTAACGGCATGCTCTGTTGGCAAGACATTGTCTACACCGAGGTCTGTGATCCAGAGACCCATAGACGGGTGCCTTATGGAGAACGCGGAACACCCATCTATACCCATCTGGAGAGAACTAGCCAGCCCATGATTCGGTTGATCTCTGGCGATCTCACCCTGTGGACAAACGAAGAGACGGGGTGTGGCCGCACCTATCCGAATTTGCCGCAAGGAATATTTGGACGGATTGATGACATGTTCACGGTGCGTGGAGAGAATATTTATCCAAGCGAAATTGACGCAGCACTGAACCAGCTGTCGAGTTATGGCGGTGAGCACAGAATCGTCATCACACGTGACGCAGCGATGGATGAATTGATCTTACGCATTGAACCCAATCAACACATCCACAATGCAGGGGACGTGGCCTTAGAGCAATTCCGAGCAGAAGCAGCGCATCGATTGATGACAGTCTTAGGTGTGCGCGCAAAAGTTGAGCTGGTTGAACCCAATTCAATTCCACGCACCGACTTTAAAGCGCGTCGTGTCATTGATGACCGAGAGGTTTTTCGTTCAATGAACGAAAAATTGCAAACAAGTGTTTGAGTTTGCATGGCCTATATTCCATCCTTAAATTTGATTGAGCAAATCGAGCAGGGAAATCCGTGGGCGCTAGGCCGGTTGATTTCCAGAGCAGAGGCCGGCGTGGAAGAAGCGCGCCCTGCACTGGCTGAAATCTATCGTCGAGCGGGGCGGGCCCATGTGATTGGGTTAACAGGCGTGCCGGGGAGTGGTAAATCAACCCTGGTCTGCAAGCTGGCCCAAGTGCTGCGGGAGCGAGGTGAGAAAGTAGGCATTGTGGCCATAGACCCGTCGAGCCCCTATTCAGGCGGCGCCATACTTGGTGATCGAATTCGCATGACCGAATTGGCCAATGACCCGGGCGTTTTCATTCGGAGCATGGCAACCCATGGGGCAACCGGGGGCATGGCAAGAGCGGCCTTAGATGCGGTGGATATTCTCGATGTCGCCGGTTATCAGACCATCATTCTGGAGACGGTCGGGGTGGGACAGGACGAGGTCGAGGTCGCACATGCGTCGGACACAACCGTGGTGGTGTCCGCGCCAGGACTGGGCGACGAAATACAAGCCATCAAAGCGGGGGTTCTGGAGATTGCAGACATCCATGTGGTGAGCAAATGTGATCGTGACGACGCGTTACGCACGCTCACGGATTTGAAGCAAATGCTGACCCTTGGAACACTGACGGGGCCACGTCGTGATTGGGCGATCCCCGTCATCGCTGTCAGTGCATACAAAGACGAAGGCATTGAAGCCTTGCTCGATTCTGTCGCCTTGCACAAAGCGACACAGGCGCGCACAACGGCTGGGCAAGAACGCAGATGTCGAGTAGCTGAATTCAGACTGCATAAAACAGCGCAAACACTATTGCTAGAGAGGTTCGCAAAAGGGTCTCAAGCATTTGCGCCGCAACTGAGTACCTCACTTGCAACACGTGTGAATGATCCGTATGCCGCAGCACAACAACTTATTTCACTCACAATCCGCAAGGAGTATCGAAATGACCTGGCTTGATCCAAAAAAACTCAATGACCTTCAGGCACAACGTCAGGACTGGGAAGAGAACGAGGTCGCGGCCTTCTTGCGCAAACAACCTGAGCGCAAGGAGCAGTTTCACTCCATCGGAGACATCCCCGTCCAGCGGACATACACAGCCGCAGACATTGCTCAAACGCCACTGGAAGACATAGGCCTGCCCGGTCGTTACCCGTTCACACGTGGGCCTTATCCGACCATGTATCGCAGTCGAAATTGGACGATGCGACAGATCGCTGGTTTTGGCACGGGAGAAGACACGAACAAGCGCTTCAAGTACCTGATCGGTCAGGGGCAGACAGGCATCTCGACCGACTTTGATATGCCAACCTTGATGGGCTACGACTCCGACCATCCCATGAGCGATGGTGAGGTGGGCCGCGAAGGGGTTGCCATCGACACCATGGCAGACATGGAAGCGCTGCTGGCAGACATTGATCTCGAAAACATCTCGGTCTCGCTGACGATCAATCCCACCGCGTGGATTCTGCTGGCGATGTATGTGGCCTTGGCTGAGAAGCGGGGGTATGACCTGAACAAACTCTCGGGTACCGTGCAAGCTGATATTTTGAAAGAATATATTGCGCAAAAGGAATACATCTATCCGATTGCGCCGTCAGTTCGGATCGTGCGCGACATCATTACCTATTCAGCAAAGAACCTCAAACGATACAACCCCATCAACATCTCTGGTTATCATATTTCAGAAGCAGGATCATCCCCACTGCAAGAAGCGGCCTTCACGTTGGCCAACTTGATCACCTACGTGGAAGAGGTGACTAAGACGGGTCTTCATGTCGATGAGTTTGCACCTCGTCTGGCCTTCTTTTTTGTGTCGCAGGCTGACTTCTTTGAAGAAGTTGCCAAGTTTCGCGCACTACGCAGGTGTTACGCCAAGATCATGAAAGAGCGCTTTGGCGCGAAAAATCCTGAATCCATGCGTTTGCGATTCCACTGCCAAACAGCGGCAGCAACGTTGACCAGGCCTCAACACAAAATCAATATTGTGCGCACGACCTTGCAAGCGTTGTCCGCCGTTTTGGGTGGCACGCAATCGCTGCATACCAATGGGTATGACGAGGCCTTCGCGATCCCAACGGAAGACGCGATGAAAATGGCTTTGCGTACGCAGCAGATCATTGCTGAGGAAACAAACGTCACCCAGGTCATTGATCCACTGGGGGGTAGCTACTATGTCGAGGCCTTGACGACCCAGTACGAAGAAAAGATTTTTGAGATATTGAAAGAAGTTGAGGAACGTGGCGGCACGATCAAGATGATTGAGCAAGGCTGGTTCCAAAAACAGATCTCCGATTTTGCGTATGAGACCGCGCTTCGAAAACAGTCTGGCGAAAAGTCTGTGATTGGCGTGAATTGCTATGTTGAGAGTGAGAATTTTCGCGATCTCGAAGTCCACCCCTATGACAAAACCACAGCCGATCGACAGATCTCACGTACGCGGCGTGTGCGTGCAGAACGCGATGAAGCGAAGCTTCAAGCGTTACTCAACCAACTCTTAGACGTCGCAAAAGACGAAACGAAAAACATCATGCCCATCACCATTGAGCTCGTTAAAAATGGTGCAACGATGGGTGATATTGTGGAAAAGCTCAGAGTGTTGTGGGGCACCTACCGTGAGACGCCTGTGTTCTGACCACGCGACATCACCGGTGACGGGAAAACCGTGACGACGCCGCCACCCATTGGCCCCGACTG
>Ga0007792_10000254_pt1 | contig 19638 bp, 28 predicted proteins | sample CryBogmetaGMA6M_FD_60371 | JGI IMG/M metagenome (GOLD analysis project Ga0007792, IMG submission 60371) | Freshwater microbial communities from Crystal Bog, Wisconsin, USA - MA6M | ecosystem: Environmental > Aquatic > Freshwater > Lake | place: Crystal Bog, Wisconsin, USA | collected 2009-07-06
ACACTCCTTTATCGCATTAATAAGCATAGCCTTTCTCTTCCTTGCCATTTACAGGAAACAGCCGATATCGTCCATAAGAATATGCGTATGGGTATTGGCGTTACTGGAGTTCTCCAGGCTTCTGACGAACAACGCTCTTGGTTGAATGAAGCCTATACAGAGCTACGTGCTTTTGATAAAGAGTACTCTGCTAAGCATGGTTTTCCTGAATCAATCAAGTTGACTACAGTTAAACCTTCAGGCACTCTATCGTTGTTACCAGGTGTAACCTCAGGATGCCACCCTGCTTATAGCCACTACATGATTAGACGTATCCGTATCGCTGCGGACCATAGCTTAGTGCAGGTGTGTCGTGAGCATGGATACCCTGTAGAGTTCCAGCGTAACTTTGATGGCACTGATGACCACAGTACAATGGTAGTATCTTTTCCTTTTGCTTATCCTGAAGGTACAAAGATTGCTGCTGAGATGACTGCTATTGACCAACTAGAAGTAGTTAAGTGGTTGCAAGAGAACTGGTCAGACAATAGCGTGAGCTGTACTGTCTATTATCGTAAGGAAGAGTTGCCAGAGATTAAGAAATACTTGGCTAAGAACTACAAGAATAACCATAAATCACTGTCGTTTTTACTCCACAATGAGCATGGCTTTAAACAAGCTCCTCTTGAAGAGATTACAAAAGAAGCGTATGATGCTTTAGTTGGTTGTACAAAGCTAATTACCAAGGTGGAAGATGCTTCGTTTGAAGGTGACCTCGAATGCGCAGGCGGAGTTTGTCCAGTTAAATAAGGAGAAAGATATGATTGATAAACAAGAGTTTATGTTTGGAATGCAACGTTTGAATGAAGTGCTTAACTTGGCTGATGAAGTTCAGCCTTTAGTGATGAAGCGTTGCATGGAAGGTGCTGCAAGCTTTGATGAGATGGACCCATTAGAATTTATTGTTCTGTGGAATGACATTAAGAAAATGCTAACACCTATTAATGACAAAATGCTGGAGCTACAGACTATCTCTATGTTTAGAGAACTACAGCCACCTAATTACCCAGACCCTGAACAGGTCTTGTAAGTTTCCTTGAAGTTGTGATTTGATGGCCCTCTTCGGAGGGTCTTTTTTATTTACCGAACGGGAATAAATGGTCAAAATATTGCCCAAATGAGCAAAAAGTTACCGATAGGGAAATTTATTTGATACCAGCCTGTTCTCTGACCCATTTTTGAAGCTCAGATAACATTAAAGTCGAGGTTGCACATTGTCCAGCAAGAACATTGTAGGCGGAGATAACATCAGTGACGCTGGGGGCTGTGGAAAGTCCTGACACTTTACTGGTACTGGGGTTGTTCCACACGCTAGTAGACTTATAGTAGTTCCTAATAGCAGACAGCTTAGCTTCATATTCATCTTGAATTCCTTTTGTAACTAATGTTTGTTGTTTTGTGATTGATTCGACTTTTGCTTCTTGCTTCGCTGCTTCTTCTCTAACCACATGTTGAAAGTCAACGAATCGTTTATGCTCAAAGCTATAGCCAAGATACCAAGTACCAGCCAATAAAGCAACACATACTCCCATTTTGACATAAGTTAATACCGATAAAGGAAACATTATTTATCATCCAAAGGTTTAGTTGTCGTAGCTCTAAGATAAGCTATGACAATACCAATAACAAACATAGAGATACTGTATACCTTAGGGTCTAATAAGTCTTGAATATAAGAAGAATTATCTGAGATAGCCCCAAGTAAGAATAGTAAACCAGAGAACCACATAGTTCTCGACTTTAGCATTCCTTTAAACTTGTTCATTACTTAATCTTTTTCTTAACGGCAATCTTACTTTTAACTTTAGCTTTACCTGCTTTAGATAGTGCAATAGCAATAGCTTGTTTCTGTGGCTTTCCTTCTTTCATAGAAGTACGAATATTAGATGACACAGTCTTTTTAGAACTACCTGATTTGAGAGGCATGATTATCCTTTATAATTTGCATGTAAGAAGCATTCTTGCTCAGCAAGTCTACGCTTTAAAATACTATCGCTGTGTCCATTACTTACCATACACCATTTAGGAAACTCTACAGCAGCTTCGTTCTTTCTACCTTCTTTAAGTAGTTTAAGAAGTGTAGAACGCTTAAAAGCACCGCATCCTAAGTTATAAGTAAAAGACACAAGAGCATCAAACTCATATTGAGTAAGGTCTAGTGCTGAAGAATTGACACAATCCTCAGCAGACTTAACATCATCTCTAAGAAGTTGTGTAGCTTGTCCCATAGTAATAGGGCTTCCTTGAACTAAACCATCACCAACAACCATTAAATGTCCATAACCCACTGTCCATTTACTTGCTGTATCTAAGTAAGGCATGCTACGAAAGCCTTCAAAGGTTTTAAGTTGTTCAATACCTTTGTCAGAAGTTCTCATGTTGCTGCTGTCTGTGAAGTTAAAATACCATTAGTAAATGTCATACTACCATTAGAGCCAAGCGTAGTTAACTTAGCTGTAGTGATTGTTCCAGAATATCCAGTAGGTTTGTGTTTAATATAATCTATGGCAGCAGTATTGGTTTGTGTCCAGTCAGACTGTACTTGATTAATACCAGGAATACCTGTAATAGTTCCACCAGTAATTCTAACGTTGTTAGCACTCTGAGTAGCCATATCACCTAGACCTAGATTAATACGAGCACCTGATGCGTTATTTGCTCCAGTACCGCCTTGTAAAATAGACCAAACATTAATACCGCCTTGTGCTTGCTGAATGTAAGTACCTAAGTTACGAAACCAATCACGCCAGCTTTGTACTTCACCAATCTTATCTTGAGGAATTGGAGGTAAGTTATTAGCAGCCATCTTCAACACCTTCAGCGTAGCCACAGCTTTGTAAATCTTCTAAGCACTTCTGAACTTTTTCACCAATGTCCGTTCTGTAAGCGATTGAATTTGGAATCTCAATCTTTTTCTTAATCTTTCCGTAGACTGAATCACGAGCTTTCTCAATAGAATCTCCTAAGCCTACTACTGTGCAGACATAGTCACCAGCAGTAACAAACATAGGAACATCTAATTTAAGTTCTCCGTCAACCATTGCAGGACCTTTACCCCATTGGACCTCACAGAGATGTACATCATTAACGGCATCTTCCATTGTTAAGCCCCAAATAGGATAACCAGAGTTTTCTTTCTTAGTCATACGACTATAAGGATAATCAGGAATGGTAACTACAACACCGCAAGCAATCTTATCTGAAGTCTTTAAAGTATCTTTACCATCAATCATGTCAAGCATCCATTGGGCAGGGTCTCCCTTGTGCAAAGACATCTGAATGTTAAACAAAGGCCAACCTGGACGAGTAGTAAACTCTAAAGGCCATGCTTTACCGTTCTTGTCAATAATGCAGTTCACATCGATATAACCTGTGTAGTCAATACCATGAAGCATATTTTCTAGTGGCTTGAGCATCTGGTCAGCTAGTTTAGATTCTTTAGTGTAGCGAACAATAGTACCTTGTTCACCAGTAGTAACACCTAATTCACCATCCATAAGCTTCTTGTGTTCCCAAGATTCACAGAAGTTCTTAGAGAAGCCACCAGCACCAAACCAACCACCAACACCGAACTCAATGCCAGGACGGAACTCTTGAAGAATGAACTTACCTTTAAAGGATTTCTTTTTCTTCCAATAGCCAAGCATGTAAGTCATATCAGCAGCAGATTTAGCTACATAGGATAAAGTCTTATCTCCATCACCAATAGGTTTAGACACAAAGCGACGTGGGTTTTCTTTAACATAGGCGATAGCATCGTCATAGTTGTCAAAGGTTTGGCTAGGAATAGTTTCAATGCCTGCTTTGTTCAGAATCTGCTCACCATAGTCACGTTCTTGTTCCCAACGAGTACCAGCTAAGTTTGCACCAAAAATAGGAAAGCCTAAGTCACGATAACGCTCTAGACCATGAATGTAATAGATGTTATCTGTAACAAAGATTAAGTCAGCCCATTTCATGTGGTCTTCCCACGAGCTAACTCGTTTAATGAGACCACCGTCACCTACTTCAGCACGTGAGCCATCTTTGTTATGACGTAAGAACATCTTAACTTCATGTCCTGCAGCTTCACTACGAAGACCAAAGGAAAGACCGCAACCGCAGCCTGATGGGTCAATAATTAGTATTTTCATCTTGTTTCATCGCTAGGTGCTGCTACCACAGGAATAGAAGTTTTCATTAACAACCTACGGAATTGATTAATTTGTTTAGCAGCTTCTGCAGTGTTCATAACACTTGTCATTGCATCATATTTCTCAGCAGGAATATTAAATCTTTTTTGTACTTCAGGACCTATTTCATGCCACATTGCTTTAGCATCTTTTACAGTAGCATTATTTAAATAAGATAACATTTCTTGATTAAACTGTTTCATTCCTTCAGGAACTTTACTTAGATTCCATAGGTGTGCTTTTATTTCTTTAGCACCTCCAGCACCTTTTTCAAATAGACCAGGGAGTTCATCTTTAGCAATAGCAAGAGCTTCTTTAGAATAAGCATCACGAGCCATCTTTTCAGAAGCTTTACCAGTAGTAGAAGTTAGATATTCATTAAAAGCAGTACGGACTTTCTCAGCATCTTGCCAAGACATCTTAGTAGTAGCATTTTTTAAGTTCTCTACTACATCTTGACCAACTACTGCTTGTCCTTTAGCATTTCTAAATAAGTCACCAAATTTAGTTTCTTGAGCAGCGTTACCGCCAGTCAATGCTTTAAATTGAGCAGATTCTAAGAAAGACTTACCTGCTTTGCTTACTTTGTCGTAAGCTTGTTTAGTTTGTTCATATAGACCATGTGATATTGGTTTACCTGCAACAACAGCATCAGGATGAGCCGTAGCAAGTTCTTCAGCTACAGCACGTTGATTAATCATTTGACCAGCTTCGCCATGAGCTGCTGTGGCAGTTACAGGAGTAACTTCACCTGTAATAGGATTAATATGTTCTGTCTCACCAAAGGCTTTAGCACCTGCCTGAGCATCTACTTTAGCACCACCAGTAAAGAATTCTTTAGCTTTACCTACCATGCCTTGTGCAGCATAACCTGCTCCAGGAATACCAGTAGTTTGTCCTACTTTATAGGCCATTTTCTTAGCAATAAATGTTTCTACAGAATTGCCAAGCAGTGCTTTATATCCTGTAGATATAGCTTGTGTAGGTAACTTAGCACCTGCAGCAAGACCTGCTATTACTTGTGTTCCTGTACCAAAACCTAAATCTTTTGTTATTTGTTCTGCTAAACCTGAAGCAGCCCCTAGTACTACACCAGCAATAGCTGTAGGAACAGAAGCAACACCCATACCAGCGACTAATCCTATACCGCCTCCTATGGCAGCACTTGTACCAATAGTTTTAGCATATTCACTAGCATCGCTAAGTTTAGCTTTAGAAGGGTCTCTACCAAATGTTTCTGTAATATCAGAACCTAATCTAGCACCTTCTTGTTTACCTTGTTCTTTTTGTTGTTGTTGTTTAAAAGAAGGAACTAAAAAGCCAACAATATCTTCAGGCTTATATCCAGCTTTTTCAGCAGCATCTTTATCAAAACTAGCTTCTTGAGAAACAAAAGAAGCAATTTCATCCATTGAATGACCAGCAGCTTTAGCACCTGCTACATCAAACTGTACATTTACTTCAGCTTTAGGCTCAACAGCCTTAGCTGTGTCTACAGCAGGAGCAAAACCACTTTCTTTTGGAGTTACTTTAGAAGGTGCTATTCCTGCAGTAGCTCTAGCTGTATCAAAGCTTACTGGCATATTAATCCTTTTTAATAAGGAAAGAACTCATAGGAGCTGTTGGCTTACCTTCTGGTGTAGTAGTATTTCCGCCACTTTCAGGATATTTCTCAGCTACATAATTACCAAAAGTTTGTTTACTTCCTTCTTTAACTTGGTTTTGCCAAGTAAAGACATCTTGAGGAGTATATGGATATGCTTTGTTAATAGCTTGATAAGATTTAACAAGAGACTCACGTTGAGATTTATTTAATGTAGGATTTGAAGCTTGACCTTCAATACCTGCTCTAGCCGACTGAGCAAACTCAGCAAGCTTTTGATAAGCTAGTACAGGACTCTGAGCAAAAGCTTGTGTCATTAATGACTTTTCAAGATTCTTTCTATCTGTTTCAGAAGCACTTGTACCTAAGATAAGAGTAGCTTGTTGACGAATTAAAGGTAATGCTAAGGCTTCAAATTGCTGTGTTGCTACGTTAGACATAGGACCTGTAGCAGCAGACGCAGCAGCACCAAAGAAAGTATCTGTTTTAAGATTACTAAATGCACCACGAGAAGGAACTTTCTCACCTTTATTAGTAAGAATAGCCATGTTGTCTAAACCAATTTTCATTTCATTGGCTGCAACAGTTACGTTAGTATTTGTTTTAATGTTATTAACACCAGGCTCTTTATAAGGACCTGCAACGTTAGCAAAGAGCTGAGTTTCTCTTTCATCTTTAGGTGCGTATGTTGCACCTGTAGAGCCTACAAAAGATGTTGGAGTATCTGTAGAAGGTTTAGAAGCACCTCTACTAGGTTTATCTAAACTTAAACCAGGAGCAGGTTGTTTTTCTACAGAAACATTACCAGCAATAGCCTGTGCCACTGTTTTACCAGCAAGGTCAGGGTTTTCTTTAATAACCTGAGCACCAACAATAGAGTCAATTTTAGTGTTAGGATTTTTATCATACGCATTAAGAATCTTAGTTGCGTCGGGAGCACCAAAACGATAAAATAAATCTTTATTAACTTGAGTTACTTTATTACCAGAATTTTTAATTTCTTTTTCATTTTCTTTTTCAAGAAGAGAAGCAGCTTTATCTTGAGCTTTAGGGTCTTTTAAATATTCTTCATTAGTTTTAGGTAAAGAAGGGTCTATTTTACGTAACAAGTCTAATGTTTTAGGTTTCATTCCATATTTACCTAAAGCACCGCCTTCAGCTACTGTATCATAACTTGGGGCTTCTGCAGCTCCTCTACCAGCTAAGAAAGTTGAAGGAGCTTCGCCACCTGGAACAGGTAAACCAGCAGCCTTAGCAATTTCAACAGGAATAGGAACATTAGCTGTTGTATATAGTTTTGCTTGCTCTATAGCATTCTTTTTATCTGCTCTTACATTATCATCAACTCTATTTTGTATTTGAGAAAGTGTATTAGCAGCAGTGGCAGCAATTTGTTGTGCTTTTAAATGCTGGTCAGCAGTCTCAGTCATTTTAATAAGTTCTGCTTTTTTAGTTTTAAAATCTAAATTAGGATTTCTCATAATAGATTCTACAGACATACGAGCAGCAGGGTCTTTAACAGTTTGATTAATTACGCTTTGTAGAGAAGACTCATCTCCAGCACTTTGTAATAATTGACCAGCGTATTCTAATTCACCTTGTTTAACTTTTAAAGTATCAAGTTGTTGTTTATTTACATCTGTAGATAAATCTCCAGCTTGCTTTTGTAGTTTATAAGCAGCAGAAGATAAACCTTTACTATTAAGCATTCCAGCAGCTTGGTTTAAAGTAGCTACTTGTTTAATAGGGTCTTTTATATCCTCAGGTGTTTGTCCTGCGTAAGCTTGGCTTAATATATTTTTAGAAGCGATGTCTTCAGTGACACCTTTCATTGCTCCGTAGCCAGAAGCAAATGCCTCAACTGCTGTTTGTTCTGCCATGATTAACCGCCCATTCCAGTAGTACCACCAAATGCACTTCCCCAGTCTGCAGCAGCAGGAGCAGCATTACCACTGCTTGATAAGTTACCTGAAGCATCGTAAACATTTCCAGTATAACCACCTGACATACCAGAACTCATTCCAGAATAACCAAAAGGTTGTGTTTGAGTTGTACCACCAAACAAATTACCCATAGCACCAAGAGCAGAAGTAGCTTGATTAATAGCACCGAATTGACGACTCTGTGCTAATGTAGCAGCTTGTGATTGAGCCATTCCTGCAGCAGCAGGAGACTGAGAAGCACCTGATAATTGCATTAAGTTAGCAAGTTGTGAGTTGTAAAAAGAACCAAAAGTATTTTGCCCTACGTTTTGTAAAGCATTTTGCTCAGCACCTGATTGAAGCATACCAGTGGCAGCAGCACCACGCTGAGTAGTTCTCATGCCTTGTTGTAACTGTTGTTGATAACCAGGCTGAGACATAGCCATTGATGGATTATTCATCAAAGTATTTAATTGTGTAGCAGCTTGACCACGGTATTGACCATAGGGGTCATACTGGCCTGAGCCACCTCCGCTACTCCCACCGCCACTGCTACCACCTAAACCTAATGGATTCCCTGTGAGGGCGTTTACACCTACTGTTAAGCCTACTACTGAGGCTGCAACTGAAGCTGACATAATGTTGTTTCCTTATAAAGGCTCAGAGCCTGTCTATAATCAATGGTAATTTCTTCACCTAATAAGCCTCCACGCATTCCTGATATTGGTTTAGAGGCTACCAAGTCAATATCTTCATTATCTCGTAAAACAAAAACTGCATTTGCATTCTTGGAATGGTTTGTATATCTACCAGCAGGAGTTCTTTTTTCATTTATTCGAGCAGGGGCAATAACTTCACCTTCTTGAATATTTCCTGTAGCAAACAAACCTTTACCCTCAATTTTGGAATCAGACACCATTGCTTTGTAGCTTCCTTGTGGAAAAGGTATCTGGTCTCCTTCGTATTCTGATATTTGTCGAACAAGATTTAAATCTAACTTATACTCTGCCATTGCTTTTTCAAAGTCTTCAACATCTATTGAATGGTCATAAGTTAATATTTTATTTTGTTCTTTAAGATGTTCTTCAAGAAATTCATTCTCTTCAAACAACATCTTTTCTAATTTAGCAACATCTGTTTCTTCTGTAGCATATATGTTTTGAAAAGTCATTTCTTCTAATACATAAGCTACTTTACGACCTGCGGATGCTATAAATGACTTAGGAGCACTTATTTCAACCTTGTTTCCGTCAGGATTAACAAATAACATTTTACCTGTTAACATTACACATAAATGAGGTTGCTTATGGAAATGACCTACAACTAAAGTACCAGTACCATAAGTTACTTCTCTAATGTAAAGACCAGGACCAAAGTGATGAACTACAGGACAATCAGCTTGTTCTTGCTTTAGCAGTTCTTTGGTTAAGTTATCTATTTTATTTTCTAATAACTTTGTTGGTAACTGCTCGTTCATTCTATTTCCGATACTGAGTAGGGGCAGGACCACCGCCTTCTAAATCTCCAACTTCAAAGTCTATTTCAGCAGCATCAAGTCTTAACGGTTGATTGTCTGTACATAAGAATTCCCAAGCTCTACGACGTGCCTGACCTGTTTGATAAATCTGAGCACGAGGCGCATTAAGGCTTACAGTACGATAAGGAGACCATGATTTGTAGTCATCATCGCTATGACGAATGTTCATCGTAGCAGGAGCTTTATCACCAATAATCTCAACTCGATTGTAAAACTTACGCTTGGTAGTTCCATTATCAACAATGTCTGTTACAGCTCGATAATAAATTGGAGCACCAGCGTCATTATAATACAAATCTGATAGAGTGTAAAGAGTTCCGTTATCATCATCTAAAAGATAATAAGTTAAACCATCACCTGTAAAGTAACTAGGACGGAAGTACTGTTCTGCATAGACTCCAGGAACACCTGAAGTAGCATTACCAACAGCCCACATAGTCCATTGATGCCACATTTTCTCAGATACGTCGTATACTATTGTAACATTTAAATCATGTAAAGTCAAGACATAAAAAGGATGTCCATTGAATCTAAAAGAATAAGCAGTAACAGTTTGCATATTACTGTTGTTCAAAATACGGTCAATATAGACAGTAGAGAGCTTTACAGGAGCTGTGCCATCAATACCATAGACACCAGTACCTGTGGTTTTAGAAATGCCTACAAAGAGCACTGTATTCTCAAAGCTTACAATAGAGTTACCATTAGCACAGCCTACTTCAAACTTATAAGAAGGAGCAGCACTTAAAGGAGAGCCAGGATAGTTACCTACGTCATAGAAGAAGTCTGTAGACCACTGACCAAGCCCTAAAATGTAGTTTAAATGCTTAGCAATACCTACTAGATTATCTGGCTCAGATTCGGCTGAAACATAGTTTAAAGCATTCCAAATAGTAGGATTACCTAAATCACAGTTATACAGTCTACCAGCTACAGTACCTATAACAATGTAAGAATCTAAGAATACTGCCCCAGGCGTTAAAGGTCCTGAAGGAAAAGCATTTAACAATGCTGTAGCTGAGGCTCCTGAACCTGTAATGTCAACAAAAGTAACTATAATGTTGTCTGAAGATGTATATCCTGAACCGCCATTAGTAATGGTAACACTTTCAATAATACCTGATTGCCATGTAGCATCTGCAGTAGCACCTGTGCCTGCACCGCCTGAGAAAGTAATTAAAGGAGGAGCATTGTAGCCACTACCGTCTAAAGTCATGGTTACGGCATTAATACCACCGTTACTAATAGTAGCAATAGCTTTAGCAACTAAGCCTGAGAAGGCAATCGTAGCTGTACCGTCAGTAGCTGTACCGCTAGTAAAAGTAGGGGCTGTAGAGCCTGTAACACCGCCTACTGTGTAGGTATATAGATTGTTACCATAATAAACTTGTTGTTGAGCAGCTACAGTTAAACCTGCAGACCATACAGTACCAATAACCACTGTAGGAGTGCTTGTAAAGCCTGAGCCTGACGCAGTAACAGTAATTGCTGTTACACCACTACCTGTAGTTGTGACCGTTCCTGTGGCTGTTACACCGCCTCCTGAAGGGGCTGAGAAAGTTACTGTAGGGTTTGTGTAGCTTAGACCACCAGTAATGATGTCCACAGAAGCTACGTTATCGTTTTTAATCTGACTAAATACACCAGTAGAACCATCTACTAAATAACCATTAGTTTGGTTATGTACAAATAAATAAGTACTATCTAAGGTTTGAACAAAGTAACAAGTTTGGACAGCTCCTGTAAGCGTACCAACAACAGTTGAAACATAAGTGCTGGGGTCAATTTTATACAGAATATTGTTAACGACAGCATATAAGAATCCTTTAAATAGGTAAATACCTTGACCTTGTGCAGAAGGCAAAGTAGGCGTTACAGTTTGAATTGCTAAACCAGGACGCTTAATAAACTCACGCTTAACATCTCGTGATTCAAAGTAACCATTGACGCACTTGGAATCGGTCTGTAAATCACCATTCCGAGTCTCAATAGGTTGAGATAAAGGAATTCTTTGTAGTGGCATTAGTTTGGTTGTCCAAAGGTCACGTTAGACATGCGAAGGTCAGCTTGGAAGAATGTAGAAGTTGATTCAACATCCCAGTCTGTTAATTGGTCACGATATGCTTTAGCTCTTGCAGCAATCTCTTGACGATGTCCTGTAGGTACAGAGTATTCAATAGCAAGCTGGTCTGCTAAGTTCCATACTAGAGTATTCATCCATTCATTAGGGAAGTTAGGAATAGAAGAACCATAATTGATGTCTTCGATAGGCTGTTGAGCCATGACATGCAGTTCATACTGGTATGCAGCATTGTAGTTAGGAGTCAAGTAAGCGTATAGATTACCTGAGTTCTGACGAATCTGATAATAAATAGAGTTAGCAACACCAGTACTAAACTTAGAGCCTAAAGTGTTGTATTCTTGTTGACTCAGAATCTGCAGAGGAATATCAATAGGAGGGCTTACAGTAATCTGACGTAACCATCCTTGGATAATCTTTAAAGGCTTAGGAGTATCCAAGTCAGTAGTAGGGTTCTGTGATACAGGCCCTAAGACGTATTCAGTTTGTCCATTAACTAAAGGGACGACCAGTTCATTTACTGTCCAAAGTTTTAAGCCTTCTGTAGCCATCTGCTTAACAAAAAGGTTTAAAGCTAAAGACGCATTAGCCACAGTCTCTGAATCAGGAACAGAGCCTAGTTCCAAGACACCTAGCTTACGAAGGGCTAAGGTAATAATCTGGTCACGAGTAACACTGAATGTAGATGACATTTAAGCTCCGAATAAAATACGTATGGCTTTGTCTAAGCCGAGGGACTGTGCCACAATAACAACTAAAGCACCAACTGCAATATACTTAATCTGTGCTAAGTTCTTCTCAATAGAGTGCATAGTACCTTTTAAGTCTATTGTAGTTTCACGAAGTTCTTTAATGTCTTCAGCGTGATTCTTTGAATAAACTTCAAGACGCACTACTCTGGTTTCTAGTTGGTCGGACATAGGATTATTCTTGTGGTAAAGTTGGTTCTGTAGGAGGCGTAATCAACGCAGCCTGTTGTTGTAGTTTTGCAAAGATTGAAGCAGCACCTGATTCAATAGGCAGGCGACCAATAGTTGCAATAATAAATGCTGCTTCGTTGTATTCTAATGTAAATATTTTCATATTATTCATTTTGTTCGGTATAGAGCAGTTGGGTCATTATATTAAGATGATTCTACAAATTGTTGAAAACATATAAGAGCAGAAGGTCGTTTGCTTTGAAATTCATAACGATTAGTTGTACTATTCCAATACACATTCCATTTGCTAGAACTATCTTTAGTTGTTGACCAAAAAGTTGGGTTAACTGAACCTGTAGCTAAAATTTCAGTAGCTTGACCACCACCACCGCCATTTTGAGTTAAAAGAAATTCTGCATATTCACCACTACGAACCATGATAGTCAATTTACCCTGTGAAAACGGAATAATATCGTCTGTAGCGATACTTATAATAGGAGAGCCAATGGTTTTAATTGCTGGTGTTGCGTATGCTAAATAAAATGCAGGAATGTTTGCGTAATTTGCAACGGTGCTTACGGGTGGTGCTGTGTTAAATCCAAGAAAATTTGCAACACTGCTACCTGAATTTGTAATTTGAATATTTGGAGTATTACCCTCAATAAATCCACCAATAGCGTATAACCCATTTACATAATTAAGTTGAAGCCCAATGCCCGCATTTGATTCAGCAACATAATTGATAAGCGTATTACCTGTGCAATTAAGCATATACATACCAATATCATCACAAGTAGCAGCATAACAATTTGTAAAATTATTAGTTGTTATTACATCAGTTGAATTAGCTCCTTCAATTACAAAACCCACATGACATTGATTAACTTTAATATTAAAATGGTCGCCAAAATAAGGTGCATTTCCACCGCCAGTTCCGCCCACAACATGAAAACCATACCCACTACCAAGACCTAACCCAAAATAATTAATTTTGATATTTTCTGTTTGTGCGTTATAAGACTTGCCTGAAATTTGAATTCCAATATTACTTGCGCCAGTTGCAAGGTTTCCATATAAATCAATATTGCAAACACCTGAAAACAATTGTGTTTCAGTAGAAAGGGGGCGAATTGCAATAGCTGTTTTACTTGCAAAAACAGCACTAATAGCAGAGCCTTGCCCATCTAAAACTTTGTAACTTCCAGTAATGTTTAAAGTATCTGTGATTTTGTACGAATAACCTTTACCACCAAGAAGCACAACAATGTTGTCTGTCGAGCTATCTAAAGCATTTTGAATAGCAACGGTGTCATCAGCAACACCATCCCCAACAGCACCAAAATCGTGTACTGAAACGGTTTCTGCAAGTTTTTGATTAATAGGTCTATTTACCGCACCTGTAGGTGTAGCTCCACCATCTTTAAAATCAAATTTTGGAATTAATGTAGTCATACGATTGCCTTTGCTTGTTGTTCTTTATACCCAGCAATAACTTCAGGTGTCCAAGCAACATTGCAGATAGCTACAACATTAGCTGGTACGCCAGTTAAATCAGCTTCAGGTACAAGTGAAGAACGATGATAAGTTTGGCTAATTTGGTTGCCATCTTCTATGATGCGTGTAGCTTCACGGTATAAGACTGTGCCGTTTTCGGTTATTGTAATTTGGTCTACTACTATTTCTTTAGTTAACACCATATAAAATCCTTAAACAAAATAAGTTCCAGAAAAACCCCACCAATATGGGGCTGCATTTGAGGATATAACTAGCCCACTTGAAGTAAATGTTCCTCGAAATCCTGCGCTACTATCAGAACCAACTGCAAGCCCAGTTCCATACGGAAGTTCTGAAGGTGTAAAAGGAAGCCCAGTTATAGCAATGCCGTTAGTGTTCGTACCCCCATACCCACGCAATTGAATAAAAACTTGTCTGCCAATTTTTGTATAGGTAGCCCAAACTCCGTATGTTGCTGGTGTTGTTGTCCAAGCAGAAAAGTTTGGTGTCCAAGTACCTTCTTCATAATCATCTAAAGTATTTGCATCAGCACTAGCTACTTGAGTGGCTGGAAAGCGTACACCTGAAGATACAAATAAAACACCCGCACCTGGGTCTGTAGTGTTACCAATGGAAACACCGCCAGAACTAAATATGGTTTGTGCTTGTGCGCCATTGGTGTAAAATTGAATATTCCATGCACCATTAGCCCATAAAAGCATATCATTAGCGTTACTAGCAGTTACTGCTGATAATTGACCAATATAGTTTTTATCTGAGCCATTTCGTCTAAATGCTAAATAAGAGCCATAGTTAGTAGCACTAGAACCATCAATAGCAAAATAAGAACTTGTAGCCCCTGTACCACCAGCACCTGTTTTTAAATTAGTTCCGTCAAAAGTTAAGTTTGCAGAATCTGTTTGTAAACCACCAGTAGTTGAATATGGCACCCTTCCAGATGTTAAAGCACTAAATGTTTGTGCTTGAGTAAATGTGTTTGCTTCGTCTAGTTTAGGAAAATCATTAAGGTTTGCACGAACAAGACGTAAAGATACCACTGCACCTGAAGCAAAAATAGTTCCCGAAGTTCCATCTTGACCACGAACAATAGTAAATGTTGTTCCTGATACTGCAGTTACTTTAACAATTTCAATAGTTGTTTGAGTAGCAGCGTCAGCTAACGTACAATAAAAGTATTGTGAACCTGTAGGAGAAGGAAAGCCTGTCGCAGATGTAACAACCATAGAGGTTGCTATAGCAGTAATTCCACCGTTTAAAGTAGTGTTACAGTTGTTTGCGAATAGCATATTAGGCATAGATATTTTCTACAAAAATAAATTCAACAATGTCACCAGCATTTAAACCAGAATTAAAAGTAATAACAGATGTAGACGTTTCTAAATAATTTAAACCTATAATTTGTTTACTGCCATTTATATACACAGCCAGTGCATTATACCCAACTAAATAAGCAAAAGAACCTATAGTAAATATAGTTTGTCCTGCAGTTGCTGTTTGATATTCTTCAAATATTGTTACTGTGTCTCTACCAGAAGCAAGTAAATTTAAACTACCTGCAGTGATGCGGAGTTCTACGTTATCGCTAAGGTTAAAGATTTGAGGCTGTGTTCCTTCTTGTCCTCTTACAACAGTTAATACGTCACCGACACGGGCTGTACACTGTACAATTTCAGATACCTCAGGATTAGTAATCTGAATCAGTGTCAGCATAAAATAGTTTCCACCAGTAGGCTGTGGAAAGTAACTACCTGTTCCTGGCGTAAGCTTCAGAATAGTATCTGTAGGCGTAATCGCCTGAGCTAATGCAGAAGCAGCGTTGTTTGTAAATAAAGGACGTGACATTGAATTATCCTACTGTAATAGTGTTTACTAGGAAGCCATTAACTAACCTGTTATAGCTATAGACTTTAATGAATTGATTTTGAGGCTCTGGTCTTGTCCAAGGAGGTGCTTGGTAATCTGCTACACCACGAACGAAATCCTGTGGCTGTCTCGGCTCCCAATCATCAGGGCAGACTTTAAGACCGTCCCAACGTTGACGTAAGTCTGTAGCACGCATCTTACGACCACAAGCGTCGCAGAGTACTGCCCAGTCACCACGGTCATAACGAGAAAAATAACTCATACTTGAGAAGCGTCGTAGATAGTTAAGTCACCTACACCAACATAGGTGTTTGCTAGTGATGTAGTAATTGTCATCTCTAGACGATAGGTTACTTCAGCTAATCCTGCAACTACTCGTTGGGAAGCAGTCTTATTAACAATAATGGCAGTAGACTGTAGAATAGAAGAAGGACTAGGGTCTACTCCGTTCATCACAATAACAGTACAAACTGCCGTCAGAATAGTCTCTGCAGCAGTTAGAACCTGCGTAAAGTCAAAAGTGAACAACTCACTTTCAGTAGTAATTTTATAAGAAAAGGACTCAGCCATGTTTCTTCCATAACATTATAACACGATTTTTAACAAAAGTCAAAGTTTTATCAGCCTTTTCGACTAAAATATCTCTGTCTTTAACTACCATTGTCATTAACTTCTTAGGCCCGACAATGAAGGTAAACTTGGCTACAGCTCCAAACTTCTGGATAATAGCAGGGAAAAGCTGGACTATTGAGGTGCTGATTACCGCTAACAGCTTACCTACACGTCTTAAAAGAGTTGCGGTAGAAACAACTAATACACTTAATGTCCTTAGAAAAGCTCTTGCAATACTAGCAGTAGATGTAACTGTTACAGACAATAACTTAAAGAAAAAGAAGTTCTTTAATATAGACACTGTGCCTGTAACTGTTCTTGTAATGACTTTTAAGAAAGTTATAGACTTTGCTATAGTTACTGCACTTACTACTACTTGGTTAATTGTCTTAGTAATACTCTTAAACAAACTAGGCAAACCAGTTACTGCAATGTTCTTAGTTATTGCTATAGCTTTTTTCAAGGATACTACAGTTACTTCAGTCACAGAAAGCAATACTAAATGAAATGAACTTTCTGTTAAAACTACTATAGCTACTTCGCTAATAGTAGACATTATCTTTCTAATAGCTCTGCTTATTGTGACAAGACTATTAACTGTTACAGCTAAAAGCTTATTTGGTATTTTAACCAAAGTAGCTAGTGAAGTAACAATAACACTTAATGTTCTTGTAATTGCTTTTGTAATACTTAATACTGAAGTAACAACATATAAAAGAGTTCTTAAATATGCTATTACTTTAGTAATGGTACTAGTACTTGTAGAAGTAACACTTAATGTAGGCGTTAACGTGATGTTATCACTTGCATCGATTGCTACTCTATTTATACTAGAACCATTTATTGCCATTAGCTAGCCTCAGCCTGTAAGTATTTAATACCAGCCGATAAAGTATCCAAATTGTCTTTAGCATATCCTAGCATTAAGTTACAAGCTCTGCAGAGCAGTCCTCTATATTTTTCAGTAGTATGACAATGGTCTACAAACAACTTAGTATGCTGACCGCATATTTCACAATTACCATGAGCATCTTTTAATAATTGTTGTATAACTTCTTCAGGCATATTATAACGATTTTTATAGTTATAATTTCTAGAAGCTGCTCTACCTTTGTCTCTGGCTCCGTTAGTATTTTTATTCCAACGTTGTTTTTGAGCAATGTTTCTACATTCTTTACATCCACTATGTAGTGTTCCTTTTAATTTATTTCTATAAGGAAAACTGTCTAATGGTTTTTCAATGTTACATTTAATACACTTTTTCATTTAATTCTCCAATTAAAACTCAATTAAAGAATTAGGCAAAGAGCTGAGTAAACTCTCTTTCGGTAGCGAGCCTAGCCTAATCTATAAAACTATTATTTTACTTTAGCTAAACTGTACTTTGAATGTAAAAGCAATACTATCACCGTTATTCAAAGCAATACCTGTAAAGTCACCCTTTACAAACAAGTTACCAGATGTAGAAGCATCAAATAAACCAGCATTCGTGATTGTCTCAGTCGTACCAGCAGTCTGTGTTGCAACTACTTGAAATGTATCATTTGTAGTAGATGTTGTTACCTGAGATACAGTACCACTAACTCGTGGAAGTACCTCAGTAAATAATGTTGTATCCGTAGCACCAGTAGTACCTGCACCAGTTCCCCACCCGACATATTGAGGAACAGTACCACCGCTATTTAAACGGCTAGTAATAATAGCCCTACCTGTATTGACTAGTAATGTAGCCATTTTTTAATTCTCCAGATAAGTCTCTTGATTGGATTTTGATGATAATAATCTATAACGCCAAGTTCTTCCACACTGCCGTCAGCACGAGTGATGGTAGCAATTAATTGGATTTCCTTAGCGTTAAGATTAGTGTTCATCATGTGTGTTGCTTAACCAACTCAAGAATAATTGTAAAAGTCAACGTTTGTGCTGTTCCTTCGTAGTCAAAGCTTGAAGTAATACCGCCTGTAGGTGCTGGTGTACCATTATTAATGATACCGCCAAAACGGAAAGCATCTACTTTACCACGACCTGCTAAGTTCCAGATAATTTTATTACTGGCAGCAGTTGTATCTTCCCATAATAAATTAACTGTCAAAAGGTCTTCAACGTCATAAATAATCTTGTTAATACGGAGGCGATTAGCCTTTACTCCGTTAATATCAAAATCACTTAATAAAGAAGGAAGAACAATTTGTTTATAAGTTGCATCAGTCGTTGTTAAAGTACCTTCATACTTAATAACTACGTTACGTGGGCCGTCTACTAACGTTTGAATCGATGTAGTAGTTGTCATAGTAGCCCCTTATTAACGTGTAGTTTCTTCGGCAATAATAGCGTAGTCGATAGTAACTGTCTCGGTAGCAACTGGAGTCAGACCAAAGAAAGGCGACATTAAAGCGTTACTGATAGTAGTACTAGCAGAACCGATAGTAACACCTGATACACGAGCAATCATGTTGTCAGAAACAAACACTTGCAAGTCAGTACCATCGTAGTAGAAACCTACGTCAAGGTACGTATCAGCAGCAACAGTAGTAATACCTGTAAGCAATGTTGTAGAAACGTTGTTAACTACAGAAACCAAGTTCAAAGAAGTTGAAGAAGCTGGTTTGGTAAAGTATAGACGGTCAGTAGTAGCAATAGTGCCACCGCTAACTTTAGACATACCAAAGTTCAATACCATAGCACCTGCAATAGCAGAAGCTTTTAGACGGTGTAAGAACCAGAACTTATTGCCTGCAATAAACTGGAACGAAGCAGCAGTACGATACACAGAAGCAGCAGTAGCGGATACTGGTGTCAAAACACCAATACCGTTTAAGCCATCAGCCAATGCAAAAGCAGCACCGCCAGTGATTGTACGAGCAGCAGCAGCACCTAAGTCTGTGAAGTCATTTTGATATGTAAATACGCTTACGCCTGGGTCAGACGTGGTATGGAAAGGGTCTGGCAATGGATAATCGCCTAGTGGTTTGCCTTTAGCAACGGTGGCAAGACCGTATGTAAATCTTGTTGGTGTGCCCATTTGTATCTCCTAAAAGTGATGGGTTCACGTCAATTAAGACGTTTAGGATAAGAAAGTGTTACGAGTGATTTTTAATACTAGCTACAGGAGTCATGCGTTTCTTTTTAACGCCAGACAACTGACCGCCTTGATTCTCTACTGCTTGGGTGTTACCGAGACCTTTTGGTGCTTTTGCTTTTGGAGCAGCCATATTACTAGGCTTATCTTTAACAACTGCATTCTTAGGCTCTTTAATAATTGGATAGTCCATTATTCATTCCTAGTAAGGCGGTGAGGAAAGAAACGTTTTAAGTTCCTAACCCCACCATTATAACATAATCTAGTTCTCTTGTAAAGAACTATTTAGTCATTAA
>Ga0007792_10000257_pt1 | contig 19530 bp, 11 predicted proteins | sample CryBogmetaGMA6M_FD_60371 | JGI IMG/M metagenome (GOLD analysis project Ga0007792, IMG submission 60371) | Freshwater microbial communities from Crystal Bog, Wisconsin, USA - MA6M | ecosystem: Environmental > Aquatic > Freshwater > Lake | place: Crystal Bog, Wisconsin, USA | collected 2009-07-06
CCCTGCAGCCGAGACTGAGCTGCTGGATGCCTACGACTGGGGCCGCACCCTGCCCCCTGCCCCGGCCCTGCGGGGTCAGGCCGCCCTGGACCTGCGCTGGCTGCGGGCCGCCGCCACCTTCGACCCCGCCGCAGGACCGCCGGAATCGCCCTACGCCAGCGGCGCCGCCCAGAAAGAGGCACGCGCCCTGACCGCCCTCCTGAAGGCCCCCAGCGAGGGCCGCACCGCCCGCCTGGGTGCCCTCCCTCTGCGCCGCTCCGGCACGGCCCTGGCGCTGTGGCGCTGGGGCCAGCAGCAGGTACGGCAGGGCACCTTCCCCCCCGCACTGCAGCACCTCTGGGAGGACCGCCTCCTCAGCGCCGGACCACCCCTGGTACGGGGCCTCGCCCTGCGCCACGCCCTCTGCTGGGCCCTGGCCCGGAAGGACGAAGCCCGGCTGGTCCGGGTGCGCCAGCTGGCGGGGCCAGACAGCGGCGTCTTCAAGGGCGTGCAGAGCCTCTTCGGGCTGCTGGGTGGCCCCTCACCGGTGCTGCGGTTCTGGAGCCTGCCTGACCTCGCCTCGGCGGACCGCCGCCTGGATGAGCTGGGCGCCCGCCACATCTGGATCTGCCCCGACGAGGAGGCAGGCCTGCCCGCGCTGGCCCCGGACACCGTCTGGATCGTCCCCAGTGCCACCGGGGCCCTGGACGAGCGCGACGCCAGCCTCTCCGGCTCCCCCGAGGAAGAGGCCAAGGCCCTGGCGACAAGGCTCCGGCAGGCTGGGCGCAGCGCCCACTTCGCCGCCAGCCGCCTGCCCCTGGAGCGCCTGGGACTGCTCTGGTTCCCCATCCTCATCGATCTGGACGCCCAGGGCAACCTGACCAGCATCCGCATGGGCGACGCCGCCCGGTAGGCCTCCGCGTTCATCTCATTATTTTTCGGTCAGTGTCCGGAGTGAGACACGCCGCCCATCTGCGTCATCTGCGGTTCCACTTTTGATCTCGCAGGAGCGGGGCGAAGACTTAGCCGATGCCGCAGCCCTGCAGGAAGCCGGCGACGGCGCCCCAGACCATCTGGGACCAGTAGTGGAAGCCGCGGCGGGTGGGCTTGGCGGTGTAGGTGGCGTGGAGGCGGTCTTTGAGCATGGGGTAGTTGCCGTCCGGGTCCAGCACGGCCGCCACCACGGGCGAGTCGAACTCGTAGGTGATCCAGCGGTCCTGGCCGTCCCAGGAGAGGCGCTGCTCCTCACGGTTTTCCAGCCGGACCCAGAGCGTGACCGGCACCCGGATGCCACCCCGGCGCTCCAGCGTGATGGAGCCCACGCGGCCCGGCGCTGCCGGCTGGGGGGCCGCGAAGACCGGCGGCTTATCGGGCGAGGATAGCCAGCCCCCCTGGGTGACCTCCCGCTCCTTGACGCCCTGGATGGCGTAGTCGAGCACCTCCGTGCCCTCCACAAAGTCCCGCCAGAAGTTCCCCAGGTCGCGACCGGAGACCCGCTCGGCGATGCGCCGGAAGTCGGCGCGAGTGGGGTGGCGGAAGGCCATCTCCTGGGCGTAGGCCCGCATCACCTGCTCCATCACCGGGCGGCCCAGCATGGCCTCCAGCTGGTTCAGCACCAGCGTGGGCTTCCCATAGGCCTGGATGAAGTAGCTCTGGAGGTCCCGGGTGCGGTGACCGGCCCGGGTCATGGCGTCCGCCGAGGGCAGCGTCCAGTAGCCCGCCCACTCCAGGAAGTCGGTCGGCAGCTGGAAGCGGCGCCCCCCCAGCAGGGTGTGGTAGGTGCGGTCCATGGCCTTGTGGGTGAACCAGCTGGTGAAGCCCTCGTCCAGCCAGGGCTCGTGCACCTCGTCGCTGGCGAGCAGGCCGTAGAAGAACTGGTGGCCATACTCGTGCATGGTCACCACCTCCGGCATGAAGCGCTGCTTCAGGGGATCGAACGGAATGGACCCCGCCGTGATGAGGGTGGGGTACTCCATGCCATCGGCCCCGGAGGCCTCACCCGGCGTGTCGATGACCGTGAGGGTCGGGTAGGGGTACTTGAAGAACCACTCCTCGCTCCAGCGGAGGGCGTTCTCCACGGCCCGCCGCTGCCTGGGCAGGTTCGCGCGGTTCCGGTCGTTGAGGTAGTAGAAGACCTGCACCCCGCGGTACTCGTGCATCTCGGGCTTGCGCCAGCTCTCCCGCGGCCGGACGGCCCAGGCGAAGTCGTGGACGTCCTCCGCATGGAGACGCCAGATGACGTTGAGGGGGCGCTTGGGATCCGTCTCCACCTCGGTCACGAAGTTTGTCTGGGTGCCCGTGTGGGCCAGGCCCAGGGCGTTGGGCAGGGACAGGGCCACGTCGTACACGCCGAAGTCGGCGAAGAACTCCGTGGCGGCGTGGTAGGCCTGGCAGTTCCAGCGGTCGCCCTGGTAGACGCCCACCTTGGGGAACCACTGGCCGGACATGAGGAAGTCGTCAGCCCAGCCACTGCGGGCGAAGACCTTCGGGTAGCGGTTCTCCCAGGTGACCTCCACCTGGATGGTCTCCCCGGGTGCCACCAGGCGCGGCAGGCGCAGCCAGTGGACCGTCTCGTCCTCACCGTCGTGGCCCTCCAGGTCCTTGCCCTCCATGCGGGCACTCAGCAGGCGGCAGTAGCCCCAGGTGGTTGATTCGGAAGTTCGGGCCATCTGGTCTAGGCGAAGCTGACCGCCGCTCTCCTTCACGAAGAGGCTCTGCGGTCCCTTGAAGGCATTCAGGTACAGATGGAGTGGCAGCTCCTGCGTGGGGGCCGTGCCTGTGTTGCGCCAAGAGAGCGTCTCGCGCCCCTCCAGCGTCTTGTGCTCAAAGTCCAGCGTGGCCTCGATGCGGTAGTTGGCAATGCGCGGCGAGCGCAGCTTGTCGAACCACTTCTCCGGCGTCCAGGTGCGGGGCGCCGCTCCCAGAGCGACAGCGCCGAGCAGGAACCCCGCCATCCATCGCCGCAGCATCAAGCCTCCCGTTCGTCCCCAGAGCATATCAAGTCCTTGCCACTTCGCCCTTCCCTGCTACACTCAGATCCCTACCGCGGGGTGGAGCAGTCCGGTAGCTCGTTGGGCTCATAACCCAAAGGTCGCAGGTTCAAATCCTGCCCCCGCTACCAACAAAAGGGGCCCTTTTTGGGCCCCTTTTGTTGGTAGCGGAAGCTCGGGCAGGATTTGAACCTGCGAAGAGGCTCCGACTCCGCGAGCCAAAGGCGAGTGGGAGCACCCTCCGGTGGAGGGTGCGTCAGGCGGAGGGCTGTGGAGGCGCCACTAGATGTGGCGCCGGAGCAGACCGGGGGACCGCGCAGCGGGACCCGGTTCAAATCGGATGGGGTGGGTCGGCGCGAGAGGCGGATGACGGCAGGATTTAAACCTGCGAGAAGCTGCTACGACCCGGCTGACTCGGTCCTCCTCCACCCCCTACGCCGTCCCCACTTCCCTCTTGAAGCGCCGCCCCACCTTCTTCTCGATGACCGCCAGGTGGGCCTCTTCGTCGGGGCTGACGAGGCTGATGGCGACGCCCCCCTGCCCGGCCCGGCCGGTGCGGCCGGTGCGGTGGACATAGTCCTTGGGGGAGCGCGGCAGGTCGTAGTGGATGACACAGGCCAGGCCGCTGATATCGATGCCCCGGGCGATGAGGTCCGTGGCGACAAGAATGCGGACGCGACCGTCGCGGAGCTGTTCCAGAGCGTCGGTGCGGGCGCTCATGCCCTTGTCGCCGTGCAGGGAGAGCGCCCGGATGCCGCTGTTGCCCAGCTTCCGGACCACGTTGTCGGCCCGCCGGCCCGAGGCCACGAACACCAGCACCTGGGGCCAGGTCTCCCGGGCCAGCAGCTCCCGCAGGAAGGGGCCCTTGTGCTCCAGTGGGACGAGGCAGGCCCGCTCCTCGATGGGCACGGCCTGAGCTGGCGCGGTCTCCACCTGGAGGCGCTGCGGCGCTCTCAGGAAGAGCTGAATGACCTCTTCCACGGCTGTGTTCATGGTCGCGGAGAACATGAGCGTCTGCCGCTGGCTGGGCAGCTGCCGCAGGAGGTCCTGCATCTCGTCGTGGAAGCCCAGCTCCAGCAGCTTGTCCGCTTCGTCGAGGACCAGGTGCTGCAGGGCCGCCAGACTCAGGGCATGCTTCCGCACCAGCTCCAGCAGCCGGCCCGGCGTGGCGATGACCAGGTCGGCGCCGCCCCGCAGAGCCAGCATCTGGGGATTCACTGAGACACCGCCAAAGACCGCCTGGATCTTCAGAGCCACGGGCAGGTGCTTGGCCAGCTCCGCGGCCCGCGCCCCCACCTGCGCGGCCAGCTCCCGGGTCGGCACCAGGACCAGCGCCTTCGTCTGGTTGCCCGGCAGGCGTCCGGCCCCGCCCTTCACCAGCCGGTTCAGCAGCGGCGCCAGGAAGGCCACTGTCTTCCCGGAACCGGTCTGCGCCTGCACCACCAGGTCCTGGCCCGCCAGCACCAGGGGAATGGCCTGCTCCTGCACCGGGAAGGGGGCCGCATAGCCCAGGGCCTGGAAGCCGAGCTCAAGATCAGGGCCGAGGAGCAGGTGGGAGAAGGGCAAGGTGGGGACTCCTAGGGGTGCTGCGAATCCTTCACAGTAGCCTGCTCGGGCAGGCTCCCCCTACCACCCCTCCAGCACTTGCCCCGCCTGGGTGCCGGTGAGCCCCAGCAGCGCAGCAGCGGCCTCGGTGGCCCACCCGGCGGTGATGGCCTCGGCCAGGAAGGTACGGCGGGCCTCCACCAGGGTGCGGGGCGTGTGGCCCTCCCCCTGCCCGTCCTCGGCCAGGAGGGCCTTGAACAGCAGGCGCTCCAGCACCACGCCCAGCGCAGGAGGTGCCTCACCCCGGGCCTTGGCGGCCACCGCCAGAGAGCGGACCACGCCCGCCTCTTGGGAGACCAGCCCCCGCCGCTGGAGCTTCACCAGGGTGCCGTAGAGGCGCCGGGCCAGCCGGCCCTTGGCCCCCTTGCTGGACCGCTTGGAGACCAGCACGGCAGCGAAGTGGTCCAGCAGATCCCGCCGTACCACCCCGGCTGGAAAGACCTCCGTCAGCACCTGGCGGACCCAGGCCCCGCTCAGTCGCCCGACGGCCATGGTCGCCCCTCCCCGGCCTGTTGATTGGATCGTCGCTGGGTGGGCATCCCTCAGCCCCAGCCGATCTTCATGGCCCGGTTCAGCCCTGAGAGGCCCGGAGCCCCCGAGGCCAGATCCCCCTTCAGATGCCCCCAGAGCTTCCCCAAGTTGGCCTTGGTGGCCACCGTATCCAGCCAGGCCTCATCCCACTCCAGCTGGCGGTACTGGCAGGCGGCGACACCGACGGCCTGGGCGTAAGCCACCTCGAGCTGATCCCCCGCAACCCAGGCGAGTCTGTCCAGGAGGCTGGCCTCGGGACGGAGGCAGAGGAAAGGCCTGCCCTCCATGGTCGGCACCTCGGTGGTGGCCTCGCCCGGCGCGAAGACATAATCCCCAACCGCCAGAGGCCCGGTGGGGAACTCGATAGGAACCCCATCCACCACAACGTGACGGCCCAAGGGTTCTGCCACGCGAATGCCCGCCCTGGCGAGATCACTCACGGCCAGATGCGTAATGAAGTCCAGGTCCCCGGTGGCAAAGATCCCATCCCGCTGCCCGACCCAGACCTGGACTGCCGACCCACCCACAAGCACAGCCTCGGCCTTTAGCTGTTCGAAAGCATCCAGCAGGGCCCCGGGTACGGCGATCGGGGTGGGGGCGTAGTGCCAGCGGGGCCCGGTCATGGGCCCTTCCCCCGGGATGGGCGTCGACGGGCACCGCCTTCCCGGACATTGGCATTGCTCTCCCGCAGAGCGACGAGATCGCCCCCTTCCTGCAGCAGACGGCGCTCCACGGGGTCCCGGGGCTTCCGAGCGGAGCTCTCAGCTAGGCGCTCCCCATAGCCGCGCAGGACGACTTCCATGGCGATCGCAGGGCGCGCCCGGTTTTCCTGGATCCGCCGGATGGTCTCAAGGGCCCGCTGAACCGTGGCGGAACGCAGGTTCCGGAGCGGCTGCTCCTGGCGGCTCAGCATCGGCTGGCTGATTCCCATGGCAAAGGCCAGATCAGCCTGGGTGATGCCTGCCGCTTCCCGTGCCGCGCGGATGGGGTTGGCCTGGATCGAAGTCTCCAGGCACGCCGCAGGACGGAGCAGCAGGTCATTCAGGGCTGCCTGCTCCGGTGCTGTGGGGGGTCCTGTCGGGGCACTTCCGCGCCGAGCGGCCGATCCGACCTGGGCCACTGGCACCAGGGCGAGCACCCGCCGCCCTGAGCCATCCGTGACATAGCCAACGGGACGCATGGCTTCCTCCGAAGATCAATTATAACCTTTCATAACCTTTTTACAACTCGACAGCCTCAGGCCGCCCGCCCCGGGCGCACGGCCAGCTGATAGAGGGGTAAGCCCAGCAGCACCAGCACCAGGCCGGGCCAGGTGTAGCTGGGACGGTAGAGGAGCAGGCCCACCATGACCGCACCACAGCCAAGGATGTAGAGGGCGGGCGTGACCGGGTAGCCCCAGGTGCGGTAGGGGCGCGGATGGTCTGGCCGGGTCCGCCGCAGCACGTAGACGCCGGCCACGGCGAGCACGAAGAACAGCAGCTCCGCGAAGATCAGGAAGTCCAGCAGCTGGTTGTAGGTGCCGGAGAGGGCCAGGACCCCCGTCCACAGGGCCTGGATGACCAGCGCCGCCGCTGGCACACCCTGGGCGTTTAAGCGCTCCGCCGACCTAAAGAACAGGCCATCCACGGCCATGGCCTGGTAGACGCGGGGCGAGGACAGGATGGCCCCGTTCAGGTAGCCCACCATGGACACCAGCACGGCCCCGGCCATGATCAGACCGGCCCGGGGGCCCAGGAGAATGCGCAGGGTCTCGGTGGCCACACGCCCGGCGGGGGCCCCGGCGATGCCCGAGGGGCCCAGCACCCGGAGGTAGGCCAGGTTGGCCAGCAGGTAGAGGGCCACCACGAGGCAGACCCCCAGGACCAGGCTGAGGGGCAGCGTTCGGCCTGGGTTGCGGACCTCGCCGCCGATGTAGGAGACGTAGTTCCACCCATTGGTCGCAAAGAGGCTGCCCACCTGGGCCACCAGGAAGGCCCCCAGCAGGGGCAGGCCAGGGCCACCTTCCAGGTAGGGGCGGGGGTCCGGCACCGAGGGCGGCGTCACCGTCAGGCCCAGCACGATGAGACCCGCCAGGGCCGCCACCTTGGCCACGGTGACGATGCTCTGGACCCGCGCCCCCAGGCGGATGCCCTGGAGGTTCACCCAGGTGAGCAGAGCGATCAGGACCAGCCCCACGGCTCGGGCCGAGGTCAGGCCCAGGGCCCAGGGGCCCAGGACAAAGGACCCCACATGCATCTCGCCAATGCGGAGGGGAGGCAACAGCCAGTGGGCATCGCTGAAAACCGGGAAGAAGGTCCCCAGCACATAGCCGAAGGCACTGGCCACGGCGGCGATGGAGCCGCACTCGATGATGGCGAAGGTGGTCCAACCAAAGAGGAAGGCGGTGCGCGGACCGAAGGCCTCCTTGAGGTAGATGTAGGGGCCGCCGGCTTCTGGGAACATGGCGGCCAGCTCGCCAAAGGCCAGTACACCGGCCAGGGTCAGCAGTCCCGTGAACAGCCAGGTGAGCAGCAGGAAGGTGCCGCTGTGCCCCGTCTGCACGATCTCGGAGGGCACCACGAAGATGCCGCTGCCGATCATGCAGCCGGCGATGAGCATCGTCGCAGAAAAGAGGCCCACCTCCCGCCGGTACCCCGTGGCCATGACCCCTCCGAACCTCGTGGACCGGGATCCCACCGTGGGAGCCGTGTGTAGGCTTCAGAATCCGGTCAAGGTCGGGATGCCGTCAAGGCGGGGTCCCCGCTGGCTGTCAGCGGGGACCCCGGCAAGCACGTTCAGGGACTGGCTAGCGAGGCGCGAGGCCTGCTGCTGGTGGATCCTGGGGGTCGTAGACCTCCACGCTGGCAACGGGCGCTGTGCCGGTCCTCCCGCCCACGATGACCACCTTGCCATTGACGAGGACCGTGGCGGTGTGGTGGTCCCGGGCGGTGGCCAGCGAACCGGTCACCAGGAACGCAGGGCCGGCGGGATTGAAGGCTTCCGCCGAGACCAGCGAGGTCCCTGCCGCGAGGCCACCCGCCAGCAGCACCCGGCCGCTGTTGAGAAGGCTGGCGGTGTGACTGCTGCGGGCGGCGCCGGCCACCACAGCGGCGCTGAAGGTCCCAAGGGTGACGTCGTAGACCTCGGCGATGCCGCTGGTTCCGCCCGTGAGCAGGACCTTCCCACCAGCGATCAAGGTGGCGGTGTGGCCTGTCCTCGCCGCCGCCAGGACCCCTGTGGAGGTAAAGGTTTTGGGGCCTGGATCGAAGAGCTCACAGGTGGCGCTGGTACCCCCTGCGATGAGCACCTTGCCGTTGGCCAGGAGGGTGGCTGTGTGTCCCGAGCGGGCCGAGGTGAGGGTGCCCCCGCTGCCGAAAGTACCGGCCACGGGGTCGTAGAGCTCCGTGGTCAGGTCTGCGCCGCCGACGATGAGGACCTTTCCATCCGCCAGCGGCGTGGCCGTGTGACCAGCGCGGGCGCTCAGGGTGGAACCCGTGGCAGCAAAGGTCCCCGGGGTGGGGTCGTACAGCTCAGCCGTCACGCCAGAGCCGCCCACCAAGAGCACCTTGCCACCGGTCAGAGGCGTGGCGGTGTGGCCGGTGTGGGCGATGGTCATGGCGCCGGTGGTGGCGACAGAGGTGGCAGTGACCGGGTCGTAGAGCTCCGCTGTGGCAAGGGCGCTGGTGGCATCACTGCCTCCAGCCACGAGGAGCTTGCCCGAGGTGAGGAGGGTGGCCGAGTGGCCGGAGCGGGCGGTCCCCAGGCTGCCACCGGTGGCGAAGGCCCCCGGGATGACCGTCAGAGTGGCCTGGGTGGACGCTGTGACGCTCCCGTAGGTGTCGGTGACGTCAGCACTGAACTTGGCGGCCTGGTCCGCCAGGGTAGCGGCCGCCGTGACGTGGGTGCCAGAGATGGCCCCGGTGATGGCTGTGGTGTTCTTGGACCACTGGTAGCTCAGCGTGCCGGTACCGGTGGCGACCACGGCGAAGGTCGCGGTCTGCCCGATGGCCACGGCCTGGTCCGTGGGTTGGGTCTGGATGGCCGGGGCCGGTGGGTTCACCCTGATGTTGGGCATGACGGTGGTGGTGCCACCGGAGTTGGTGGCAGTGACGGTGTAGGCGGCCGCCGGTGTGATGGCCGTGGGTGTGCCGCTGATGCTGCCATCGGAATTCCCAAAAGCCAGACCCACCGGGAGGGTTGGCGCGACCGCCCAGGTAATCACAGCACCGCCCGTGTTGGTGGGAGTGAGCTTTGTGATGGCGGTGTTGGTGGTGAAGGTAAAGCTGCCGCTGCCGAAGGTGATGGCGGGCGGGATGTCGTTCACCGTGAGGACCAGGGAGGCAGTGATGCTGCCCCCGGTGTTGGTGGCGGTCACGGTGTAGGTCTTCTGTGCTGCCACAGCGGTGGGAGTACCGCTCAGGATGCCAGTGCTTCCGCTCAGGGCCAGACCTGCCGGCAGAGTCGGGCTCACGGTGTAGGACACCACGGGACCCCCGGTGCTCGTGGGGCCATTCGAGGCAATGGCCGTCCCCTTCACATAGATGGCTGTGGGCGTGGCATAGGCCAGGTTCGCGGGAGCCACATCGCTGACCGTGAGCACCAGGGCCACGGTGGTGCTGCCGCCGGTGTTGGTGGCGGTCACGGTGTAGGTGGCCAGGGAAGTGATGGCCGTGGGCGTGCCGGTGATGGCACCCGTGGCGGCATCGAGGGCCAGACCAATGGGCAAGGTCGGTGCAACCGCATAGGACACCACGGGCCCGCCCGCGCTGGTGGGCGTGTTGATGCCAATGGCAGCGCCCTTGGTGTAAACCCCAGGATTGGTGGGATAGGCCAGGTTCGAGGGCCGGACGTCGTTCACGCCGAGGGTGAGGTCCACCGACGCACTGCCACCGGTGTTGGTGGCCGTCACCGTGTAGGTGGCGGCGACGGTCAGCTCCGCAGGGGTGCCGGAGATAATGCCGGTGGTGGTATCCATGGCCAGCCCAACGGGTAGGCTAGGGCTGATGGCATAGGTGAGCACGGCACCACCGCTGCTGTGCGGTGCGTTGGGCGTAATGAGAGTGCCCTTGGTGTAGGCAGCTGTGTTGCGGGTGTACAGCAGGTTGGTGGGGGGCTGGTCGATGACGGTCACGGAGAGCGTGGCGGTGGTGGAGCCACCGATGGCGTTGCCCGTCACCGTGTAGTCCTTGGCCACGGCGAGGACCGTGGGAATGCCGCTGACGATTCCGGTGGCATGGTCCAGGCTCAGGCCCGCCGGCAGGTCTGGCGTGATGCTGAAGGACAGGAGTGCCCCGCCCACATTCGAGGGCAGGTTGGGGGTGCTGGCGATGCCCTTGGTGTAGACCGCCGGATTCACCCGGTAGGCGAGGTTGGCGGGTGGAGGGTCGCTTATTGAGTTGCCGACCTTCATGACCCCGTTGGAGGTGCTCACGTAGAGTGCGCCATCCTTGCCAACGGCGATGCCCCGGGGATTGGCAAAGGCCCCGTAGGTAGGCCCCAGGGGCAGGTCGCCGCCGTCCCGCATGGACCCGGCGCGGTTGATGCCGCAGTTGGCATCGCCCACCAGCGTTCCCACGAAGCCGTCGGCTTGCAGCTTGCGAATAGAACTGTTGTCTCCGTCTGCCACATAGGCATTCCCCTCCGAGTCCACGGCAAGGCCCATGACGTGATTGAAACCGGCTGCCTGGGCGGGGCCATCGGCGTAGGAGGCGAGCCAGGAGGTACCTGCCAGGGTCGACACGACTCCACCAGGCGTCACCTTGCGGATGGAGGCCAGCCAGTAGTCAGTGACAAGAAGGTTTCCATCCTTGTCCATGGCCAAACCGTTGGGTTGACCGAAGAGGGCAACGGATGCAGGGCCGTCCGTCCCCCCATACACACCAACTTGTCCAACCAGGGTGGTGACCACACCAGTGGGCGTAATTTTCCGAATGGTGGCATTCCCAGTGTCAGCCACGTAGACGTTACCAGAGGCATCGGTGAGCACACTCTGGGGTCCATAAAATCGAGCTGCCGACCCCATACCATCTGTGGAACCAGGGTTCCTGGGCGAGCCCGCAAAAGTGGAGACCACGCCTGAAGGCGTCACTTTGCGGATGGTGTTATTGGCGGTGTCGGCCACGAAGAGATTTCCTGATGGATCCAGGGCTACACTTTGAGGCTTTGAGAATTGGGCTTGGTTGGCGGCACCGTCAGCGATGCCCCCGATGCCGCTACCGGCGTAGGTGCTGACCACCCCCGCAGGGGTGATTTTCCGAATGTTGGCGTTGCCTGAGTCCGCCACGTAGACGTTGTTAGATGCATCTATGGCGAGGCCCCAGGGATCGTAGAACAGCGAAGAGAGCCCGGGTCCATCCTGGTAGCCGCTGATACCGATCAGACCAGCCAGGGTACTAACGGCACCGGCGGGCGAGACCTTGCGGATGGCGTAGTTCAGGTTGTCTGCCACATAGATGTTGCCTGCGGCATCCGAGGCGATGCCTTCGGGAAGATTGAACCCGGATGCAGGAGAAGTGGTGACTAGCCCCGATGGGGTAATTTTACGGAGACCCTGGAATTCTGAAACATAGATATCTCCCGCTGGGGTCACAGTGATGCCGCCTGGGCCGGTGAACAGCGCAGCACTGCCCTGACCGTCTGTGTTTCCGGACTGGCCTGCCACGCCCGCCAGGGTGCTCACGAGTCCCCCCGGGGTAATCTTCCTTATCGTGAAGTTGCCTTGGTCCGCCACGTAGACGATTCCTGATGCATCGACGGCGACTCCCGTGGGCCGGTTGAATTTGGCGTTGATGCCCTGGCCATCGGTGCTACCGGCCTGGCCGGAATTCCCAGCGAGGATACTCACCACCCCTGCAGCCGAAATTTTACGAATCGTGTGGGCGGCGATATCGGCAACATAGACGTTGCCGGCAGAATCTGCAGCCAAGGCGGAAAGAGTCTGGAAACGAGCAGAGGTGCCGGGACCATCCGCATCGCCCCCATCCATGGGGACACCGGCGAAGGAGGTGACGAGGCCTTCAGGGGTGATCTTCTTGACCGCACTCCGGTCCGCCACGTAGATAAAGCCCTGGGCATCCACGGCCACAGCATTAAGCGAACTGAACCGGGCCGCACTGCCAAAGCCATCTGTGGCTCCGGACTGCCCTGCGGCCCCCGCCAGGGTCGTCACAAGACCGGTACTGGTGATCTTGCGGACCAACAGGTTGTTGGAGTCTGCCACATAGACATTGCCCAAGGTGTCAACAGCCACACCCTGGGGCCGATTGAAGCGGGCAGCACTGCCCTGGCCATCTACGTTCCCGACGCCGTCCACATTCCCGGCGAGCACGCCAACCCGGCCCTTGGGCCACTCGGACCATGGGTACACCACCACCTGGAGGCGGCCGAACTTGGAGGGGTCTTCCACGCTCCGGGCCAGGATATGAAAGGTCCCAGCAGTCATAGGGGCCGTGTACACCCCGGCCTGAGTAATAGAACCAGCCTCCAGCCCCTCCAGCAGCTCCCAGGTGACGCTGTTCTCGGTGGCGCCGGTCACGGTGACGGTGAAGGTCTGGGTCTCGCCACGAATGACCCGGTGGGGCTCTGTGGCGTTGATGCCCACCTGGATGCCCTGCCCTGCGGTTGGGACCTGGGCCACCTGGTTGGTGCCCGACAAGGCGGCGTAGAGGGTTCCGTTGCTGCCAACAGCAATGCCCACAGGCTTGCTCTGGCTGGAGGGGAACGCATAGGAGGTGCTCCCCCCGCTGGCGGTTCCTTCGCTCCCATTGGGCCAGGCCACGCCTTGCGCTGCGCTGCTGCGCCCGGCGGCGGTGGCAGTGGCCGCACTGGCGAGCCGGGTGACCTTGCCAACGTTTTTCTGGGTCAACCAGACATTGCCGCTGCCGTCCAGCACGATGCCCATGGGTCCGCCGTGAGGGTCAGCGGCAATGGAGAAGGCTCCGGTCAGACTCATGCTCCCGGACTGCCCATTGCCAGGGAAGACCACAACCGCAGCAGAGTTCTGATCGGTGTAGTAGACCTGCCCGCCGGGGGTGGCGACGATCTGCTCGGGACGGGCATAGGTGTGGGCGCAGGGCCAGACCTCCAGCTGGGAAGCGCCGGACGCCAGGCGCCCCACCTTGCCGTTGCCTGGGTCAGCAAACCACACCGTGCCGTCGGCCGCTACAGAGATCCCTGCAGGGCTGGCATTGGCGCCGAGGCTGTAGAGGGTGGCGGAGCCCCCGGAGGCCGAGATCCGCCCAATCTGCCCCGTACCCTGGAGCGTGAACCACAGCGTGCCACTCAGGCCCCTGGCAATGCCGTAGGGGTTCCCACCCACAGCGTAGGTGCTCAGGGTCCCCGTGGTTTTGTCGATCCGGGCCACCTGACCCGCAGCGTGAAGGGTCACCCAGACATGGCCGGCGTCATCCACCGCCAGACCTGTGGGCGCCCCGGGAACGGGCAAGGAGACCGAAGCCCCAGTGCTGGCAATGATCTTCACCACGACATTCTGGTCCGGGGACGCCATGTACATGTCATCGCCGGAGACCGCCACGCTGGAAGGGTTGATGCCCGTGGCCAGGCCTGCGGTGGTCTCGACGAACAGCTTGGAAGTGGCCGCACCCGAGAGGCCAGAGGCATCGGTGATGCGCACCTGGTAGACACCCTGGTCCGCCAGCCGCAGGAAGGGGACTCGGTAGGTGGCCGCAGTGGCACCGGACAGCACCGTCCCATCCTTCGTCCAAGCATAGGTGTAGGGAGGAACACCGCCTGCCACCGCCGCAGCAATACTGGCTTCCTTGGTCACCTGGAGCAGCTGCCGGGCCGGAGCCTTCACACCCAGTTCCACCGTAAGCACCGCATCGCTGCTGGTGACCATACCCAGGGCGTTGCTGACGACGGCCTTGTAGGTCCCGGCATGGCTGGCCTGGATGTTGAGGATGCGGTAGACCGAGGCGGTTGCCCCAGCGATGGTGCTCCCATTCTTCTTCCACTGGTAGATCAGCGGACCGGTGCCCGAGGCCGTCACGGTGAGGTCAACCCAGGTGCCGGCGGCCACACTCTGGGTGCTGGGCTGGCTGGTGATGGTGGGCGCCACGTTCACCGTCAAAGTGGCTGCACTGCTGGTGGCGAAGCCGGCCACGTTGGTCACGACGACGGCGTAGCTGCCGGCATCGGTGGCCTGGGCACTGGTGAAGGCCAGGGTGGAGGACGTCGCTCCGGGCAGGACCGCTCCGTTCTTCTTCCATTGATACGAAAGGGGGCCGGTGCCGCTGGCCACCACGCTGAAGGTCGCCGAGGCACCGGCGTTCACGGTGAGGCTGGCGGGCTGGGTGACGACCGCCGGGAGCACGTTCACTGTCAGCACGGCGGCGCTGCTGGTGACATTGCCCACCGCATTGCTCACCACCACCGTGTAGCTGCCGGCATCGGCACTCTGGGCGCTCGCCAGGCTGTGGGTGGCGGCGGTGGCACCGGTGATGGAATTGCCGTCCTTCCTCCACTGGTAGGCCAGGGGCGCCGTGCCGGTGGCGACCACAGTGAAGGTGGTGGCGGTACCTGCCGTGACGCTCTGACTGGTGGGCTGGGTGGTGATGGCCGGTGGGACGTTGACGGTGAGGGCGGCCGAGCTGCTGGGGACGGTGCCAGCGGCGTTGGAGACCACCACGGTGTAGGCGCCGGCATCACTGGCCTGGGCGCTGGCGATGCTGTGGGTGGCTGCGGTGGCCCCCGAGAGGCTGCTGCCGTCCTTCTTCCATTGGTAAGAGAGCGGCGCCGTGCCAGCAGCGACCACGCTGAAGGAGGCCGGGCTACCCGCTGTGACCGTTACGGCCGCGGGCTGAGTGCTGATGCTGGGCGCCACGAGAGGAGCGGGCGTGCTACCCCCGCCACCGCCCCCGCACCCGACCACCAATGCCAACGCCGTGATCAAGCACAACGAGAAGCTGCGAAAGAAGCGCATGCTGACCCCCAGGTAAGAAAACCCTTCTGGAGTCTGTCAGGTGGGCTAAACCCAATGATATACGCTAAATGCCTTATGCAATTCGGTGTGCTATCCGATTTTTAACCAGCGAGATTTTTTCGAAGGCGGTGGCCCTGGGTTGCGCCGGGCGGCGGCCAGGGTTCAGGATCACGGAATCCAGTTAAGGCGCCGCCCACCCATGAACCAGACCCGACGCACCTTCCTCCAGTCCACCCTGCTGGCCACCCTGGCCACCCGCCTGGGGCCGACCCTGGCAGCGGCCGGTGCCCCGCCCGCCATCCTCAAGCCCCGCCGCCTCACCGCAGGGGCCACGGTGGGCCTGGTGAGCCCCGCCAGCGCCACCTGGGTCACGGAGGAGCTGACCATCGCCCAGGAGACCCTGGCCGCCCTGGGCCTGAAGGTGAAGACGGGGGCTCATGCCCTCGACCGCCACGGCTACCTGGCGGGTACGGACGCAGCGCGGGCCGCTGACCTGAACACGATGTTCGCCGACGACTCGGTGGATGCCATCCTCTGCATCCGGGGCGGCTGGGGCTCCAACCGCATCCTCCCGCTCCTGGACTACAAGAGCATTGCCGCCCACCCCAAGATCTTCATGGGCTACAGCGACATCACGGGTCTGCACACGGCCATCCACGCCCGCACGGGCCTGGTGACCTTCCATGGCCCCGTGGGCGTGTCCACCTGGACGGACTTCTCCCTGGAGGCCATGCGCCGGGTGCTCTTCAAGGGCGAGGCCATCACCATGGAGAACCCCCGGAAGGCCGGCGAGGCGGGGGTGGTGACCCGGGACCGCATCCAGACCATCACGCCCGGCACGGCCCGGGGGCGCCTGCTAGGCGGCAACCTCACGGTGCTGACGGCCATGCTTGGCTCCGACTATCTGCCGGACTGGAACGGGGCGATCCTCTTCCTCGAAGACACCAACGAGAACATCTACCGCATCGACCGCATGCTCACCCAGCTCAAGCTGGCCGGGGTGCTGGACCGCATCGGCGGCTTCGTCTTTGGCAAGTGCACCAAGTGCACGGCGGGCGACAACAACTACGGCTCCCTCACCCTGGAAGAGGTGCTGGCCGAGCATGTCCGGCCCCTCAAGATCCCAGCCTGGCAGGGGGCCATGATCGGCCACATCGATAGCCAGTTCACCGTGCCCGTGGGCCTGCGCGCCGAGATCGACGCCCAGCGGGGCAGCATCACCCTGCTGGAACCGGCAGTGCGCTAGCCATGCGGCGCTCCCTTGCCCCGGTGTTGGCCCTGAGCCTGTTGCTGCCGGCGGCCTTAGGGGCAGTCAGCCCGCCAACGCCCACCGGCCCGGCCCTCTGGGAGGCCTGGCCCACCGCCCGCGTGTCCCCTGCCGATCCCTGGGGCCTCAAGCACAGTGGCCTGCGGGTCGCCCTGGCGGACCTCCAGGCGCGCCACCCAGGCCTCATCACCCTGGTGGAAGAAGGCACCTCGGCGGAAGGACGGCAGATCCCCCTCCTGCGCCTGGGCAGCGGCCCCACGGGCGTGCTGCTCTGGTCCCAGATGCACGGCGATGAGCCCACCGCCACCTCGGCCCTACTGGACCTTATGCACTGGCTGGGGACGCGCCCCCAGGACCCTGCGGTGCAGCGTGTCCTGTCCCGCCTCACGCTGTGGGTCATCCCCATGCTCAACCCGGACGGCGCGGAGCGCACCCAGCGCTGGAACGCGCAGGGCCTCGACATCAACCGGGACGCCCTGCGCCTGTCGTCCCCGGAGGGCCGCTTCCTGAAGGCCGTGCGAGACCGGGTGCAGCCCACCGTCGGCTACAACCTGCACAACCAGAACCCCCACCTGCGGGCCGGCGCCACAGGCACCCAGGTGGCCCTGTCCCTCCTGTCCGTGCCGGGCGATGAAGCGTTCAGCGTGACGCCGGGGATCCGCCAGACCCGCCGTCTGGCGGTGGCGGTGGACCGCCTGGTCCAACCCCTGGCCCAGGGCCGGGTGGCGCGCTACGACACGGACTACACGGCCCGGGCCTTCGGCGACTCCATGACCCGCTGGGGCACCCCCACCCTGCTCATCGAGACCGGCGGGTGGGCTGGTCTCGCCGAAGCGGAACGCCTGGTCCGCCTCAACTTCGTGGCACTGGCGGGCTCCCTGTCGGCCCTGGCGGATGGCTCCCTGGCCGCCGTGGACGACGCCGCCTACGACCGCATCCCCTTCAACCAGCGAGATGCCACCGCCGCCTTGGTGGTGCGCCATGTCCGCCTGGCCAGCGGCCGTGGCCTGGCTCCTTTCGCCGCCGACCTGTCCTTCCTTCTGCCGGGCCCCTTCGCCGGCGAGCGGCCCCGCCTGCGCCAGCCAGTGCTGACGGAGGTCGGTGACCTGGCCCACGTCCTTGGCCTGGCGGACCTCGATGGCACCGGCTTGCTGGCCGTGCCCTGGCCCGCCCCGGAAGGCACGGACTGGCCTGCGCTCAAGACCCTCCTGGCGAGCCGGAAGCTGGACGCCACTGATGAAGCGACCCTCCTGGCGGCTGTGCAGACCAAGGGCGAGGCGGCCGTGGCAGGGCCGGGCTTCACCGGCGCGGTGCTCCTCTACCGCACGGTGGGCGACCGGGTGCTCCTGGCTGGAGCCGTCCTCCGGGGCCGGGTGGTGGGGCTCGAGCTCAGGTGAGCCCCCGCTTCGAGCCCAATCGTTGCTGATCCCAACATCTCGCACCGTGCCGGAATTCCTTGGCAGCACGGGGTCTGGGCCCTAGATTCGATTCATGTCCGAGTCGCGAGTGGTGCTGTTGAAGATTGTGGGGATGTTCCTCGTCATCCTGGCGGGGTGGCTGGCGCGACGGCGGGGCTACCTGCCGGAGGCGACCAGCTCGATCCTCAGCCGGATCGTGGTGGATGCGGCCTTTCCGGCCCTGGTCTTCACCCAGATGCTGCGCACCGTCAACGCCGACGTGCTGCGCCAGGACTGGCTGCTGCCGCTGCTCCCACTGCCCCTGGTGGCTGTGGCCTACCTGGTGGCCCTGGCTGTGGCGCCCCTCTTCGGCGGCCGGGAGCAGCGCAACACGGTGCTCTTCCTCATCACCAGCCCCAACTGGGTCTTCCTGCCCCTGCCCATCGCCGAGGCCCTCTACGGCGGCGCCGGTGTGCGGGTGGTGCTCCTCTGCAACGTGGGCGCCCAGCTGGCCCTGTGGTCCATCGGCGTCTGGATCCTGCACGGCAAGATCTCCCAGGCCCTGAAGAACCTCGCCACCAACATCGGCCTCTGGTCCACGGCCCTCGGCATCCTGCTGGCCCTCGCCTTCCCCGGGCTCCGGGATCTCGGCAACCTGCATCCCCCACCCGCCACCCTGGGGGCCATGGCCGGTGCCGCCATCTTTGACGCCCTGAGCATGGTGGGCAGCCTCACCATCCCCCTCTCGCTGCTGGCCATTGGCGCCCAGCTGGGGGCAGTGCCCATCGTCTTCCGGAGCCTGCCCGCCGCCCTCTGGGGCGTGGTGTTCGCCCGCCTGCTCGCGGCTCCGCTGGCCACCATCGCCCTGGGGATGGCCCTGGCAAGTCTGGGCTTCCACCTCCCCCTCATCACCCGCATGGTGGTGGTCCTGGTGGCGGCCATGCCCGTGGCCATTGTGTGCAGCGTCATGGCCGAGCGCTTCGGTGGGGACGCCACCCTGGCCGCCCAGGGGGTCTTCCTCTCCACGCTGCTCAGCATCCTCACGGTGCCGGCCCTCTTCTTCCTGGTGTCCTGACCGGAACTGGACAGACATTGTCAATTGGCAGACCAGATAATGGATCTGGAGGCTGCCATGGACCCCCGTCCCACCGACCACAACGATGACCTGATCCGCCGCTACGAGGCCGGCGAGCGCTCGCCGGAGCTGTTGAACGCCATCAACCAGGCCGCGTTCAAGCACTTCCATGCGCCCTGGGAGGAGCCCCCCGGCCCCTCCAAGGTGCTGCCCCAGGTGACCATCTTCTCCGAGGATGTGGACGAGGACGAGGAGGAGGCGTCGGAGGAGCCCACAGCTCCCAACCCTGCCCTGAACCTGCTCCTTGCCGAGCTGCTGAAGCGCGGGTGCCGCCCCTTCATCCAGGATGGACCGGAGGTGATCGTGGACCTCCCCCGGGATCCCGGGGCCGACTTCCAGATCCGGGCCCACTTCATCCTGCGGACCGGGACGGAACGGCTGCATGTGAAGGCCCAGGCCGACCTGCTGCACCCTCCCAGCGCCGACGCCCGCCTGCGGGACTTCTGCTCGGCTTGGAACCAGTCGCATGGGCGGGTCCGGGGCCACGTGTTCCGCCATCAGCCCAGGGGCCGGGACCGCATGGAGGTCTCCGCCCACATGCCCATGCCCCGCGCCGATCGCCCCCACGCCTTCCAGGCCGCCTGCGCCACCCTCCTCGGAGACATCAACCGCTTCTGGTGGAAGGCCTTCCTGGATCTGGGCCAGCCGGAGGGGTGATGCCCTCCGACAGGACAGATCGTGTCAACCCGAGCCCCCCAGGCTGGGAG
>Ga0007792_10000258_pt1 | contig 19509 bp, 22 predicted proteins | sample CryBogmetaGMA6M_FD_60371 | JGI IMG/M metagenome (GOLD analysis project Ga0007792, IMG submission 60371) | Freshwater microbial communities from Crystal Bog, Wisconsin, USA - MA6M | ecosystem: Environmental > Aquatic > Freshwater > Lake | place: Crystal Bog, Wisconsin, USA | collected 2009-07-06
GAGGTCTACCCCGGGTTCCAGCAGCAGTTCCACCCCCGGCACCGCACTTTCCATGCGCCCGGCGGCGTTCAGCCGTGGCGCCAGCCTGAAGCCGACCTGACCGCAGGAAACCGCCCCGGTAATTCCGGCACTTTTTTTGAGCGCAGTAATGCCTACTCTGCCGCTGCACTCCAGCTTTTGTAAACCGAAATATGCGTACATGCGATTCTGGCCGATCAACGGCACAACGTCTGCGATGGTGCCGAGCGCAACCAGGTCAAGCCAGTCACGAAGATCCGGCTCACCCCCCGCAGCAAACAGGCCGTCCCGCCTCAAAGTGCTACGCAGGGCGACCAGCAGGTTATAGGCGACGCCGACCCCGGCCAGCATTTTAAACGGATAGCTGCAGCCCGGCTGCAGCGGATTTACCACCGCTGCGGCATCGGGAATGGACGCACCCGGAGTGTGGTGATCCAGAATTATCAGATCGGCACCGACCTGACGACAGAAGTCCGCTTCCCTGACCGCCGTAATGCCGCAATCTACGGACATGATCAGCGTGGCTCCCGAAGCGATAATCTGCCGGAGCGCCCCCTCGTTGAGTCCGTAGCCGTCGTCAAAGCGGTTGGGAATAAAGTATGTACAGGTAAAGCCAACGTGACGGAGAAAGGAAACCAGCAAAGCAGTGCCACTGATGCCATCAACATCATAATCACCGTAAATGCAGACCGTCTCTCCGGTTTTCAAAGCACGCAGCAGCCGTTCAACAGCCTCGTGCATACCTTTCAGCAGAAAAGGGTCAATCATGGCTGAAAGAGTTGGAGCAAGAAACTGCGCTCCGGCTGCAGTCGTGACTACGCCCCTGCCGGCAATAATGCCGGCTGTTACGGGACAGACGCCGAGCGTTCGGGACAGTTCCTGTACTACTGCGTCGTCAACCGTTTTGACAACCCACTGTTTCTCCATGCCGGGATCCTTCTGTAAAAAAAAATCCCCCGACTGGCGGGGGATGGGGTGAAGTTATTTCATCGGCGGCATTGCAGCCTTGCCCGGTTGTTCCATCATACTTTTTATCTGAATGGCGGTCGGACTGTTGGAATCCAGTGACAGGTACTTTTTCCAGTACGGGGTAGCCTTTTCAGGCTGTTTCATATCGACCGCATACACAATTCCGGTATTATAAAGACTTTGCAAGTGGCCCGGATCAATCTTGTTGGCTTTCTCAAAATTAACAAGTGCCTTATCGTACCAGCCAACTTTTCTGAACATAACACCTTGGTCAGTCAGAACATTCGGATTATTCGGCTGGATCTCCAGCGCCTTTCCGTAAGCGTTGATCGCCTTTTGAGCCTGCTCAGTGTCGAAGAAGTCATTGCCGAGAGAGATCCAGGCGTTGAGGTTCTTCGGATCCTGGGCGACAACCTTTTCCGCCTGGGCAATCCGCTCCATATAATCGGTAGGGGATCCGGCGCCGGCGGGGATAGCGGTATTCAGCTGCTGGGCTTTACCGGCAGTGCTGATACTGAAGATCAGAAAACCGCCCAGCAGGCCAACAATAAGGGCTACAGTTGCTATCAGGATTGATTCTTTGTTCATCAATACACCTCTCAGCTTGAATAATTCGTCCTGTTAGGCAGCCCCGGCTTTTTTTGCCAAGGCACGGTTCTCAAGAATCACAACAATCGGACTGGCAACAAACACCGATGAATAGGTGCCGACAATAACGCCGACCAGAAGGGCGAACGCAAAGTCGTGAATCACCTCACCTCCAAAGAAGTAGAGTGAAGCAGCGGCAAGAAACACGGTCAGTGACGTAACAATTGTGCGGGAAAGCACTTCATTGATGCTGTCATTGAAAATGGTGTGCATTGCACCTTTCAGGTTTTTATGCAGGTTTTCGCGGATACGGTCGAAAACAACAACAGTATCTGTCAGCGAATATCCGGCAATGGTTAATACGGCGGTTATGAACATAAGATTAATCTCTTTGTTCAAAAGATAAAATGCCGCAAACATGGCCAGACAATCGTGGATGGTGGCCAGGGTCGCACCGACCCCGAATTTAAAGTCGAAGCGCCAGGCGATATACATGATGATTCCCAGCATTGAGAGAATCGCCGCTATCAAGGTATCCTTGCGCAGCTTATTGCCGATGGAGGGGCCAATTTCCGTGGAGCTTTCCACGGTAAAGGCATTATCGGCAAACTCTTTCTTGAAGGCTGCCTGTACCATTTCTGACGGTTTACCAACCGCTGCGCCGGCCATCTTGACCAGCAGCTTGTTGCCATCCTTAATTTCCTGCAGATCAGCCTTGGATACGCCGTTTTTATGCAGTGCCGAGCGAGCGTCGGCAATCGAGATCGGCTTGGTGAACTTCAGCTGCATGGCGGTGCCGCCGGAAAAATCGATCCCCATATTGGCGGCTCCACGGGCGACCTGAATGACACCAATGATGCCGACAATTGAAATAATAGCCGATATGATGAAGGAAATATTACGCTTGCCGATAAAATCTATTCTTGTTTTTCCAAGAAGTTCCATGAACGGTGTTACCCCCTATATGCTCATTTTTTTAACTTTACCCTTGTGCAGAAACAGGTCAAAGGTCACCTTGGTACCGATCAGCGAGGTAAACAGGTTGATGATAACCCCGAGGCTCAAGGAAACTGCAAAACCTTTTACCGGACCGGTACCGAACTGGAACAGAACAGCCGCAGTAATCAGGGTGGTGATATGAGAGTCCATGATCGTCAGGAACGCTTTGTCATAGCCGGCGTCCAGCGCCGCTTTAGGCGATTTGCCCAACTTGAGCTCTTCACGGATTCGCTCGAAGATAATAACGTTGGAGTCAACCGACATACCGACCAGCAGTACGATAGCCGCAATGCCGGGAAGGGTCAGGGTGGCGCCCAGGGCAGCCAGCGCTCCCATCAGGTACACGATGTTCAGAATCATCCCCAGGTTGGCAATCATGCCGGACAGCTTGTAATACACCGCCATGAAGCCGACAACCAGAAGAACGCCGATCAGTCCGGCATACAGTCCCTTGTTGATAGAATCCTGTCCCAAAGATGGTCCAACGGTTACGTTCTGGATGATCTTGACCGGAGCCGGTAAAGCTCCGGCACGAAGAACAATCGCCAGGTCGGCAGCGGTTTTTTCGGTGAAATTGCCCGAAATCTGGGCACTGCCGCCGGAGATCCGCTCACGAATAACCGGAGCCGAATGAATATTGTTATCAAGCACGATGGCAAAGCGTTTACCGACATTCGCCGCAGTAACCTGATCAAACAGCTTGGCACCGAGTGAGTTGAATTCAATGGCAACATAGGGCTGGTTGAACTGTGAATCGATCCGAACCTGGGCGTCCGTCAGCAGGTCACCGGTAATCATGGATTTTTTCTGGACGACAATCGAAATTTCCGATACGGCACCGGTTGTTGCATCAACCATTTTTTCCTTCAGCAACTCGGCATCTTCAGGAATAGATCCGGAGGTGGGGGAAATATCCTCACGCACCATCTTGAAATCCAGCCGTGCGGTACGTCCGATAAGCTCGATGGCCCGCTGCGGATCCTTGATTCCGGGAAGCTGAACAACGATGTGGTTGATCCCTTCACGCTGAATGGTCGGCTCCGAAACGCCAAACTGGTCAATCCTGTTGCGGATCGTTTCAAGCGCCTGCTGAACAGCCTTGTCCTTACGATCCTGGGCGTCCTTCTCGTTCACCCGCAGTGTCAGGGCAACAAAGCCCCCTTCATCAAAGGTCGGACTCTGTTCGTAGGTCGGATACTTATCCTTGATCAGCTTCTGTACGGCATCAGCGGTCCCTTTTTCGTACAGAACAAGCGATACCTTGTCAAACCCGTTGCGTGCAATGCGTTTGAAACGAAGATTTTTGCTGTTCAGCGTATCTTCAAGATCCGTTGCCACAAGATCCAGAGAGCCTTCGATCGCTTTCTGGGTGTCAACCTCCATCACCAGATGCGTCCCCCCCTGAAGGTCAAGGCCAAGATGGATCTTGTCTTTCGGCAGCAGGTTGCCCCACCATGACGGCAGCTTGCTCGCCAGGGTCGGAGTAAGGTACAGGAACGACAGTACTACAAAAACAGCTATAAGGCTTAAACGCCAGCCAGTTTCTTTTGGCATAAGGATGGTTCTCCCTTTAAAATTTTGAACTAGTCCTTCTTGATTGCTGCAATATAGCTCTTGGTGATCTTGATGGTTACGTTGTTGGCAATCTCCAGAGACACAAGATCGTTTTCCACCGCAGCAACCTTACCATGGACGCCGCCGGCGGTAATAACATTATCACCTTTTTTCATCGCCTCAAGCAGTGCCTTGTGATCTTTGGCCTTTTTCTGCTGCGGACGGATAAGTAAAAAATAAAATATTGCAAACATGAAAACCAGCGGTATCACCTGCTGAAACGCTGCCATTCCGCCACCGGCCCCGCCTGCTGCTCCTCCTGGAGCGCCTCCCATCGCAAATGCTAATCCTAACATGTTGTCTTCCTCCTTTTTTTGTTATTCGTTTAGTGGTTTTGCACCATCGTGTTTTTAAACTGTCTGCGGAATTCATCGAAACAATTATTTTTGACAGCCTCGCGGACTCTGCGCATAAGGTCAAGATAAAAGTGCAGGTTGTGATACGTATTTAGCTGAGACGACAGAATTTCACCCGCCCGGTACAGGTGCCTCAGGTAGGCACGAGAATAATTCTGGCACACCTTGCAGCTGCAGGCCGGGTCAAGCGGCCCGGCGTCATCCTCATAAATCTTGGCTTTGATGTTAATCCGCCCCTGACTGGTGAACAGCATACCGTTACGGGCATTTCTGGTCGGCATGACGCAATCGAACATATCGTACCCGTGCCAGACCGCTTCCACAAGGTCTTCCGGGGAACCGATGCCCATAATATATCGCGGTGAATCCTCCGGCAGAAGGGTGGAACAACACTCCATCACCCCGTACATCTGCTCTTTTTCCTCACCCACCGACAGGCCGCCCAGAGCGTACCCGTCAAAACCTATGGCACAGAGATCATCCACACTGCGGGCACGCAGATCATAATGCATCCCCCCCTGAACTATGCCGAACAGCTGCTGACCGGGGCGGGAGTGGGCTCCCTTGCAGCGGGCTGCCCAGCGGGCCGTTAGTTCCAGAGAGCGGCTGACATACGCGTAATCAGCGGTGGCCGGCGGACATTCGTCAAAGCACATGATGACATCAGCCCCCAGTGCTTCCTGGATATGGGTCGCCAGTTCCGGCGTCAGCATGTGATAGGAGCCATCCAGATGCGACTGGAACCTGACCCCCTCTTCACTGATTTTGCGCAATTCACCGAGGCTGAATACCTGGAAACCGCCGCTGTCCGTCAGAATCGGCTTATCCCAATTCATAAAGCGGTGCAGTCCCCCCATCTGTTCGACCAGACGGTGTCCCGGTCTCAAATACAGATGGTAGGTGTTGGCCAGAATGATCTGCGCATTGACCGCGTGAAGATCTTCCGGTGTCATCGCCTTTACGGTGGCGTTGGTGCCGACCGGCATGAATATCGGAGTTTCAACCTCGCCGTGGGGCGTTTTCAAAGAGCCGAGTCGCGCTTTGCACGAAGAATCACGATGTATGACTGAAAATGTTTCTGACACTCAACCTCTCAGGAGATAAACATGGCATCGCCGTAACTGTAAAACCTGAATCTGCGAGACACCGCTTCACGGTACGCTTCAAGAACAGATTCACGTCCGGCAAGTGCGGAAACCAGCATCAGAAGCGTTGATTCCGGCAGATGAAAATTGGTCAGCAGGGCATCTACAACCTTGAAACGGTATCCGGGGTAAATGAAAATATCCGCCTCGCCACTTCCGGCAACAACCTGTCCCGCCTGTTGCGCCGAATATTCCAGGGTTCTGGCAGATGTGGTCCCGACCGCGATAACCCGCCCCCCCGCTGCTTTCGTCCTGTTGACAGCCTCGGCTGTCTCTGCCGGGATCACAAAACGCTCCGTGTGGATCTGATGTTCTTCAACATTCTCAACACGCACCGGCTGAAAGGTTCCCAGCCCGGTATGCAGCGTAAGAAAAGCGGTTTCGATCCCTGCAGACGTCAGCCGGTCAAGCAGTTCCCGGGTGAAGTGGAGGCCGGCGGTGGGTGCTGCAACAGCCCCCGGTTCCCGTGCGACAACGGTTTGATAACGTTCCCGATCATCAGAGCAGTCGTCACGTTGCAGATAAGGGGGCAACGGCATGTGCCCTTCGCGCTCCAGCCAGCTGGTAAACGGCTCACTTCCGCTGAATTCGATTATCCAGTTATCCGTAACGGCACGGGACGATACAACAGCGGACATACCGGTTTCAAGCAGAATAGCATGCCCTTCCCGAAACCTCTTGGACGACCTGAGCAGGCATTCCCACCGTTCCTCACTGCCCGGCAGGCGACGCAGAAGAAAAATCTCCACCCGCCCCCCTGTGGTCTTCTGCCCGAATAGTCGCGCCGGAATGACACGAGTGTCATTCATAACCAGAAGATCACCCGGTCGAAGATAGGTCTGAAGGTTACAGAACAGATCTTCGGCCACCAGCCCCGATGTGCGGTCAAGCAGCATCAAGCGCGACCCGTCACGCTGTTCCGGCGGGTGGCGGGCGATGAGATCCTGCGGCAGATCATAGGTGAAGTCTTTAACGAGCATTCAGTTCACAATCATCTGATTTCAGAGAGCTTTTTTAATTCAGTGCCGGGGTAGTAATAAGACAGAATCTCGTTAGAAGCAAAGCCGTCAAGAGCACGCTGCTTGGCACCCCATTGGCATAAACCGACACCATGTCCGTTACCGCTGCCGGAAAAACTTATTTCGTCATTGGAGTTTTTCACCGTAAACCGGGTACTCTTGATGACACCGTAACCGACCGCTTTGCGAAACTGATCACCGCTGATCGCCCCGCCCCCTTTTGTCGCCTGCAGAATAACCTGCTTTAGACGTCCCCGTGAGTTGAGCGGTCCCGGCTTTATATCATACAGTCCGGCCACTTTATGACCGCCTGCCCGGAGACGTTCTTCAATTTCCGGCAGGGAAAGCTTGTATTCCCAGACAGTTCCGGTGGGAGATGTCAGACAGTACTGACACTCAACACCCTTCAAATACGGCAGGGAAGCGCCCCATACATTTTCTGATGCTTCTGTCCGGCCGCCGCAGCTGGAGTGGTAAAAGGCCTGGATAACGGCGCCGCCATACACCAGTACCTGTCCCGCTGTATCTTGTACCGCGCGGCGTGAGCGGCTGTCTTCTATGAGGCTCCCGTCGTACACCTGATCCATAACCGACGATTCCAGGTGATACGGAAGGGCCGAGCGAGCCATTTTTCTGTTTACCGCATATGTTCTGGCAATAATCGCCTGGGCCTTGACAGCATCAATCGGCCATGCGGAGGATATTTCACAGTTAATCAGTCCAACCAGGTACTCTTCAAGCGGCAGCTGGTTAACCACCAGAATACCCTTGTCTGCAACGGACAGCTCCGCAAGGCCTCGATATGGTTTGTTATTCACAAGTACTGCAGAGGGAGCTGAAAACAGAAGCCGCCGATACGGTCTGCCCTCAACCAGCAAACCGTCTTTGGAAGGTTTTACCGTAACCGGAAGTGATACGGTAAGTACATCACCTTTTTCATTGGTCACAAGGAGGCCGTCGCCAGCCACCTTCACCTCGAGTGCTGATTTAATAATGGCAATGCGGATGGTTTCATCCACAGTTGCAGCATCAATCCGGTTCCGCCCCGGCAACGACACAGCGGTCATTACCAGCGTTAAAAGGATAATTATGTACGTACGATACGAGGGCCGCAAAACCCGAGGATAGAAACACATAATAGCTCACTGTGTCAATTTTTTTGATTGTCTGCGGGCCCAAACAGGGCGCATGAAGTTCATTATTGCACATTTTGATTCCCATGCTGTATGTTTGCCCCTGTGCGATCCATCCAGGCGGATATTTATGCACCGTTTGCAATTGATTTTATCCCTGAATCCACGAGTTCCCGATGTCAGAACTGCTCACAGTACGCAACCTGCAGGTTTCCTTTCCGACTGATAACGGCACGTTTGCCGCCGTACGGGATATTTCTCTTTCCCTTGGCACCGGATCCGTACTGGCACTTGTGGGTGAATCCGGCTCGGGCAAGACCATGACGGCCCTCTCGATCATGCGGCTTGTTCCGCCCCCAGGATATATCAGCGCCGGTGAGATTATTTTTGAAGGACAGGATCTGCTGGCGCTTTCCGATGAAGCGCTCAGGAAAATCAGGGGGCGGCGGGTTTCAATGGTGTTCCAGGAACCGATGACATCACTAAACCCGGTCCTGCAGATTGGCGATCAGCTCTGCGAACCGCTGATCCTGCACAAAAGCATGACCCGCCGGGACGCCCGTGAGCGGGGAATCGAACTGCTGACCAACGTCGGCATTCCTTCTGCCGCCAGCCGGATGCGCGACTACCCGCACCAACTGAGCGGCGGTATGCGGCAACGGGTCATGATAGCCATGGCGCTGGCGTGTGACCCGTCACTGCTGATTGCCGATGAACCGACGACGGCGCTGGATGTCACCATTCAGGCCCAGATACTTGAGCTTCTTGATGCCCAGCGGAAATCCGGCGGCCTGTCGATCCTGCTCATTACCCATGACCTGGGCATAGTGGCGGAACGTGCCGATCACACCGCCGTCATGTATGCCGGCCAGGTTGTTGAGTCAGCCCCGACCGGCATGTTGCTGTCTGCACCACGGCATCCCTATACACAGGCGCTGATGGCCTCCCTGCCCCAATATGCCCAGCCAGGCAAGCCGCTTCCCGCACTGTCAGGTCAACTGAATATCCGCAGCGCCACCGCCGGCGGCTGCTGCTTTGCGGAACGCTGCCCGATTGCCGGGGAAAGATGCCGCGCTGAACTTCAACCGCTTCTGGAGATCGCCCCCTCACATTCACTCCGCTGTTGGAAAAACTCATGAATACCCTATCCATTCTCAGCGCCGCAGATCTGAAAAAGACGTTCAGAGTTTCTTCCCAGGGTCACTCAACCCGCTCCCTGACCGCTCTTGACCAGGTTTCTCTTCGCCTTGAAGCTGGTGAAACTCTTGGCATTGCCGGGGAATCCGGCTGCGGAAAGTCTACACTGGCTAAAATAATGGCCGGCCTTCTGGCGCCAGATAGCGGAACGGTCTGTTACAAGGGGACACCGCTATCAGAACTCGGCCGGGACGAAGGGATTATATTTCGGCGTAAAACCCAGATGATTTTTCAGGACCCCTTCTCATCCCTGAATCCCCGGATGCGCATTGGCGACAGTATCTCTGAACCGTTCAAAATTGCTGGAATGGCGGCCCCGCAGCAGCGCATCGAACTGGAACGTATTATGGCTTCGGTCGGGCTGTCACTGGAAGCGGCCAACCGCTTTCCGGATGAGTTTTCCGGGGGGCAGCGCCAGCGTATCGGTATTGCGCGGGCCCTGGCCGCATCGCCGGAGATTCTGATTGCCGATGAACCGGTCTCTTCGCTGGATATTTCAATTCAGGCTCAAATTATCAATATCCTGCTGCAGATGAAGAGCGACTTCACTCTCTCCATGATGATTATTTCTCACAACCTGTTGATTCTACGACACATCTGCGACCGGATTATCATCATGTACCTTGGGGCGGTTGTGGAAAGCGGGCCAGCGGCGGAGCTGTTTTCCCGCTGCCGGCATCCGTACACCGAGGCGCTTATCGCCGCAATACCCGGTTTACACACCACTGCCGCCAAGAGTGAACTGCTGCAGGATGACCTGCCGTCGGCACTGTCGATCCCCTCCGGGTGCCGTTTTCACCCGCGCTGCCGTCATGCGGTTGACCGCTGCCGCCACGAATCCCCCACGCTGACGGATTACTCAGACGGACATAGTACCGCTTGCCACCTGAGCAATAGTCTGTATGGATGAACTTAAAGGTTAGTTAAGTTTTAGGTTGACGGACTTGATTTCCATATATATGATAATCAAAAATACGCAGTAGGAGCTGGAATAATGGCCTTTGATAAAGAAAAGAAGTTTTCCGCAGAAGCAGACGTGTTAAAAGTACTCGGCCACCCGATCCGTCTGAAAATCGTTGCCGGTCTCTGTGCCCGGGAATGCAACGTCAAGCATATCTGGGAATGCCTCGGATTGCCGCAGGCTACCGTTTCCCAGCACCTGGCGCTGCTTAAAAACAAGGGAATAATTGAAGGAAAACGTGACGGAGTGGAAGTTCACTACAGCGTTACCAATGAGTTTGCGAAGAGAATTATCAATACAATATAACTGTTGATGCACCCCGGAGTGGGATCAGACCAGTGATCACACTCCGGTTTCTGCAGAAAGATACAGCACCTTGTACGTGGCAGGAATTCTGCCGTTCACCCCATACCTTTCCTGATACAGCCGTGCAGCACCCTGCAATATCCCCCGCCACCCCAAACCGCCTCCGGATCCGCCCGACACACTGCCGGCCCCGATATTTTTTATCGCCCGGAGCAGGGAGTGGAGATCATCATACCAGTCAACTTCCGATTCAACCGTGACAACAACCTTCTTGAAATCCATACGCTCCACAATTGACGTCACATCATCAACAGTCCAGAAGCTGTGGAGCCGGGACGCACCCTGTCCCCCATCACCTCTGCGGAGGTAAACCGCATCCCGGAAACAGGACTGCAACTCAGCAAGAGTGCCGTGGCAGAAAAAAGCCAGACTGACGTGCCCCCCCGGTTGCACAACCCTGCGCATCTCATGGAGAGCAGCGGATAAATCGCCCACCCATTGCAGAACGGATGACGACACAGCAAGATCAAAAGCCCCGTCTCTGAACGGAAGGGCCTGGGCATCACCATTAACCGTGCGGCATGCCGTTCCCAGCTTTTCCTGCGTGCGCAGGCACATGTTAAGGGCACAATCAAGTCCGATAAGGTGAGCATCCGGAAACCGGCGATGCAGTTTCTCAAGCAGTGCCCCTGTGCCGGTGCCGACGTCGAGAATCTGACGCGGTGCCTGCTGCAGGTGCAGCTTCACACTATCTACCAGTTGTGCCACAACACGTTTCTGGACAAGAACATGCTGGTCATACGCCATCGCTTTTTGATGAAATGCAGCGGCAACCGTGCCGGCATCAGGCATTCTGTGCACAAACGCTCCCTGTAAACCGAATAATTTCGGCATTGAATTGGTACCTATGACTTAAAAACGGCGCGTGACCGCAGTTGGACAACACGGTCTGCTCCGCACCCGGAATATGCTCCTTCAGATAATCCGAAGCCGAAGGCAAACAGATCCGGTCCTGATTGCCGTTTATAATAAACGTCGGAACGGCACTGCCGGCCAGCAGATCACGCATATCCGCCGTGACCAGGGCATCCAGTGCTTCAAGCACGGCGCACGTCTCAGGCGGAGTAATTGACGCAAGCAGCTGCCCGATTTCCTTTGCAGCATCTTCATCAAGTTCTCCTTCAACAAAAAGGCGGCTGAAAAATCCATCCAGCGCACGTTTCAGGCTCCGCTTGACTTTAAGCGCCATACCGCTGGCTTCCTTAGCAGCAAGGCCGTGGGGAAAATCATCCGAGGCGGTAAAGCGGGGAGTTGCCGAGACCAGCACCATGCCGGACAGCCTGTCGGAGAGTGCCGCAGACGCATGAAGCGCAATCTGCCCCCCCATGGACCAGCCGACGATAACCGCACTCTGCAGGTCAAGAACCTCAAACAGATCAGCCAGATCTTCGGCGAAGCGGCCGAAAGTCAGGTCGGTCGAGATCTCGCGAGAGCGGCCATGACCGCGCAGGTCCGGCGCAATAACCCGGCACGAATCAGTCAGCCCCTCGAACTGGTACTTCCAGACAGCGGAAGACATGCACCAGCCATGGAGCAGCACCACCGGGCACCCTGCCCCGTGATCCTCATACCAGAGGTTTTCCCCTCTCCTGTTTTCGTACCACGACATCACAGAACCCCAAGGCGGCGCCCGACACGGCAGATGCACGCAACCGCACCGGCGAGGTCCGCCTGAGCATGGGTAGCCATCAGGGTAAAGCGGAGGCGGCTGGTGCCGACCGGCACAGTCGGAGGGCGGATCCCCTGGGCAAAGTACCCTTCCTCCAGCAGCGCATCGGAAAACTGCATGGTCGCTTCGGCAGAACCGACAAGAATCGGGACAATCTGGGTCGTACCGGCAGGTATCTGGAAACCGGCATCGGCAAGGGCGTTTCTGAAGAAGCGGGTATTGGCGTACAGCACCTCCCGCAGTTCGGCACCCTCCGAAGCCTGCACAAGCTGGACGGCGGCCAGCGACGCAGCCAGCACCGAAGGGGGCAGCGACGTTGAAAAGATAAAGCTCCGGGCTCGGTTGATCAGCAGTTCGCGCAGTTCGGCAGAAACAGCGGCGTAAGCGCCGAAACTTCCCAGCGCCTTGCCGAACGTTCCCATCAGGATATCCACCTCACGGTCCACACCGCACAGTTCGGCACTCCCCCGCCCCTTTTCCCCCAGAACGCCGCTGCCATGAGCATCATCAACCATAAGCAGAGCGCCGTGTTTCCGCTTCAATTCGACCAGTTCCGCCAGCGGGGCAACGTCACCGTCCATGCTGAACACACCATCCGTAACGACCAGACGGCGTCCCCCGGTATGTTTTGCCATGAGCAGTGCCAGAGCGTTGAAATCATTATGGGGATAGCGCACCAGGCGGGCGCCGGAAAGGAGAATCCCGTCCACGATGCTGGCATGGTTAAGCCGGTCGGAGAAAGCAACATCGCCTCGCCCCACCAGAGCGGGGATGATACCGGTGTTGGCAGCATGACCGCTGTTGAAAAGCAGCGCCGCCTCCCGCCCCTTAAACGCGGCTACGGCACGCTCCAGCTGTTCATGCAGCTCCATCGTCCCGGACACAAGTCGGGAAGCGCCGCTGGAAGTGCCATACAGGCCGATAGCCGCAGCAGAAGCGGCGGCCAGCGCCGGATGATCCGCCAAGCCGAGATAATTATTGGAGCAGAGCAGCAGAACATCGCGGTCATTGCAGCGGACATGCGCCGACTGCCGCCCACTGATCAGCCTGGTGCGCCGCAGCAATCCACGGCTTTTGATATCATCAAGTTCGTTTTGTATTGTTCTGTTCATGGCAGCTCCGCATTGTTAACCCGCATACTATACAAAGGTTGACAAGCTGTTCAAGGAAAAAGAATTAATTTTAGAATCGATAAGAACGATGTGGGAAAAAAAGTGAGGTTGTACTGGAGAATTGTATGTGTGCAGCAGAACCAGCTGCGTAGTACGTCCGAAGCTTAATGCGCGGTCATACCCGCTCCCTGGCGTTTCGGTAGACGAGGTTATTTTCCCGTTTGCCCACGGCAATGACGACAATCAGGACAAGGTTGTCACAAACCTGGTAAACAAGACGATACCCGGCGTCGCGGAGTTTGATCTTGTAGCAGTCAGGTAATCCGGCCAATCGTGCAGATTCAACCCGTGGTGACACAAGGCGTTCAACCAGCCGTTTTTTGAACAGCTCTCTGATGCTGTTATCCAACTTTTGCCACTCCTTGAGGGCTGATTCTTTGAACTCAAGCTCATAGATCATCAAGCGACACCTTCATGTTGCGCTCCTTCTGGCGATCTTTTACCATCTGGACGAGATACTGGTCATCAAGTTGTTCCATTATGCTTTCAAAGGCAGCGGCCGGAACTAGATAGGCTGTAGGCCGGTTATGGTTGAGTATGGCAACCGGCGCACCGTGTGAACGTTTTATGATATCAGAAGGATTTTTCTTGAGGTCGCTTATACTGACAGTAGCTGTAGCAAGCATAGTTTGCATGATTGGCTCCTTAATTTATTTAGTGCCTATTTTAGGTCATTATTTTGATCTTTGCAATAGAGGAATCAAAGTTAGAGAAATCAAAGTTAAGTACAAGTTCATAGTTCATCAAGCGACACCTTCACGTTCCGTTCCTGTTGGCGATCTTTTACCAACTGGAGGAGATATTGGTCATCAGGTTGTTCCATTATGCTTTCAAAGGTAGCGGCGGGAACAAGATAGGCGGTAGGCCGGTTTGGGGACGATCTAGCCAAGACGGGTTATTGAACTGGAATTAGAATGACATGGCAGTCACCCCATGAGAATGGTGAGTTATGGCACAAAAAAACCACCCCACCGGCACCATGCCGGTAAAGTGGCTTATTAATCGCCCAATAGATTTTACAGTGCCTTGTTGTACGCAGAATACTGGCCTACCAGCCACCAGCAATCACACCAAAAACACAAGTAAACCCTACAAAAACCCAGTCAACCCATCCGCCCCCAAACGCTCAACCACCTTCTTCACATCCTGACAACGCTCCCGATCACACACCAAAATGGCATCCGGCGTGGAGACGATCACGACATTATGAACACCGACCGTGGCAACCATTCTCCCGTCGACATAAATCAGATTATCGGAGGAATCAACAGCGATATGCCCGGCGGCGTTGACACAGACCGTCCCGAGGCTGTCCGGCTCAATCACTTCCGGCAGGGCGCTCCAGCTCCCCACGTCACTCCACCCCATCTCCACCGGCACCATCTGCACCCGGGCGGATTTCTCCATGACTCCGTAATCAATCGAAATGTTTTCGATATCCACATACAGGGCCGCTATTCGCTCCTTCAGAGCTGCATCTTCCCAGGGTGTGCCGGCCGGGAGCAGAGTGGCAAGCTTACCGTGCAGGGACGGCATGAACGCAGCCATTTCTTCAAGAATCGTATCGGCCCGCCAGATAAACATTCCACTGTTCCAGAAATAATTGCCCTCATCCAGATACCGTACGGCTTCTGCCAGCGGCGGCTTTTCCACAAAGCGTCTGACCGGAAACGGCCCCTGTCCGCCGCTGAGTGAATCCTTGCCCGCTTCGATATAACCGTACCCGGTTTCGGGGCGCGACGGCAGAATACCGAGGGTGATCAACGATCCGCCGGCTGCGGCCTTACCCGCAAACGTCAGGGTATCGCGCAGAACCGTTTCTTTTTTTATAAAGTGATCAGCAGGCAGAACCGCCATAATTCCGGAGGGATCGCGGGAAGCGATAAGCGCGGCAGCGAGGCCGATGGCCGGGGCGGTGTTGCGGCCGACCGGTTCGGCAATGACGTCGATCGGTACCGAATCGTACCGTTGCATCTGGCGGCTGGTTTCCTCCGCCTGGAGGTGGTTGGTGATAATCAGGATACGTTTCGGATTCAGCGGCAGTACACGTTCAACCGTTCTCTGCAGCATACTGCGATCACCGGTAATGGAGATCAGCTGTTTGGGGAGAGCTACCCGTGAAAGCGGCCAGAAGCGGGTCCCTGACCCACCGGCAAGAATAACAATATACATGACTGAGCCCCTGTTATTTGTACTGAATTCTCTCAATAAAATCTGATACTTCACGCCCGAGCTGGCTGAAAGAGTCGGTGGTGTCCAGCACATCCCACAAGGTCTGGCGGAATAGGGCAACCTCCTGATCGGTGGCTCCGTCACGCAGGCTGATTGCGACCGAGATTTTGAACCGTCCGAGCCGGGTGAATTTTCCGGTCAGCACCAGCGTGGTCGCATCCGGCACCCCGGTACGGGAGATTTTTGCATAGGTGCGGTGGGATTTGACGTAGCGCTCAATATGCTCTGACAACTCCCCCGGAAGGTTCTTGTAGCGGAGTTCACGCGTCCCCAGCCCCGCATCATCGGGCGAGTCGGTGTACAGCTCGCGCTTCAGTTCCAGATCCCGGATCAGCAGCGCTGTATAGCGGTACATCGGCTTGGGATTGGTAACGACCTCCTCTTCAATGACCGTTGTGGTAGAAGCGGCGCACCCCGCACAGGCAAACAGCAGACAGAGCAGGAGATACGGAAGCAGCACACTTCTGACGGAACGGATATTACCGGGCATCAGATTCTTCACAGCGGTGGTAATCATCATCGAGGCGGACTATGTCATCCTCGCCCAGATATTCACCGCTCTGTACCTCAACAATGACCAGCATGATTTTGCCCGGATTTTCAAGGCGGTGGACCTGCCCGACCGAAATAAAGGTCGACTCGTTGACGTTGATAATCTGCTGCTGATCCCCGCACGTCACCAGGGCGGTTCCCGACACCACAATCCAGTGCTCGCTCCGATGGTGATGCATCTGCAGCGACAGGCGCTGACCCGGCAGTACTTCAATACGTTTGATTTTATAACTGGCGTGTTCATCCAGAACCGTATAGGTTCCCCACGGTCGTTCTCCCCGTTCCATAGCGTGTCCTTTCGTGCGGTTATTTTGAGCGCAGTTCCAGATAGCAGCGCAATGCGTCGCGCCAGGACTGCAGATGCAACCCGGTGTCAGTCGCCAGCTTGTCACAGGCCAGCGTCGAGTAGAGCGGACGCCGGGCCGGCCGGTTCAGTTCTGTAGTGGTCATCGGCCGGACAGTCACGTTCAACCCGGCTTCCTCAAAGATCGCTTTGGCAAATTCGTTCCAGGAACAGTATTCCGCATTGGCAGCGTGGTACGTGCCACGGCAGCCGGCATCTATCAGTGTGACAATGGCGCGGGCCAGATCAATCGCCCAGGTGGGTGAGCCGACCTGATCATCCACAACGGTCAGTTCATCCTTTTCAGCTCCCAAACGGAGCATGGTTTCGACGAAGTTTTTGCCGTGCAGTCCATACAGCCACTGGGTTCGCACAATAAGATGCTCCGGGGCGAATGCGGCGTTCATCTCTCCCGCCAGTTTGGATTCACCGTAAATGCTGAGGGGACACGGGGCGTCATCCTCAACATATGGTGTGCCCTTGCCACCATCAAAAATATAGTCAGTGCTGAGATGTACCAGCAAGGAGCCCATATCCCGGCAGGCCATCGCCAGATAGCCGACCCCTTCTCCGTTGACCGCCATAGCCGTTTCAATGTTGCTTTCGCAGCCGTCCACATCCGTATAGGCGGCGCAGTTGATAACCACTTCCGGCTTCAGTTCACCAATAACCTTCAGCACCGATTCAGGGGAGGTAATGTCTATTTCACCAATGTCAATGCCGTGCCCCCTGTCGCCGAGAAGCGCCATAAGGTCCTGCCCCAGCATGCCCTTTGCTCCCACCACAAGAATCATGCAGCACCCCCGTCATACTGGTTTTTGTAATATTCGCGATACGCGCCGGAAGTAACCCCGGCAACCCATTCCTGATTGGCAAGATACCAGTCGATCGTTTCTGCAATACCCTGCTCAAAGGTATAGGACGGGCCCCAACCGAGATCTGCCTTGAGACGAGACGCATCAATGGCATAGCGCCGGTCGTGGCCAAGGCGGTCTTTTACAAACGTGATCAACCCACGGTTCTCTCCGTCGGCACGTCTGAGGCGACTGTCAAGCAGGTCGCAGACCAGATTAACGATGTCGATATTTTTCCATTCGTTGTTGCCGCCGATATTATACACCGCACCGGGCGCAGCGGTTTTAAGGACGGTTTCTATTGCCACCGCATGATCACGGACATGTAGCCAGTCGCGGATATTCAGTCCGTCTCCGTAAACCGGCAGCGGTTTTCTGTTGATGATGTTGTGGATGAGGAGCGGAATCAGCTTTTCCGGAAAATGGTAGGGGCCGTAATTGTTGGAGCAGCGGGTGTTCAGGGTCGGCATGCCGAACGTTTCGTGATAGGCACGCACCAGCAGATCGGCGCCCGCCTTGCTTGCCGAGTAGGGCGAATTGGCGGCCAGCGGCGTTTCTTCCGTAAAGTAGCCGGTGTCACCCAGGCTGCCGTACACCTCATCAGTTGATATCTGGAGGAAGCGGAACGCGGCGACGGCACCGGACTGCCAATGTTTGCGGCTTTCTTCCAGCAGAACCTGGGTACCGAGCACGTTGGTGCGAACGAAGATCTCCGGCCCGGTGATGGAGCGGTCAACATGTGACTCGGCGGCAAAATGCACAACCGCATCAATCCGCTGGTCAGCGAGAATACCGGCAACCAGTGCGGCATCACCGATATCCCCTTTGACGAAACGGTAGTGCGGGTTCCCTTCCAGAGCGGTCAGGTTTTTCAGGTTGCCGGCATAGGTCAGGCAGTCAAGATTTGTAACCGTACAGTCGGAATTATTGGCAATGAATGAATGAATGAAATTGGAACCGATGAAACCGGCCCCTCCGGTAACAAGAACAGACGTTGGAATAAATGTCACGGCAGTGTATCTCCTTTACGGGAAGTGTCAGTATGGAAGCTGTTTTCTTTTGACTACGGTTCTGATACTGTTGCGCCACATCAGCAGCCATACATCCCTGTTACGGAGGAATTACTATGACAACAAAAGGTACCTGCCGCTGCGGCGCCGAGCACCATGGGCATCTCTGCATGCTGAGAAGCAACCTGCTGGCTGATGAAATTGCAATCATCAGCAGCGATCCAAAATTTTACTGTTTCACCTGCGGCGGTGAGGCCAACTGTGCTGAAAATCTGTGTGATCCGGCACCCATAGAATAATCCGGGTACGTTGTCTGGAGGGGGTCACCCCTGCTGTTCCAGCAGGGTGCGCCCTTCCAGATCATCAATGAACTGCCGTGCAGAACGACCGCTTCTACGGGCGGTAAACCGGGCCCATTTCAATGCCTTATCGCATACCTCCTCATCCGTTAAAGGAAGTTTTCTTGAGGCAGCATAGGCACGAACAACATCCAGATATTCATCCTGTTCAAATTCATAAAACCCGAGCGAAAGACCGAACCGGTCCGACAGGGCCAGCTTCTCACCGACCGCCTCTTCCGGATGTATTTCATAATCGGAACTGTTGTCGGACATCCGCTCCGGCATCAAGTGTCTCCGATTGGACGTGGCGTAGATCAGAACGTTCGAGGGGCGCTCTTCAATATCTCCATCCAGCACAGTTTTCAGCGCCCGGTAATCCCCCTCCCCTTCATCAAAAGAAAGATCGTCACAGAACAGGATAAAGCGGAAAGGAGCATCGCGCAGTTCTGCCGTAATCTTCGGCAGCGCCAGGATATCCCACCGTTTCAGTTCCACAATCCGCAGTCCCTGGGGAGCAAACATTTTCAGAAGGCCCTTGACCAGCGACGACTTCCCGCACCCCCGCTCCCCCCACAGCAGCACGTTATTGGCCGGTAACGACGCCACAAACTGGGCCGTATTGCGAACAACCTCATCCCTGACATCATCAATGCCGACCAGTTCTGCCAGGTCAAACAGATGCGGATGCGGCACCGCAACAAGCCGGCCGGAATCCCCGGTCCGTTCCCAGCGAAAGGCAAGGTTGGCACTGAAATCAGCGGGAACGTCGCACACAGGAGCCAAACGCTCGACCAGAGTACCGATTGTGGCGAGGAGAGAGTCAAATTTTTCCGTATAATCAATCATCATGCTCCTAGCAGCCGCATCCGCAATTATGACACACTTTTCTGAATTCGCTGGAGGGAGCGATCGTTTCAGGCGCAAAGGCCACACGCCTGACAGCCGCACTGATATCATCCATAATATTCAGC